>ENA-USUK01002866-USUK01002866.1-human-gut-metagenome-genome-assembly--contig:-NODE-2866-length-10956-cov-5.166651_pt1 | contig 10956 bp, 19 predicted proteins | sample MGYA00250062_ERZ773400 | MGnify/ENA primary metagenome ERZ773400 (study PRJEB29103, sample SAMN06111961) | human gut metagenome | biome: human gut; feature: ankylosing spondylitis patient; material... | reverse complement strand
GTTCTGGCCATACTCAAGGGGATGCTGCTGGAAACTCTTCAGAAAGTGTTTGGGCATAAGTCCACTTACCGGACAGAGGAATATAAAAAATATTGGCTTGATGGCATTCTTGACAAATCGCATTGTCATTATCAACAAGCTCAAATGGAAGCTGCAAAGGCTTTGGGTGAGCGTAAGAGATGGATTAAGATAGTTACTCTGTTTAAAACAGTAGAAGATTAACGTATAACAATAAAGAAAGGAACTAAAATGGCTAAATTTATTAAATGTGAAGAACATGGATGGAAAGGCGTATATCTTTTCCAATGTCCCGGATGTGGTTGTGCCCATTATGTAAATACTATTAAAGGAGAAATGGGAAATCCATGCTGGCATTTCAACGGAGATGTAGATAACCCAACGGTTTCCCCGTCAATACTTGTACGGTATCCTATTGCTGAAAAAATGAATATATGCCATTCATTTGTACGTAATGGTAAGATTGAATTTCTATCCGATTGCACGCATGAGTTGGCGGGTAAAACGGTAGAGTTGGAAAATTGGTAAACTAATAATCAAATCAGAAATGAAGCAAAGTAAATTGACTCACGGCTCTCTGTTTAGTGGGATAGAAGGTTTCGGCTTGGGTGCAGCATTTGCCGGAATAAAAACACTCTGGAGCTGCGAATATGAAGACTATCAAGCAAGTATAATCAAAAAAAATTTTGGAGAAGACCATGAAATCAACAGAGATATTAGAACGTATTCAAATCCAACATTTGTTGACATCATCAGCGGTGGATTCCCTTGCCAGGACATCAGCGTTGCTGGAAAAGGTGTCGGAATTGTCGGTGAAAGAAGTGGCTTATGGACTGAAATGTATCGAGTTATACGGGAAGTTAGACCTAAATACATCATCATTGAAAACAGCCCAATGCTCCTTATTCGGGGATTTGAACGAGTCTTATGCGACCTTTCCGAAATCGGGTATGATGCAGAATGGCAATGTTTATCAGGCACCGACTTTGGTATACAACAGGGTCGGGAACGGTTATATTGTTTTGCCTACTCCTGTGAAATCAACAGCAAACGGAGCATGCAAGAATCGATATTTCGGAAGCCCTACCTATCGGGGCAATATACACGAGTATATCCGGGATGGAGAACAAGACAGTCAATACCCTCACCCCGATTTGCTGGAAAGTCTAATGAACTTCCCGATAGGGTGGACAGAACGGAGTGTATAGGAAATGCAGTACAACCTATAATTGCGCACTATTTATTTGAATGTATTAAGATTTTCGATAAACAATTAGCGTAAAACAATTTAGAAAGGAACTAAATATGAAATCACAAGAAGCAAGAAATTTTGTAAAGACAATGGAAGTAGAGTATAATGCCAGGAATAAAATGATTAATTCTACCGTAGCTCATCAGGCGGTTCAAATGGCTGAAAATGATTTGACTAAGAAAGCTGTAAAGGCATTTGATAAAGTTTGCTCTGATTGTGGTAAGTTATGTGCGTGCCAAGATTGTGACTTTAGAAAATCTTTTATCAAAGAATTGGACAACGTATAACTGATTAGAAATGAGACGGGTGAAGGTTAAGTGCATAGACACCCCTTGCGCATATGACATAACAATAGGGCGTGAATACTGGGGAGATGAGTCAGTTGACGGATATTGGATTAGAAACGATAAAGAAGTTCTAACATGGTATCCAATGCGATTATTTACATTAATAATGAGGGTAGACTAATTGATATAATCAAATCATTAACGAATAAATAGAGATGTATGAGCAGATTATCAGATGAATGGTGCTGCATGAATTGTGTACACCAAGAAGAATGTGTGGAAAATGATCCTAATATGAACTTGCTAGGATACTGTTTAGGATATGAAGATGTGGAAGGAACGGATTAAAGAGAAAGGAGACTAATTATGGGATTTACAACAGCAGCATTTATACGCAAAAATACACCGGAGCTCCGGAAGAAGTTGGAGGAGTTGGGATATATCAAAAACTCTCCTAAATGGACGGATGATTGCAATATAATATGGGCTTATCAATATTCAGAAGAAAAGGGATTTGATACTCCCCACTATGTAATTGCGAACGCTTTTGATATTCCTTTTGATAAACATAGCCGTTTGTGTGGAAAATTTATTGATTGCGGAACCAACGAGGATCTTTTCCTTGCTTTAGCAGCATTGAGGGATGATATTGATATACACCAATGGTTCACAGATGGCAAAGAATGGTTCCAGTGTCGTTTTCTAAAAGTAGGTATGCATTATTATGATAAGCCAGAGATTTTGTTTGAAAGATGGCACAAGGCTACCGTAGAAGAGCTAATCGAACACTTTAGAGGAAAGGAGGAATAAAATGAAACAGACAGCAGAAGAAGCAGCAAAAGAATATGCAAATGAAAATTGCTGGATTCCAGAAGAGCTACATGATTCAGAGATTCCTGATTATATGGAACATTTTGCCAAGTGCTTTGTCGCTGGTGCAGAGTGGAAGGCAAAGCAAGCAATTGAGATTCTATCTACCGTATTGGATAATTGGGTACATGGTGGTGATGCCGATTGTATTATTGCCGAGTTTGAAGAAAAATTAAATAATAAATGATATGATATTAAAAGATATAGTAACCCTATTGGCTAACCGGATAAACCAACCTCATGTAATAGAGTGCTATTTACGGAAAGTATATGCAAAAGGTTACGAGACCGGGAGAAAAGAATCCCCGTGGATAAGCGTTAAGGATCGGTTGCCGGAAGATTACAAACAAAGGCTAATACTTCTGAAAGACGGACAAGTTAGAGTAGCTCATTTAGATTGTTATGACAAAAGTCTTGGCATTTCCTATTTTTTCTACGACAGAGAAGCGGATGAAGGTTTTGATTTAGAAGATGTTGTCGCTTATATGTCCATCCCCTCTTTCGATGAAATACTGGAAGCCAACAGGGATGTATTAGAACGGATTAAAGAGAAAGGAGACTGATATATGATTGAACGAATAAAAGTAGCTTGGTACGCACTCACTAAAAAGGAGTATGCGTTCTTTTCAATCCAAAGACACGAAATCGGAAACAATGGAGGTAAGTGTATTATATCTAGTAATGCAACCCCTATTTTTTTAGAGACAATCATCGCTTTTACAAAGAATTATATGGATAAAAAAGGAGATTGAATATGTATATAGCAAGAGACAAAGATGGTGATTTGTATCTTTATAAAAAGCAACCCGTGAAGTATTCGGAAAGTTGGCAATTATGTAGTGACAATCCCCATGATTTCTACAAGATAGATTCTTCTTTATTTCCCGAAGTAAAGTGGGAAGATAAAGAACCGACAGAAGTTAAATTGGTAAAGAAGGAGAAATAACAATGAAATCAAAACAAGTATTATCAGTTGAACAAATGAAACATTTACAGGAGATTGGACTTGAATTAAGAAATACAAGTATGCTCTTGTGGTACAAACAAATGCTTGGTAAAATACCTATTTCAGATTGGGAATTATCGGTTGGGCGTGAAAGCCTATTTAGTGAAGATCATGTATACCCTGCTTACACTTTGCAGGATATTCTCGATAAGCTGCCTTGTTTTATTGGTAATGAAGTGCTGACCATCCAAAAACTTGCAGATAGCTATACATGCTTGTATATGGAACCTTATTCTAGGTCAATGATAAATATTACAGAAAGTAAAGAACTTATTGATGCAGTCTACGATATGCTGTGTTGGTGCATTGAAAACGGATATGTTAAAGTTGGAAAGGAGGAATAACAATGGATTACTTATTAAAAGTGCTATTTTCAATAACAATAACAATGCTATTTGTACAATTAGGACTAACAATAGCATTAAATTGGGATGAAGAATCTAGGAATAACCAAAAGCTAAAAAAGTATGTAAAAATATTTGGTGCTTTTACATTAGGAACAATTGGATTATCCTTCCTTGTGTTAATTCTTAAAGTTATATGGATTGATTAAATTTTAGCAACTATGGGATTTACAACACCGTGCTTTATACGCAAAAATACACCGGAGCTTCGGAAGAAGTTGGGGGAGTTGGGATATAGATTGTTTGGGGCGGAACTTAACGAAGATTTATGTATTTTCACTGAACCCGAATACGGTCTATATAGTGTTGAGTTTTTCAGTAACATTCCACATCCTGACGAAACCGATAGTGTTGATTGCGGAACCAACGAAGAACTTTTCTTGGCTATCGCTGCATTAAGGGATGATACAAATGAAAATCAGTGGTTTATTTGCGATGTAAATTATTGGGATAGATCGGACAATGGAGAAGCAACAGTTTATGCTGAAATAGGAGAATGGATTTTTTGTAAATCCAATGACGATGATTGTGCACGAGATAATCATTATCACAAGGCTACCGTTGAAGAGCTAATCGAACACTTTAAAGAAAAGGAGGAATAGCCATGCCAATAAGCGAAGTAGCAGAATTAATACTTAAAATAGCATTATTCATCCTCAATGCCACAACTGTTGCCATCATTGTAATTTTGATAAGCAAATGGCACAAACGTATGGAGGACAAGCTGAATAGTATTCAAAGATATATTCATCACGTAACAGACCGTAATGATATTGTATATATCAATCAGCTTGAAGAGATAAAAAGGATACTGATAGAATCTGAACGCTACGAGGATGCTGACAAAATCAACAAGTGTATTGAGATTGAATTCGATAATTTTAAAAGAAGAGTGGGAAAGTGATGAAATAAGAAATAGACAACAACCTATTGGCTGACTACTTTGAATCAGCCATGAGAGAGAAATTCCTAGAAAAAGACTGGGAGATTAAATTATGGGCTTATTCCCTGTATAATGCGAATATGTGGGGGAGGAGTGTAAAGTAATAAACAGGAAATTATTAACTTTGTGCTACATGTCAAGTGGCATGTAGCTAATCAGACGAAAAGACCATGAAGCTATCAGTTAAACAGGAAAATTTTTGCAATTACTATATTGAGTGTGGAAATGCGTCCGAGGCTTATAGGCGTGCATATTCTTGCTCAAAGATGAAAGAAAAACAAATTTGGGAAGAATCATCTAAACTATTAAATAACCCAAAGGTTTCCCAAAGGATAAAAGAGCTTCAAGAAGAGCTAAAGAAGAAATCAGACATTACAAAAGAAGAAGTATTGAAGATGCTAAGAAGCTTTATGTATGCTGATATACGCAATTTCCTTACCATAAAGGACGGCAATGTTACTTTCAAAGATAGTGAAGACTGGACTGACGAAATGGCAATGCAAGTCGAAAGCGTGAAACAGGGGAAAGAGGGGATTGAAATAAAACTGAATGGGCGTACATGGACTATCCAACGACTTTGCAAAATGCTTGGTTTTGATTCTCCGCAAGATATGAATATAAACATTGCATCTCCTATGACCAAAGAGGAAGCCAAACGAATAATAGAAGACTTATGATGGGGGAAGGATATGATTATATACGGGCGTTTTGCCTATCAGGGACGTTAAACTATACGAGATATTTCTTTAAAGCAAGATTCGGTCGCAAATTTGTAGTAAATGACCATCACGTAAAGATATGCCAGGCTCTTGATGATGTGATTGACGGAAAGATAAAGAAGCTGATTATAAACATAGCTCCAAGATATTCCAAGGCTATTGATAATGAAACACCGATGCTAACCATGAATGGTTGGAAAAAGGCTTCAGAAGTACAAATTGGAGATTATCTTTTTGGAAGTGATGGTAAGCCGACTAAGGTACTTGGAGTTTACCCGCAAGGTATAACAGATGCTTATAATGTTGAATTTTCCGATGGAACTCATCTTGTTACAAGTGGGGATCATTTATGGGCTGTTCATGAACGTAAGAGATGGGATAAACTTAAAGGTCAACATAAAGTAATAAAGCGTACAAAAGAAATGTCTGAAAGGCTATATGATTCTGATGGACATAAAAAATATGACATCCCGATTATAAAGCCTATTTCTCCTATAAGAAATGAGGAAAAGATATTGCCAATTGACCCATATCTTTTCGGATATTGGCTAGGTAATGGTTCGAGCTATAAGGCTGAATTTTGCACAATGGATATTGAAGTAGTTCAAGCATTTAGATCCAAATATCCGATAACAATTAGGACTCATCAAAATGCAGGGAAAGCTACAGAATATGGAATTCGTGGAGGATTTGTGAGTACGCTTAAAAAACTTGGGGTAATCGGTAATAAACACATTCCAATTCAGTATCTATTATCCGATATTGACAGCAGATTTGCACTTCTTCAAGGGATGATGGACTCTGATGGGACATGCGGGGCAATTTCTCATCAATGTTCTTTATGTTTTGTAAATGATCGCTTAAGGAAAGATGCAAGGACTCTAATAGAAAGTTTGGGAATGTATTGTACGGAATGTGGCCCTATTATAATGATTCGTAGTCCTAAGAATCCCTTCAGATTAGAAAGGAAAAGCCGAAAGTATAAGCCTTTAAATAAGCGGCATTTTTCAAAACGATTTATTACGGCTATTACTAAGGTTCAAGATAGAGAGACTATATGTTTTAGAGTAGACTCCGAAGATCATCTTTTTGCAGCTGGAAGAGATTTAATACTTACTCATAATACAGAATTAGTAGTTAAGAACTTCATATCTTATGGCCTTGCAATCAATCCATCTGCAAAATTCCTTCATCTATCTTATTCGGATGATCTGGCTAATGATAATTCAGAAGAGGTAAGGGATATCGTTAAGTCGGAAGAGTATAAGCGTATATTCCCTTATGTGGACATCAAGAAAACAAGCGATGCTAAAAAGAAGTGGTATACAACAGAAGGAGGAGGAATGTACGCAACGGCTGCCGGAGGGCAGGTTACAGGTTTTGGGGCTGGTGCTGTCGATGAGGAAAACGATATATCCAAAGAATTGGAAGAGTTCAAACCGTCGTCTAAATTTGCAGGTGCATTGATTATTGACGACCCGGTTAAACCTGAAGATGCAATATCGGACACTCCAAGAGAAAAGGTAAACCAACGGTTTGAAACAACTATAAGAAACCGTGTAAACTCACGGAATACCCCTATTATAATCATTATGCAAAGACTTCATGAGCATGATCTTTGCGGGTATTTGATGGAAACAGAGCCGGGAGAATGGACTGTCTTATCTCTTCCGGCAATAATATATGAAAATGGCAAGGAGAAAGCTTTATGGGAGTTTAAACATACCATAGAAGAGTTGCATAGGATGCAGAGGGTGAATAGCTATGTTTTTGAAACTCAATATATGCAGAATCCAACTCCTATGGAAGGCTTAATGTATGGAAAGTTTAAGACTTATGAGGCTATTCCGATAACCAATAGAGCAATAAGGAAAAACTATACAGATACAGCCGATACCGGAAGCGATTATTTATGTTCTATTGATTATATCGATACAGAGATAGGGAATTTCATTCTTGATGTCCTTTTTACACAAAAGGAGATGGAATTTACCGAACCGGAAACTGCTAAAATGCTCACTAAAGACCAAATATCCAAGGCAAATATAGAAAGCAATAATGGAGGAAGGGGATTTGCCCGGAATGTAGAGAAACAAATGCGGATGATTGGCAACTCCAAGACTCAAGTAAGCTGGTTTCATCAGTCAAAAAACAAAGAGGTTCGGATCTTTACCAGATCTTCCGAGGTGATGAACCTTACTTATTTCCCTGCTGATTGGGAAAGAAGGTGGCCGGAATTTGCGTCTCAACTGAAAACATACAGGAAAAGGGGGAAAAACGCTCACGATGACGCATGCGACGCTCTTACAGGAACTGTGGAGATGAGAGGTGAGGTAGATATTCTGTACTACAAGAAAGAGGAAATAGGGGTAAATAATCAAATATTTGTTGAAATACACCCCAATATAAACGGATTGTTTATAATGGTTTCTTATTGCGTTGCTGGCGGAAAGATATTCATGATTGACTGCTTGTTCTCGGATTCGTTAATATCTGCTGACCGACTTATTAATAAAACAGACGGAAATGTACAAATGGAGATTCCCGTAGAGATGAAACATTACGCAGACGATTATAGGAAGCTTATAGGTCATGATTTGTGGGTAAGAGAAGAATCAACAGATAAGAAAACTATGATTGAATCGTATAAATCGATTATTAAAACAATCTACTTCCCGGAATCCGATGATTCATTTTCTGCATTAATCGCTAACATGTCTGATTATGATGGTATTAACAGCTTTGAAGGCATGTATGTATTATCTTGCGTGTGCGCTCGTGCAAAATCTTCAAAAGTGATATAATTACGAATAATAATTATCTATTTTTATTTGGACTAAATAGAAATTATTTCTATATTTGCAGTGAGGATACCAATCCCTTCGTGTGAAGATGCACGGAACCCTATACTTTTTTATGCTATCGGCTCTTTCGTTAGCATGTATGTCCGTAAAGACCACTTCATTTCGTAGGGAATGGTTATCTCAAATCAGATAATCATTCTTTTTATGTCTAAATTAGGAAATTGGTTTCAAAAAAAGATTAATATATCTGCTCCTTCCATGAGGGAGGCAGTAAAAACTATCGAAAAAGATTCTAAAGGAAATTTTTGGTATCTTACCAATTTCTTCTCTCCATCAGGTGAAATCAAAAATGACTATGATCTAACTTTGGATAAAGATAAAGCTGATTCTCTTCTTGTATGTACTCCGTTCTCTACTGTTATAAATAAAGTCGGTTCTCTCTTCGCTAATGGGAGAATATATGTCACAGACAAGGAGGGGAATGAAAAAGAGGGATATAAAGATATCAGGGAATTGCTGTCACGTCCTAATCCACTTCAGACGAGAGTAGGATTCTTCAAAGAGATCGAGATGTCCTTGAAACTTTTTGGATATTGCCCTATTTTTACTGTAAGGTCGTCCAGAAAATCATTGCCACTTGCAATGTATGTTATTCCTGCGCAAATTTTTCACATGGTTTCGTCCGGTAAACTGTTTCGTCAGTATGATATAGAAGATATTGTTTCTAGAGTTTATCTTGAATGGAACGGATTGCAGGAAGAATTATCTGAAGAAGACTATTTTGTAATCTATGATAGTTCTGCTAACATAAATGGAGCCAATCAAGATATTGATTTTTCGTCTGTTACTGATTCGCTCTCTATGCCGATCAATAATTGGATAGCAGCAATGACGGCTAGCTATCAATTAATTGTAAACGGTGGCCCCAAGGGTATAATATATTCCGATTATACAGATAAAATGGGAAATGGAGCTATGACTCCAGAAGAGAAAGAAATTTTGGAGTCTAAACTAAAAGAAAAATATGGTATTCTCAATAAATTTCCTATCCTGACATCAAAAATAAAGCTTGGTTGGATTCCTTTGAATTATGATGCGTCCCAGCTTAAACTTCACGAAGAGGATGAACGGTGCAGCAGAAAGATATGTAATGCAATAGGGATTGACTATAGTTTATTTGATGAGTCTAAATATGACAACAAAAGCATAGCGGAAAAATCAGCTTACCAAGGTCTTATTATTCCTGATTCGGAGAAAGTGGCGGAAGCTTTGACAGAGGCTATTTGTCCGAAAGGCGTTTTTATAAAGTTAGACTATACTCATATTGATTGCCTTCAGAAAGACAAATCAGCATCTTCTTCTGCATTTCAGAAAATGGCTTCCTCTTTAATTCAATTAGTTGAAAAGGGGCAAATAACTCTTGATGAATCCAGGAATGAGTTGGCTAAGTTTATCGACATTGATCCGGACAATCCCAAAGGTGAATTAAAAACTAATAACTCTTTTGAAAATGGACAAGACTAATAAATATAATGGAAGAATGGGAATGCAATATAAGACATTTTCCATTTATGCTAAAGAGGTAAACTACGACAATGAAAGCCGGACTATTAGCGGTTACGCTGCGGTCTTTGGCAATAAAGACAAAGCCGGAGACATATTGGTTAAAGGCTGTTTTTCAAAAAGTATTCAAGATAGAGGTCCGGAAAGTTCAGCAAATGACAAGATAATCATGTTGTGGATGCATAACATGAATGAACCTATAGGACGGATTACAGTATTAAACGAAGATGAAAAAGGGCTTTATTTTGAATCTGTAATAGACGAAGTGCCAAGAGGTGAGCAGGCAATAAAACAGCTTGAATCCGGAACTTTAAACCAGTTCTCGATCGGATATCAGTATGTGTGGGAGAATTGCGAATATGATGCGGAAAAGGACGCTTTTATTGTGAAAGAAGTAAAGTTGTATGAAATATCAGTAGTCTCTATCGGTTGTAATGGAGAAACTGAATATTTGGGACTAAAATCCATAGAGGATGCCGAAAAAGCTTATGAAGAATTAAATGCCGAAATATCTGAAGTGTGTTCTGGAATGCCCGCATCCAAACAACAAAAGATACAGAGAATTATATCAAAAGCAATGTCACTTGCATCATTCAGGCCGGAGAGTCGGAAGGAATCTACACCTGAAGGAGATGGAGCCGACATGCACGGCAATAAGGTAAAATCAATGTTCAAAAATTTAAAATTAAAGTAGCATGAGAAAAGAAGTAAAAAAGGTTGAGTTTAAGGATTTCCTTGATACCAAAGGATTGTCCGAAGACGAATCTAAAGTTTTTGAAGTGTTCTCCAAGGGGCTGGATGGCTACATGGAGGCTCTTTTCGCCCAGTTCATGAACGATGAGATTGATTCAAAGTCAATGAAAGAATCAATTGATAATGCAACAAAATCTATCGAAGAACTGAAAAAAGAAATCAAAGGATTTGCAGATAGTGAATCTATCAATGAACGTTTAAAATCATTTGAAGAAACAATTGTTCGGATCAAAGCCGCGACCGAGAAAACAAAAGGAATATCGAGTACCGTGGTATCAGTAGTATTGGTTTGCGTAGACGCGGGGTCTTAAATGAAACGTTTGAAAGTATACACATT
>ENA-USUK01002857-USUK01002857.1-human-gut-metagenome-genome-assembly--contig:-NODE-2857-length-10977-cov-12.204404_pt1 | contig 10977 bp, 8 predicted proteins | sample MGYA00250062_ERZ773400 | MGnify/ENA primary metagenome ERZ773400 (study PRJEB29103, sample SAMN06111961) | human gut metagenome | biome: human gut; feature: ankylosing spondylitis patient; material... | reverse complement strand
AAGGCGGGTGCCGAAGGCGGTCAGATCATCGAGAACCCGATTCTTTCCAACTTTAAGGAAGGTCTGTCGGTGTTGGAGTACTTCATCTCCACCCATGGTGCCCGTAAGGGTCTTGCCGATACCGCTTTGAAGACGGCGGATGCCGGATACCTCACCCGTCGTCTGGTGGACGTGTCGCACGATGTGATTATCAATGAAGAAGACTGCGGCACACTCCGCGGGCTGGTTTGTACGGCTTTGAAGAACAACGATGAAACCATCGCTACGCTGTACGAACGTATCCTGGGACGTGTATCCGTACATGATATTGTTCATCCCACAACCGGCGAGCTGCTTGTTGCGGGCGGTGAGGAAATCACCGAAGCCATTGCACAGAAGATTGAGGACTCTCCGATTGAGAGTGTTGAAATCCGTTCCGTATTGACCTGTGAATCCATGAAGGGCGTGTGTGCCAAATGTTACGGACGTAACCTTGCCACCAGCCGTATGGTTCAGAAGGGTGAGGCTGTGGGCGTGATTGCCGCGCAGTCCATCGGTGAGCCGGGTACACAGTTGACGTTGCGTACGTTCCACGCCGGTGGTACGGCAGCCAACATCGCTGCCAACGCAAGCATCGTGGCTAAGAATCCTTCCCGTCTGGAATTTGAGGAACTCCGTACGGTAGACATCATCGACGAAGCGGGCGAACCTGCGAAGGTGGTGGTAGGCCGTCTGGCGGAAGTGCGTTTCGTGGATGTCAATACGGGCATCATACTCTCCACGCACAACGTGCCTTACGGTTCCACGCTCTATGCAGCCGACGGTGAAGTGGTGGAAAAAGGAAAGCTCATTGCCCGTTGGGACCCGTTCAACGCGGTCATCATCACCGAAGCTACGGGTAAGATTGAGTTTGAAGGCGTCATCGAGAACGTCACCTATAAAGTGGAATCCGACGAGTCCACCGGTTTGCGCGAAATCATCATCATCGAGTCCAAGGACAAGACGAAAGTGCCTACTGCGCATATCATGACCGAGGACGGCGAGCTGATCCGTACATACAACCTCCCTGTGGGTGGTCACGTGGTAGTGGAAGACGGCCAGAAGGTGAAAGCCGGCGAAGTAATCGTGAAGATTCCGCGTGCCGTTGGTAAGGCGGGTGATATCACCGGTGGTTTGCCTCGTGTCACCGAGCTGTTCGAGGCGCGTAACCCGTCCAACCCTGCTGTGGTTTCCGAAATTGATGGCGAGGTTACAATGGGTAAGGTGAAACGCCGGGGCGAAGATGTAGTCCATCTGTGCGATCGTGCGCAGGATGCCCGCCGAGTTCACCGTGCCCGGCAGGTCGAAGAAGAGCAGGTCGTAGCAGCCTTCCGCCGCCAGCTCCCTTGCCGTGTCAGGGGCTTGCTCCACCCGGCACTTGCGCACCGGATAGGCGGCACGCCCCGGCTGCCGCATCTGTTCGTAAGCCGCCCGTTTCAGGTGTTCGTTCTCCAGTACCGCCCGGCTGTCCCGCTCCCGCATCTCGTACAGGCTGTACTGCGGGAAGTCGCAGTCGATCACCGCTAACGGACACCCCAGACGGTAGTGCAGGTAGCCCGCCACCAGCACCGTGATAGCCGTCTTGCCGCTGCCGCCTTTCTGTGTGGCGAAAGCCACGTTCAATGTCTGTCTGTCCATATCGTCATTCTGTTGGTTATTCATCCGGCTGCCCGTGCAGCCGCTTCTCTGTTCACTCAATCAGTCAGCCTTTCAGCCACTTTGCCGGTCATTCGTCCGTTCATTCGTTCAGGCATCCGTTCATCCAATCATCCGGCTGTTCAGCCGTTTGACCGTTTAGCCGTTTAGTCATTTAACCGTTTGGCTGTTTAGCCGATCGTCCGGCTGGTTATCCGGTTGTCCGTCCGTTTGTCCGGCAAGACCGTCAGCCGTTCGGCTGTCCGTCCGGTCGGCTATCCGGTTGTTTCCTTGTCTATCCGGACAGTCGTTTCACCGCTTCCACGGCGCAAAGGAATATCAAAATACCGGTAGTTTATCCGTTTGATTATCAGCGTGTCGTGCATTGTCTTTCCACCCGTAGGTTTGTCGCATCCGGGTATGGTGTCCGGACGGGAAAAGGGCTGTTACTTTGCAGGCGGAAACCAAAATGGAGTAAGAATGGAGAAGAGCGGCAACCGCCCGAGGGAGTGCCCCGGCACTCCGCAGCAGGCAAGGGCATCCCCAATCTGTCCGGCAGGACGGATTTTATTTTCAAACGAAAATGGCAAGTTGTGTGCTGCGGCACTCGAAATGAATTTCGTGCCTCACCACCACCTTGCCCCCTCGATGTGGCATCCCCCTCCGGAGTCGGGGGATGCTCACGGGGGAGAGCCGTAGGCATACGGCGTTTTCAGACCATGTTTCACTTAAAATTTTACAGGATGATGGACAATCAGAAGAAGTATGCGGGCAACCACGGGCGAAAGCCCAAGCCCGACAAGATGCGCCACCGCTACGTGTTCCGTCTGGACGACGGGGACAACGCCCGTTTCCTCGCGCTTTTCGACGAGTCGGGCAAGGCGACCAAGGCGGAGTTTATCGTTTCCGCACTTTTCGGCAGGGAGATTAAGGTCATTAAACTGGATAAGGGGACGCAGGATTTCTACATGCGCCTGACCACCTTCCACTCGCAGTTCCGTGCCATAGGCACGAACTACAACCAATGCGTGCGTGCGCTCAAATCCAATTTCTCGGAGAAGAAAGCCCTCGCTTTCCTCTACAAGCTGGAGCGGCACACCCTCGAACTGGTCGAGTTAAGCAAGCGGATTTCCGCACTGGTGGAGGAGTTCCGGAGCAAATACCCCGTCCGATGATAGCCAAGATCTCGCACGGCAGCAGCCTGTACGGGGTGCTTGCCTACAACCAGTTGAAGGTGGACGAGCGGCACGCCGACGTGCTTTTCACCAGCCGGATTATCGAGCCGCAGGGCGATGCTCCCTACACGATAGGGCATCTTTCCCGCTCGTTCGGTGACTACCTCACAGCCAACCGCAAGACCGAGAAGCCCGTCCTGCATATCTCCCTCAATCCCGACCCGAAGGATTGCTTGAGCGAGGAGCGGTTTGTCAGCTTGGCGGAGGAGTACATGCGGCGCATGGGCTTCGGCGACCAGCCCTATATCGTCTATCGCCACAACGACATCGGGCGGGAGCACCTGCACATCGTCTCCGTCCGGGTGGACGAAACCGGGCGTGCGATTTCCGACAGCTACGAGCACGGGCGTTCGATGAAGGTCTGCCGGGAGCTGGAGAGGCAGTTCGGTCTTGTCCCGGCTACGCCCAAGCAGTGGAAGGAGGGGCTGCCCTTGTCGCCCGTCGGTTACGGGGACGGCAACCTCAAGGGGCAGTTGGCGGGAGTCATCCGCCCGCTTGCCCGGGAGTGGCGTTTCCGTACACTGGGAGAATACCGGGCGGTGCTTTCGCTCTACGGCATCACGGTGGACGAGGTGAAGGGGGAATACGGCGGGCGGGAGTATCACGGCTTGACCTATTCGGCAACCGACAGGGAGGGCAACAAGGTCGGCAAGCCCTTCAAGTCCTCCGTGTTCGGCAAGGAGGCGGGCGTCGCAGCCCTCGAAAGGCGGATGCACAACGCTGCCGCATGGGAAAAGACCCACAAGGAAGTCGCCGCCGCCACCGCCGGAAAGGTTTCCGCCGCCATGCAGACCGCAGGGCATGACCGGGCGCAGTTCGAGCGGGAACTCATGCGGCAGGGAATCGGCGTGGTATTCCGTCAGAATGAAGCCGGGCGCATCTATGGGGCGACCTTCATCGACCATGCCGCCAAAGCCGTCTTCAACGGCTCCCGTCTGGGCAAGGAGTTCTCCGCAGGCGTGTTCAACGACCTTTTCGCCGGGCAGGAAGGTATTCACTTGCCACAACCCTCCGCCGGAGTGGAACATCCCACCCGGCAGCAGGAGCATACGGGCGCATCCCAATGGGACGGACACGATACCGGCTATCGTCCCGACCACAAGGACGGCACCACCCAGAACGTGGCGGCCGCCTTCAACCTCTTTGCCCCCGTACCCGGCGGAGCGTCCGGCGACCAGCCCGTACCTCCGCAACGCAAAAAGAAAAAGAGGCGCAAGTACGGCAGGCAACAATAATCAACTTAAAATTCAACGAATTATGCAAAACGAAGACGATTTGCGTGGACTCGCCAAAGTCATGGAGTTCATGCGTGCGATAAGCATTTTATTTGTAGTGGTAAATATTTACTGGTTCTGTTACCAGTCCGTCCGGGAGTGGGGCATCGACATCGGCGTTGTCGATAGGATATTGCTCGGCTTCCAGCGTACCGCCGGGCTGTTCTCCAATATCCTCTGGACGAAGCTCTTCGCCGTGCTGTTCCTCGCCCTTAGCTGCCTCGGCACAAAGGGCGTGAAGGAACAGAAAATCACGTGGCGCAGGATCATCCTTTGCGGCGTGTCCGGCTTGCTGCTCTTTTTCGGCAACGGGTGGTTGCTCACCCTTCCTCTGCCGCTTCCGGCGGACACCGTGCTGTATATCGCCACCCTTACCGCAGGGTATATCTGCCTGCTCATGGCGGGACTGTGGATGTCCCGTCTGCTGAAGACCGACCTGCTCGAAGACGTGTTCAACGTCGAGAACGAATCCTTCATGCAGGAGACCGAGTTGAAGGAGAACGAGTATTCCGTCAACCTTCGCACCCGCTTCTGGTTCAGGGGCAGGGCGTATGACGGATGGATCAACCTTGTCAATCCCTTCCGTGCGACGATGGTCTTGGGCACGCCCGGTTCGGGCAAGTCCTATGCGATAATCAACCAGTATATCAAACAGACCATCGAGAAGGGCTATTCGCTTTTCCTGTATGATTTCAAGTACCCCGACCTCTCCGAGATAGCCTACAACCACCTGCTCGCCCATTTGGACGGCTACAAGGTCAAGCCCAAGTTCTACGTGATAAACTTCGACAATCCGAGGGAGAGCCACCGCTGCAACCCCATCCACCCGGACTTCATGACCGACATATCCGATGCCTACGAGAGTGCCTACACGATTATGTTAAATTTGAACCGCACGTGGATTTCCAAACAGGGCGATTTCTTCGTAGAATCGCCTATCATTCTGTTAGCCAGCATTATATGGTATCTCAAAATCTACAAGAACGGCAAGTATTGCACCTTCCCCCATGCCATTGAGTTCCTGAACCGCAAGTACGCCGACATTTTCCCCATCCTCACCTCGTACCCGGAGTTGGAGAACTACCTTTCTCCCTTCATGGACGCATGGGAATCCTCGGCGGTGGAGCAGTTGCAGGGGCAGATAGCCAGTGCCAAGATACCGCTTTCCCGCATGATCTCCCCGGCGCTCTACTGGGTGATGACGGCGGACGATTTCACCCTCGACATCAACAATCCCGAAGAGCCGAAGGTGCTCGTAGTCGGTAACAACCCCGACCGTCAGGGCATCTACGGGGCGGCGTTGGGACTGTACAACTCCCGCATCGTGAAACTCATCAACAAGAAGAAGCGGCTCAAATCCGCCGTGATTATCGACGAGCTGCCCACCATCTATATGCGTGGACTGGACAACCTCATTGCCACCGCCCGAAGCAACAAGGTAGCCGTCATGCTCGGCTTTCAGGATTTCAGCCAGCTAAAGCGTGATTATGGAGACAAAGAGTCCGCTGTTATTTGCAATACGGTCGGCAATGTCTTTGCAGGTCAGGTAGTTGCCGAAACTGCCAAGACGCTCTCCGAGCGTTTCGGCAAGGTCTTGCAGAAACGGCAGAACATGACTATCAACCGGAACGAGACCTCCGTCTCCATCAATACCCAGATGGACAGCCTCATTCCGGCAAGCAAGATTTCCAACCTCACACAGGGTATGTTCGTCGGGGCGGTAGCCGACAATTTCGACGAGCGTATCGAGCAGAAGATTTTCCATGCCGAGATTGTCGTGGATAACGAGAAGGTCAGGCGGGAGACCGCCCGCTACGTGAAGATACCGCAGATCATCGACTTCACCGACAAGGACGGCAACGACACCATGCAGCAGCAGATCGACGCCAACTACTACCGCATCAAGAGCGAGGTCAGGCAGATTGTCGCCGACGAAATTGAGCGCATCAAGGCTGATCCGGAGCTGGCGCACCTGATTAAGGACAAGTAGGGCGTAAAGTAAAATTCCCGTTGGCTGTACCTGTTTGCCAACGGGAATTTTAACTTATACAGCATCCATACATTATCTTGACTTCCGAACATACCGGGTAATACCGAACCGCATCCTATATTCATCAACCAAATATATGGTAAATAATGCATTTTTCAGATGTACAAAAAGTATATTCCGCACTAAATTTCCCTAATTAATTACTTTTTCTTCTCAATTAAAGCGGTTTTATCTTTTTTATTCGTACCTTTGCAGTGCCCATCTACAATTAGAAGGGGTTTCGAGGCTCGTTTTGGCAAGATCCAATTCGGAGCCTTGCGTTTTTTATAGGACTGCCTCCAGCTTCTTTTTCAGCATTTTCTTCATCTTCTTTTCGCCACCCGGCATATTCAGGTAATAGGCGGTCAACAGATAATACCCGTAAGGGCTTCGCTGTGGTTCGAGGACGATCACATATTTTTCCGCTGTGTCATACACGTATGTCCGGTAGATGTTCTTACGGTGTTTCATATCCCTTTCCTCACAACTGAATATCTCCAGTACATGGGAAGTCCTTTCCTCGATATGGTGTCGAATCCAATGCAGACGGCGGGAACGGTCTGGCTCGAAGACTCTTTTCTTCGTCGTAGCTCCTTCCGCTTCCTTATCATCAGTTGTCGTTAGGTGCATGAACTCTCGCTGCATATCTATCTCTCCATCCGATTTGATGGGATAGACACGCTTTTCCCGAAACTTGAACGCTTCGTTGTCTTCGATGTCCCGGCGATACACCCTATATAATGAAGCCTTGCGCTCCTTGTCTCCCAAATGCAGGATTTCCAGCAGCTCCGGATATTTCTTTAACAAATTGAATGGCATAGGCTTATTTTTGCAAATTGATAAAGAAAAGGTTGAACTTCTTGTTTTTCAGAGGAGTGGTACATAATAACGAAAGATTTGTCTGTTTCTTTATCTTCTCGACAATCAGACGTTTTGCCCGTACCTTTCCCTCAATGGCTCCACGCTGGATACGTAAATGGTAGTTTATCGCTCCCATAAGGATGTCTGCCAACTGGATAAAATGTACTTGGTGAGATTTGACAAAATTAAAATCCCGTATAGCCGAATTGTATTTCAATATCTCCGCCAGCTTATGCAGTTTTCGTTGGCTGCACGTGTCCTTGATGTCGAAATAGACATTATAGGTGCTGTCCATGTCCATTTGATGATGCAATAGCTGGTAATACATCCGAAAATAAAAATCATTGTAGCTGTATTCTGCCCGTGTGTTGTCTATCTCCGATTTATCCACGATGACCGCCCTGAATTTCATGTTGGTCATAAAGAAATAATCCACTATCTCATTATAAAGGGTAAAAGTTTTGTCCGAGATGTTCGTCCATTTCAATTCCCCTTCATACCCGTGCTTTTGTTTAATTTCCCGTATCTGCTTTTTGGCGAGCCCCATTTCATTATACGGTATGCTTACATAACCGTATATCATGTAAGGTTGTCCGTCATTTTCCAGATGCGTACTCTCGTCGCAATATATGTTATAGGTTTTGTGACTGCACTCCATTATCTTATTTGTTTAATTATCAATACGCAAAGATAGTGAAAGGTGAGCGCAATGCCAAGCCAAAAGCTTGCTTTTGAACGAGCATTGCCGAGCCGCATCCTATCTTCGTGCAAACAAAGATAAGGATTAAAGACATATCACTTGAAATATCGGAATAAAAATATCGGTGTCCTGCCATTGAAAAAAATTCTTGTGCGACAAACCTGCGAACCGGATGACAAATGCGGACAGCCCGCCCCGGGCTTGCACGTTCCCCGTGTTTCTCCCTCTATATTTACGCCCGGTTTCGTTTGAGAACCAATAGTATTCACCATTTAAAAACATTAGATTATGGACGAACGACCGGACAGCAGCCAGCAGTTAATGGACATCCTGCTCGTCATGGACGAGAAAGGCACGCTCCAAGCCGTCAGCGGAGTAAAGGACGGCGAGTTACAGACCAAGAATCCCTTGGAGGACAACAACGACCTCCTGCGGGTGGATCGCCACGGCGATATGTTTTCGAATTTCTTTTCCAACCTCTGGAACCAGTTGAAAGACCCGACCCGCTTCCATTTCTTCCGTGTGCCGGAAGAGGAGGTGCAGCGGGTAGCCGCCGATTTCCGGCAACGGGAGAGCCAGTCCGTCAAGACGGGCGAGCCGCTCGTTGCGCAGTACGAGGTGCAGCCGCCCGTGCAGGCACAGCAGCAGACCCAAGCCGGGCAGCAGCAACAGCCGGAGGGTGTGCCGCAGCAGTCCGCCGGGCAGACCGAACAGAACCCGCAGTACAAGTACCGCCCGGAGGACATCGACTGGAACAGCCTCGCCGCCCTCGGCGTGCAGCGGGAGCAGATCGAGGGCAACGGGATGCTCGACCAGATGCTACGGGGCTTCCAGACCGACAAGACCGTCCGGGTGCATTTCCACTTCGACGGCATCTCGCACAGCAACGACAGCCAGCTTTCGCTCAAGCCCGGCACGGACGGCAGGCTGACCGTGTGCAGCCACGGCATCCTCGACCCGGAGAAGATGCAGAAGCAGTTCTTCGGCTACGACATCACCGACTCCGACAAGCAGGTGCTCCGGCAGACGGGCAACATGGGACACCCGGCTACTGTCACCAACCGGGCGGGCGAGCAGGTCGAAGCCCTTGTCAGCCGCAACCTCAAGACCAACGAGCTGGTCGCCTTCCCGCTCTCCAAGGTCAATATCCCGGCGGAGAAGAACGGGCATACCTTCACACCGGACGAGATAGCCCGGCTCAAACAGGGCGAGGCGGTGGTCTGCCAGTTCCTTTCCAGAGCCAAGGAGGGGGAGCAGCCCAAGCTCTACCCGGCACCCGTGCAGTTCAGCGCAGCCAAGATGCAGCTCGAATTTCTCTTCGGCGACCGGGGCAGGCTGGCGATGGATGCGTACAAGGCGAACCTGAAACAGACCGCCAATCAGGAGGTGCCGAAGACCTTCCGCAAGCAGGAGCTTACCGAGAAGTCCCGCCTCGAACTCGAAGCCGGGGGAACGGTCAAGGTCTCCGGCTTGGTGGACAAGAAAGGAAAAGCCTACCAAGGCTACATCACATGGAAGCCCGGCGAGAAGCCCGCCTTCATGTTCCCCAAGGACTACAAGGCGGCGCTCGAAGAGGGGTGTGTCAAGCCCGCCGTGGAGAACGAGGTGCAGGTGGCGGTCAATTCCGAGGGCAAGACCGTCGAGGCTACCCGCAACCTGAAAGAAGCCCTGCAATCCGCACAGCAGCGCCCCACCGGGGAGCAGAAACAGCAGCAGGAGCGCAGGCAGGAGCAGAAAGAGGACCGGAAACAGGCACAGAAGCAGGAGCAGCCCGACAAGCCCAAGCGCAGCCGGGGTGTCCGCCGATGATTTCCCCCGCCATTCTGTAAATGAATTACCCGGTTATCCCGTCCGAGCGGCGGGATAACTTTTGTCAAACCGTTAAAAATTAAAGAAATATGATTACAGCAGTCATCGCTGAAAAGCCTTCCGTAGCGAAGGATATAGCAAACGTGTTGAATGTCCGGGAGCGGCACGATGGCTACCTCTCAGGTAACGGCTACCTCGTTACCTGGGCGTTCGGCCATCTCGTCCAGCTCGCCATGCCCGAAGCATACGGCTACACGGGCTTCCGGCGTGAGAACCTGCCCATTCTGCCGCAGGAGTTCAAGTACATCCCCCGCCAGATACGGGAGGGCAAGGAGTACAAGCCCGATCCCGGTGTGCTCAAACAGTTGAAGGTCATCAAGGAGGTTTTCGACCGTTCCGACCGTATCGTCGTGGCGACCGATGCCGGGCGTGAGGGCGAAGCCATTCATCGGTACATCTACAATTACCTTGGCTGCCGCAAGCCCTGCCTGCGCCTCTGGATCTCCTCGCTGACCGACCGTGCCATCCGGGAGGGGCTGGATAACCTCAAGCCCGGCAGCGACTACGACAACCTCTGCTCCTGGGCGCGTGTACCTGCTCTGCGTTACGTCGTATTATGCAGACAAATTTTCATTTATATCCACCGGAATACGATCGTACAACAAAACAGCCAATGAAGGATTTCGGGTTCATCGAATCGTTAAAAATCGACTCCATGGTTGTTCTGATCAAAGAAAGCTATCGCGGATTCGCTGATCTGTCACTGGAAAACTATTTTTCCACAGATGAACAGGTTCTTGATTACCGCCTCGGGGTTGTCGAAGATCTTGTTAACAATCCCAATCTGTACGAAACATTCGGTAAGGCTGTATCCATGATCTACAACATCAACGATATGCGCCGCGCGATGAGTTCCGAATTTACCATTGATTCTTCGCTCCGCTCTGTGCGGTACCTGGAATTATATGTGGAAATCGTCACACTGTTTGCCGATAATTTATCACAGGCTGCGCTGCAATCCGAAGGCATGAAAAATTTCCAGAAAGAAATCAATGGAATTGCACAGAGCAGCGAGTTTCAAACGCTAAGCTCTGAGCTTTCCAAGATGGAAACAAATTTCGGATACTTAAAAAGCGTAACGCTTGGCATCAATTTAGACGGAAATCTCTGCCCGATGGAAGCCGGATATATTGCAACCGAAGTGCTCACCGGCATCGGCATTATCGGCTGCTGTGGGCTTTATGTCACACACATCCACGATCTGACACAACAACTCGATGTCTACAATTCCCATCCTGAAAACCGCGGAAAAATTGACAACCTTGTTGCCATGATGGAATACGGTTATCCTTGTCGCTTTCAAACTCCGCTTGCTCCAATGAGATGATATTGCCATTGTCATTGTTACGATAGCGG
>ENA-USUK01002856-USUK01002856.1-human-gut-metagenome-genome-assembly--contig:-NODE-2856-length-10980-cov-4.434468_pt1 | contig 10980 bp, 9 predicted proteins | sample MGYA00250062_ERZ773400 | MGnify/ENA primary metagenome ERZ773400 (study PRJEB29103, sample SAMN06111961) | human gut metagenome | biome: human gut; feature: ankylosing spondylitis patient; material... | reverse complement strand
TTCTTTTCTGGACGATAGATTTCGGTGTTTTCCATATACCCTTGATCTAATCTTCTATAAACAAGCATATTACATCGATCGATGTTGTATTTGTGTTGTAAAAAGAAGATTTTCCTTATGCTTTCAATTATTTTTTTATCAAGAAAATAGAGGAGTAATTTAGTTATAGTTCAGACTAGATGTATTTAAGTATAATTTTACAAATGAGTGTAATGCTGACAATAACATTTTTAATAATGACAATAAGGGAAAGTAAGTAATTGAATTGTTTCATTAATTTAAATAGAATGTTTAAGAGACACTTATAGCAGTAGCCTAATGGAGTTGTAATTTTGGTGAAAACCTTGCAGCAATTTGCCGAGGTTTTCGGGGATGACAATAAGATTTTTGAGGAAGAAAAATAAAAGTGCTACTTGAAATAAATGGTTAGATTCTTTTTGAATTTGCTGCTGTTTACTAATTGCATATTTATAGAAATATTTCTTATTCATATAACATTCATGCTTTATAGAAATAGATTTTTCCACATTAAGAGAAAATCTATTTCTATAAAGTTAAAGAGATATTCCTGAAAATACCAACCAAGATTATTCTAACCTGGCTATCCCCTCCATTAGCGAAGCCCCGCTTACTTGTGCTCCCATTGAAGCTGGTTCACTGGATTTCCACATTTCACCCCACCAATAATTGCAATACATCGCTGGGTAAGCCGCATGATTCAAATTCATGCGCAAAGTTTCAGCATTATTTTTCAGAAAGGTTATCAAATGTTTGCCTATAGAACCAGATGCCTCGTCTAATGCAAGATTCACTGCATATGGAATATAGACAGACTTAAAAATACTTTGGTCCATACTGCTGCCTTCGTCACGTAAAATGCCATTTCGTAAGCAACGATCGCTTGTAGCGGCATAGTTGATCACTTGTTTTGCTTTGTCCATGTATTTACTTTCTTGTGTGATATGGTATAGTTGGCGACAGGCTTCTCCAAATGTTCCCTGTGTATAAGTCAGAGGTGGTTCCTCCACTCGTCCATCGGCATTATACGAATTATTGACCACATACTCGTACAACTTCTTTGCATCAGATAAATAATTTCCATCTTCATATCGTTGATAGAGTTTAGCAGCTACCAGACAACCCGGAGAATTAGTGCAAGCATTATGCCCGAGAGCGTGTCGGCCACCGTGAAAAACGGCCAGAAGCTGGGCACCGCCACGGTGTATCTGGACGGCTGCGAGGTAGGCCAGGTGGATCTGGTGACCCATCAGGAGTACGTCTCCGACTTCCGCACCGACAGCCGGTCCACCCTGCTGCTGTTGGCCGCACTGGCGGTCATCCTGCTCGTGCTGAGTGTTGTCACGCTGGCATGCGGCGGCGGTTCCCTCAACCTGAACCGGCGGCGCAAGGTGAAGCGGAGAAGATAAGCCGAACGATAAGAGCCGCTGCTGCACATCCTCCGTGCAGCAGCGGCTCTTTTTGCATATTACACCGCGCCGTAGATGCCGTGCACCGATACTTCGCCGGTGAACACATGCACTTCGCCGCTGTCGGTGCGCACCACAAGGCGTCCTTCCTCGTCCACGTCGATGGCCTCCCCGGCGCCCTGCCCGCCCTCCGGCAGGTCAAAGGTGACCCGGCGGCCCAGATTGACGCAGGCGGCCTTGTACTCCTCCCGGAAGGGCGCAAAGCCGTCCCGGGCAAAGGTGTACAGGTTGCGGTCAAAGCCAAAGTCGGTCAGGCCCTCGGCCAGCCAGGCAGGGTCGGCGGCAAGATCAACGTTTGCCCCCTGCAGTGCCAGCGAGGTGCCGTGGGGCAGGTTGGCGGCGTCAAAATAGCTCTGGGGCTGGGCCAGATTGATGCCGATGCCGCACAGGATGCCGCGCCCCTGCTGCTGGTAGCCGTAGCTCACGCTTTCGCACAGGATGCCCACGACTTTTTTGCCGTTGAGCAGCAGGTCGTTGGGCCATTTGATCTGGCAGTCCACGCCGTAGCGCAGCTGCAGCTGGCGGCGCACCGCCAGACTGGCCAGCAGCGGCAGGGTGGCAGGCTGGGCCAGCGGCTCCCGGATGGCCACCGTATAGTACAGGGCCTTGCCCTCGGCATTCACCCAGCTGCGGCCCAGACGGCCGCGCCCGGCGGTCTGGTTTTCGGTATACACGGCCCCCACTGGACCGAATTCTTCAAAATGCTCTTTCACATAGGCGTTGGTGCTGCCGCATTCCGGCAGATAGCGCACCTCGTTGATGCTCATTGCTTCGGTACCTCTTTGTGCTCGTAGGCGGTCACCTTGCCGTTTTCCAGCGTCAGCAGGCCGTAGGTGTTGGGGCCGGTGTAGCAGCGGCCGCAGGAGCCGGGGTTGAACAAAAACACCTTGCCCCGCTGCTCGGCATGGGGAACATGGGTGTGGCCGAACAGGGCCACTTCCGCGCCCCGGGCGGCAGCGGCATCTGTCAGCGTGTCCAGATCGTATTTTACGCCGTACATATGGCCGTGCGTATAGAACGCGATGGTCTGGTCAAAGGCCGCCAGACCGTCCATCGGCTCCAGAGCGCCGTAGTCGCAGTTGCCGGCCACCGAGTAGGCCCGCAGCCGGGGGTACAGGGTCAGGGCCTGTTCCAGGTCCCGCAGGCCGTCGCCCAGAAAAACCAGGGCGTCAATGTTCGCATTCTCCTTCAGCAGCACCCGCTCAATGGCGGCGCGTCCGCCATGGCTGTCGCTCAGGATCAGAAGTTTTGTCACGAAAAAAGTCCTCCTCTTATCATTCCGCAGTCTGCCGGTCCTGTTGCAGCACCAGCAGCTGCTTGTACACTTCGCTCTTGGAATAGGGCGTGCCCTGTGCCGCCGCCTTGGCCGCTGCCGTGGGGCCAAAGCCCTCACCCGTCAGCTCCAGTGCCCGCTGCGCTGCCTGCTCCAGCGTCAGCCCGGCGTCGGCATCCTCCCCGGCGGGGGCACCGGCCATCACCAGCACATACTCGCCGCGGGGGTCGTTGGCCCTGTAGTGCTCCACGGCCTCGCCCAGGGTGGTTTTCCAGATCTCCTCGTGGAGCTTGGTCAGCTCCCGGCATAGGGTAATGCTGCGCTCCGGGCCAAAGGCGGCGGTCAGGTCGTCCAGGGTGGTGCGCAGCTTGTGGGGTGCTTCGTAAAAGATCACGGTGCGCTTTTCGTGCAGAAGATCGGCCAGCCGTTCCTTTTTCTGCTTGCGGTTCACCGGCAGAAAGCCCTCGAATACCCAGCGGGAGGTGTCCTGCCCGGATACGGCCAGTGCTGTGACGCAGGCCGAGGCAGCCGGCACCGGCACCACCTTGATGCCGCGGGCCAGAGCGTCCCGCACGATCACCTCACCGGGGTCGGAAACGCAGGGCATGCCCGCATCGGAGCACAGCGCACAGCTCTCCCCTGCCTCAATGCGCTGCAGAATGGCCTCGCCCTTCTGCAAAGCATGCTCGTAGTAGCTGACCATGGGCTTTTTCAGGCCCAGAAAGTTCAGCAGCTTCATGGTCACGCGGGTGTCCTCGGCGGCAATGAAGTCTGCCGCGCCAAAGGTGGCGGCCACCCGGGGCGGCATGTCGTCCAGGTTGCCGATGGGGGTTGCCACGATGTAAAGAGTTCCTGCCATAGTTACCTCCCGTAGAGCGCCGCTCCGGCGCTGATGAGCACATCCGGCTCCACACGCAGGCCGGTCTTGCGGTTTTTCTGGGCTTCCACAAGGAAAAGCCACGGGGCTGCGTCTGCCCGGTTCTTGACGAAGGCCAGCCGCTTGGGCTCCAGCCGGTGGGCCCGCAGCACATCCAGCACTTCGGCCAACCGCTCCGGCCGGTGGCACAGTGCCAGCCGCCCGCCGTCCTTCAACAGGCGGAACGCGCAGGCGCACACATCGTCCAGCGTGCAGGTGTTTTCGTGCCGGGCCAGCGCGTGGGCCGCATTCTGACTCTGAGGCCCGGCGGTAAAATAGGGCGGATTGCACGCACACACGTCAAAACTGCCCTCCCCCTGCCGGAAGGTGCGCAGGTCGGCGCAATGGGGCGTGATGTGGCCGATGCCTTGCTCGGTGACAGCATCGGCCAGCAGGGCGCTGCCCTCGGGTTGGAGCTCCAGCGCCGCACAGGGGCCGCGGTGGCCGCGGTCGTGCCACTCCAACGCCACGATGCCGCAGCCGGAGCACAGGTCGGCCGCCGTCTGGCTGCGTTTTGGCTCGCAGAAGCGGGCCAGCAGCAGCGCGTCCGACCCGAACCGGTGGGCAGGGGTGCAGTAGACCTTTGTTCTATTATACAAAACTTCGGTAGAATGTTCCATAGACAGTGTGCCGATTCCTCTCAGAAAAATAACCGGAATTGCTCCCGGAATTTGTGCAAAAACAAAAAGCAGCAGACCCGCCTGAACAGGTCTGCTGCCTTGGATGCGTTATTCCGGCAATGCCGCTGATTATTCAGCGGTGATTGCACCGGTGGGGCAAGCGCCCTCGCAAGCGCCGCAATCGATGCAAGCGTCTGCGTTCACAACTGCAACGCCGTTCTCAACGGCAACTGCACCAACCGGGCAAGCGCCCTCGCAAGCGCCGCAGCCAACACATGCGTCAGAAACCTTGTGTGCCATAATAAAATCTCCTTTTATCCCCGTGCCCGTTGTAATGTATGAAGAAATGTGTCAGGCACGGCTGTACACATCTCTCCGGAATTCATATCCTTGCCTGCATTTTAACAAAGCCGAAAAGAAAAGGCAAGACTAACCGTAAGCGCCCCGCACCAAAAGGAGATTTTTTGTTGGGTTGCACAAAAGCATGGGCTAACTTATGGACAAAATTGCCGGAGATTTTTAGCGAAAATCACGAAGAATGGTTAGTTTTGCTTTACTAACCGCTCGGATGCTCAGCCATTCTTCTCGCTGCGCTTTTTGGCGCAGCAGCCGCCTGCACAGCGCTTGTCGTCATCGGAGGAAGCCACCACCGGGGCGGGGTTGCGCACACCGGAATAATCGTCGTCCGGGTCGGGGCGGCGGGGTGCGCGCTTGCCGCCGCTGATGTATTCGCACACGCCTACCTTGTAGTACCGGGGCGACAGGCTCTCGGTGCCGCAGCGCACCCGCAGATAGCCGGACACCGGGTTCACTTCCAGCACGGTGCCCAGGCCGTCCGGGGTGCGTACGGTGCTGCCCACCATGGGCATGATGCTGTTCAGGTATTCGTAGGCGTTTTCCTCATAGGCCAGGCAGCACATCAGGCGGCCGCAGGCACCGCTGATCTTGGTGGGGTTCAGCGACAGGCCCTGCTCCTTGGCCATCTTGATGGAAACGGGCTGGAAGTCCTTGAGGAAGCGGCTGCAGCAGAAGGGCTGGCCGCAGATGCCCAGACCACCGATCATCTTGCTCTCGTCGCGCACGCCGATCTGGCGCAGCTCGATGCGGGTGTGGAAGATGCCGGCCAGATCCTTGACCAGCTCACGGAAGTCCACGCGGCCGTCGGCGGTGAAGTAGAACATGATCTTGGAACGGTCGAGGGTATATTCGGCCTCCACCAGCTTCATCTCCAGCCCGTGGCGGGCAATGCAGTCCTGGCAGGTGCGGTAGGCGCGCTTTTCGTCCTCGCGGTTCTGGCGCATCCGGCGCACATCCACGCTGTCGGCCATGCGGGTAATGGGCTTGAGGGCCTTGGGCACCGCCGCGTCGGCGATCTCCTTGACGCCCTGCACCACCTCGCCGCACTCGATGCCGCGGGCAGTCTCCACGATGACGTAATCGCCGGTACGGATATCCGCATCGGCAGGGTCAAAATAATAGCTTTTGCCGTTTTCTTTGAAACGGACCGAAATGACTTTTTTCATAGTTCTCCTCGTCTGCTGGTTCGCTCTATCGGGAAAAAGGCCGCAAAAGGGCCTGTTGCTCCATTCTGAACTCTAGTATACCATATTCAAAAGCACATTTCCACGCAAAAAACAAAATGCGCCCGGTGCAATGATCCGGCCCTCCGGACCGTATTTCAGGCGGAGTGTGACGGAATTTGGTCCCGAACAGACGGCAAAGAGAAAAGTTTTGTGAAAGAAAGTGACGGGCTCTGTTGCAACCCTACGTCTTCTGTGTATAATAGGAATGTTAAAGTGTGAACGAGCCTCTTGCGGAGGTAAGGACTGCGGTGCTGCGGTGCATGGCAGGGAAACGGTAGGAAAAATGGAAAAATTCAGTGTCAAAAAGCCATTCACGGTGCTGGTGGCCGTGGTGATGGTGCTGATCCTGGGCTTTGTGGCCATCACGAAGATGCAGACCAATCTGCTGCCCGACGTCAGCACGCCGTATCTGATGGTGGTCACCGTATACCCGGGTGCCAGCCCGGAGCGTGTGGAGAGCGAAGTGTCGGACGTGCTGCAGAACGCCCTCACGGTGCCCGGTGTGGAGAACATCACGGCCACCTCGGCGGAGAACTACAGCCTGCTGCTGATGCACTTCACCGATGATACCGACATGAACAGTGCCCTGGTGAAGGTGTCCAACAAGCTGGATCAGGCCAAGAGCGACCTGCCCAGCAGCTGCCTGACGCCCTCCATCATTGAGTACAGCCTGAACATGAACGCCTTCATGACCGTGGCGGTGAGCCGGGAGGGCAGCGACATCTACCAGCTGTCGGAGCTGGTCAAGGACACGCTGGTGCCCTATGTGCAGCGCAAGGGCGGCGTGTCCAATGTGTCGTCCAGCGGTCTGGTGGAAAAGCTGGTGCAGGTGCAGCTGAATCAGGACAAGATCGACGAGATCAACGCCCAGCTGCTGGACCTGATCGACACCAAGCTGGCGGACGCCCGTGCCCAGCTGGACAGTGCGGAAAGCCAGATCGCCGCCGGCCGCGCCGAGTACAACAAGCAGATGAAGAACTTTGGCAACACTGTGTCCAACACGGTGCTGGCCTCCATGAGCACCGAGGTAGGCAACGCGGTGGATGTGGTGCGCAAGCAGGCCCGGGCGCTGATGGAAAGCGTGAACCAGCTCATTGCCGTGGTCAAGGAGCCGGAGATCCAGCAGGCACTGATCGAGGTGCAGCAGGGTCTGCAGAAGGTGCTGGACAAGTTCGACAACACCGGCATGCGGGACATCGACTCCCTGATCGAGGTCGTGTCCGAACTGCGTGACGTGACCGACAAGCTCACCGATGCCCTGCAGAAGCTGCAGGAGCGGGTGAACACCGAGACCGGCACGGAGGGCAGCAGCGCTGCGGATCTGGCGGACGAGCTGCAGCTGCAGAAGAGCCTGCAGGTGATCTACAGCACGCTGGAAGATACCATCAAGGCCATGGACAATGTGCCCCAGCTCATGAGCACCTTCTCCCGTGCACTGGGCAGCTTTACCCAGCAGCAGCTCAACGCCTACATGCAGTTTACCGAGGCCCGCGAGCAGCTCAACGAGTACGAAAAGCAGCTGGAAACGGCCAAGCAGGAGTACGAGACGGCCCGCACCCAGGCGCTGGCCCAGGCGGATGTGCAGAAGCAGCTGGACATCAACACCCTGTCCACCCTGATCTACGCCCAGAACTTCTCTATGCCGGCAGGCTATGTGCAGGACGCCAGCGGCGAGTCCTGGCTGCTGAAAGTCGGCGAGGAGTACAACAGCGTGGATGACATTGCCGGTGCCCTGCTGCTGCATGTGGACGGCTACGGCGACGTGCGCCTGTCCGATGTGGCGGACGTAGAGGTCATCGACAACTCCGCCGACAGTTTCACCCGCCTGAACGGCGAACAGGCCGCCGTGCTCAAGATCTATAAAAACGCTACCTCCAGTGCCAGCGACGTTTCGGACAACTGCCTGAGCGCCTTCCAGGAGCTGGAAGCCCAGTACGACGGCCTGCACATCGTGGTGCTGTCCAACCAGGGCAACTATATCACCATCATCATTCGCAGCATCCTCACCAGCATGGCGGTGGGCGCTGCACTGGCCATCATCGTGCTGGCCATCTTCCTCAAGGACGTCAAACCCACGCTGGTGGTCGGCATCAGCATCCCGCTGTCGGTGCTGTTTGCCGTGGTGCTCATGTACTTTACCAATCTGGACATGAACGTCATGACCCTGGCGGGCCTCTCCCTCGGCATCGGCATGCTGGTGGACAACTCGGTGGTGGTCATCGAGAACATCTACCGCCTGCGCAGCCGGGGGGTCCCGGCGGCCCGCGCCGCCGTGCAGGGCGCAAAGCAGGTAGGCATGTCCGTCATCGCCTCCACCCTCACCTCGGTGTGCGTGTTCCTGCCGGTGGTGTTCTCCTCCAGCATCGTGCGCAACCTGATGCTGCCCATGTCGCTGTGCATCGGCTACTGCCTCATGGCGTCCCTCATCGTGGCCGTCACCGTGGTGCCGGCGGCTGCCTCCACCGTGCTGAAAAAGGCCGAGCCCAAGGAGCTGCCCTGGTTTGAAAAGGTCCAGGACAAGTACGTCCAGAGCCTGAAATGGTGCCTGCAGCACCGTGCCGTGCCGCTGGCAGCTGCCGTGGTGCTGCTGGTGTTCAGCGGCTGGCAGGTGCTGAACATGGGCATCGAGCTTCTCCCCCAGATCACCAGCAACGAGGCGGTCATTACGCTGTCCACCGACGCAAGCCTGAGCAAGGAGGAATCCTACGTTGTGGCCGGCAAGGCCGTGGAAGCTGCCATGGCCGTGGACAATGTGACCGAGGTGGGCATCACCACCGACACCAGCGTGGCGGGCATGGACATCAGCCAGCTGGGCCTGCCCAGAACCATCACCGACTTGCTGGCTTCCGCCAGCAGCTACGGCAAATATCAAATCAACGTGATGCTGAAGGAGGATCTGTCTTCCCGTCAGATCGAGACCGCCCGGCAGGCGCTGGAAACCGCCATTGCCGGGGTGGAACAGTGCACCGGCACGGTGGAGATCTCCGGCATGACCGGGGAGCTCACCAGCCAGCTGTCCAGCGGTCTGTCCATCAAGATCTATGGTTCCGATGTGAACACCCTCACCGCCCTGTCGGAAAAGGTGGTGGACATCGTGAACAGCACCCCCGGCTTTGCCAACGCCACCAACGGCCTTGGCGCCGGTGACTCCACCATCACCCTGAAGGTGGACCGCGACAAGGTGCGCGCCTACGGCCTGACCGTGGCCGAGGTGTATCAGAAGATCGCCCAGCGGCTCACCACCACCGCCACGGCCCAGACCCCGGTGACGGTGGATGGCACCACCATGGACGTAAAGATCACCAATAATCTGGACCCGCTGACCAAGGAAAACATGATGGACATGACCTTTGACACCAGCGTCCTGAACACCGATGGCGAGACGGTGACCGGCACCTGCACCTTGGCTGACATTGCCACCTGGGAGGCCGGCACCGCGCCGGACTCCATCACCAGCGAGAACCAGACCGAGTACGTCACCGTCACGGCCGACACGCTGGACGGCTACAACACCACCGTGCAGTCCCGCGTTCTGCAGAAGGCCCTGAACGAGTTTGCGGCCGGCAGCGAGATGCCGGAGGGCTGCAACTTCTCCATGGGCGGCGAGACTGAGAACGTGGACTTCATGGTCAGGGAAATGGTCCAGTGGATGGCTCTGGCCCTGCCCTTTGTGTATCTGGTCATGGTGGCGCAGTTCCAGAGCCTGCTGTCCCCCTTCATCGTGCTGTTTACCGTGCCGCTGGCCTTTACCGGCGGCCTGATCGGCCTGCTGGTCACCGGCCAGCAGCTCACCATGATCTCCCTCATGGGCTTCATCGTGCTGATGGGCACCGTCGTCAACAACGGCATCGTGTTCGTGGACTACGCCAACCAGCTGCGCATGGGCGGCATGGAGCGGCGGGCCGCGCTGATCGCCACCGGCAAGACCCGTATGCGCCCCATCCTGATGACCACCCTGACCACCGTGCTGGCCATGCTGCAGATGGTGTTCAGCGGCGATATGGCCAGCCAGCTGATGAGCGGCATGGCCATCGTGATCATCTGCGGCCTGAGCTACGCCACCCTGATGACCCTGTATATCGTGCCCATTCTGTACGATGTCCTGTTCAAAAAGCCGCCGCTCAGTGTGGATGTGGGCAGCGACGACGATCTGGACGACATCCCGGACGATGCAGCCGAGTTCATCGCAGCCCAGGGTGCCGCACAGCCCCAGCCGTAAAAGAAGTTTCTGTTTGGAGCACCTCGTATCCTGTCTGTTGGGATACGGGGTGCTTTTTTGCGCGGCAGCACCGGTGGTGTTCTATAATTCCTACAAAAAATCCCCTGAAAAATTGGATGCAAATTCTAAAAGGATGCTCACACAAACACACAAAACTGTGATATAATCATAAATACAGTAGAAAGACGGGGGCAGTCTGCCCGGCCGTGTGTTCCAAAAATCCTTAGGAGGCGATGCCCAATGGCACAGATCCGCTCAAAGCCCTTCGGTGTGACCAAAGAGGGCGCGAATGTTACCGAATATATCCTGTCCAACCCCGGTGGGTTGACCGTCAGCGTACTGGACTACGGTTGCGTGATCAAAAGCATCATCGTGCCGGCCAAAAACGGCCCGGTGGACGTGGTGGTGGGTCACGACACCATGGCAGACTACGAGGCGGACTTCAACTCCTCCGGCAGCACCTGCTGCGGTGCCTTTGTGGGCCGCTACGCCAACCGCATCGAGAATGCAGTATTTACCGTGGGGGGCAAGACCTATCAGCTGGAGGCCAACAACGGCCCCAACCACCTCCACGGCTGCTTCAGCCGCAAGCTCTACCGGGTCAAATCCTTTGGCGACACCCTGCTCATGGAGGCCGAAAGCCCCGACGGTGAGGACGGGTTCCCCGGCAACCTGAAGATCGCGGTGCGCTATACCCTCACCGAGGACAATGCATTCCGCATGGATTACCGCGTCTCTTCCGACGCGGACACCATCGTGAACCTGCATATATTTTCCATTTACAAGAAGGCCTTTTCCACACATTATCATTGGCTCTGACTTAAGCTGTTCCATAATTTCTTTCATGGTAAGATAGGCATACTGAGTCAATGGCTTGCCATG
>ENA-USUK01002850-USUK01002850.1-human-gut-metagenome-genome-assembly--contig:-NODE-2850-length-11002-cov-5.165767_pt1 | contig 11002 bp, 10 predicted proteins | sample MGYA00250062_ERZ773400 | MGnify/ENA primary metagenome ERZ773400 (study PRJEB29103, sample SAMN06111961) | human gut metagenome | biome: human gut; feature: ankylosing spondylitis patient; material... | reverse complement strand
GTCATTGATACTTTTCAGATAGATGCGCGTGATTTTCTCTGAGTTGTGCCCCATGCTGTCACTTATTACGCTGATGGTATCAGGCCCTGAAGGCCTATCTCACCGACGGTGCGGATACCTTCACGGCGGACGGCAAGACCTACACCGTGGATGAAAGCGGCAGCGTCATGGACGGCGCCACCGAGGTGGCCTATGTCAGCCCCTACGTGGTGCAGGCTCTGATGCCAGACGTGTTCCTGTCCCGTGACTTCAAGGATAAGCTCATCGACACCATCAACGCCGGCGGCGAAAAGTTCACCTACACCGACGAGTCCCTCATTGTGGATGAGGAGCCCGCCACCGATGAGGAGGACGGTACCAGCAGCGCCATCATCCCCGACGACAGTCAGGTGCCTGATGACACGCCCCAGAGCGCTACGGCGGAGTATGATATCTCCTTCGACGCTGCCACCAACAGCTGGTCCGTTCTGCAGGAGCAGACCAGCCGCCAGTACGATAAGTATTCCGCTCCCAGCAAGGAGCACCTGATGGGTACCGACGGATACGGCATGGATATGCTGACCCGCCTGATGTACGGCGGCCGTGTGTCCCTGATGATCGGTTTCATCGTCATCATCATTGAGACGGTCATCGGCGTTATCTTCGGCGGCATTGCCGGTTATTTCGGCGGCTGGGTGGATAACCTCATCATGCGTGTGGTGGATATTTTCTACTGCATCCCCTCCATGCCCATCATCATCATTCTGGGTGCCGCCATGGACGCTCAGCGTGTGGACGGATGGCTGCGAATGATATACCTGATGCTGATTCTGGGCTTCCTGGGCTGGGCCGGTATCGCCCGTCTGGTCCGTGGCCAGATCCTGTCCCTGCGTGAGCAGGAGTTCATGACGGCCACCGAGGCCTGCGGTATCAGCGTCTCCCGCCGGATCTTCAAGCACCTGATCCCCAACGTCATTCCTCAGCTGATCGTCAACTGCACCATGGGCTTGGGCTCCGTGATCATCACTGAGGCCACCCTGTCTTTCCTTGGTCTGGGCGTGAAGTTCCCCTTCGCTTCCTGGGGCAACATCATCAGCGACGTGAACAACACCCACGTGCTGACCAACTACTGGTGGGTGTGGATCCCCGCCGGTCTGCTGCTTCTGCTGACGGTTCTGGCCTTCAATCTGGCCGGCGACGGCCTGCGGGATGCGTTCGACCCGAAGATGAAGCGCTGAGAAAGGAGGAGCCTGTATGTCTAAGAAGAATGAGACCGGCTATCTGTCCGCTAAGGAATCCCGGCGCATCTCCCGTGAGAATCGCCGCATCACAGATCAGCTGGAAAAGCGCCATAAGCGCAAGAATGTGCCGGAGTCCGAGTATCTGACTCAGATGAAGGATCCCAACAACGCACTGGAGATCGAGAATCTGCATACCTACTTCTTCTCGGATGTGGGTACCGTCCGTGCTGTGGACGGCGTCTCCTTCGACGTCCCCATCGGCAAGACCGTGGGCGTGGTGGGCGAGTCCGGCTGCGGTAAGTCCGTTACCAGCCTCTCCATCATGCAGCTGCTGCAGCGGCCGCAGGGCCAGATCGTGGACGGCGAAATTCGTCTGAACCTCGGCAACGGCAAGTGCTACGACATCACCAAGACCCCCACGGAGCGGATGCAGAATCTGCGGGGCAACTATATGTCCATGATCTTTCAGGAGCCCATGACCAGTCTGAACCCGGTGTTCCGCATCGGCGCTCAGCTGGACGAGGTCATTGCCCTCCACGACGGCGAGGGCAAGAGCAAGGAGGAGATCAAGGAACGCTCCATCCACCTGCTGGAGATGGCCGGTATCGCCAACTGCGAGGGTGTGTACAATATGTTCCCCCACGAGCTGTCCGGCGGTATGCGCCAGCGTGTCATGATCGCCATGGCCCTGTCCTGCAACCCCAAGCTGATCATCGCTGATGAGCCGACCACGGCTCTGGACGTGACCATTCAGGCCCAGATCCTGGATCTGCTGCGGAACCTGAAGAACAAGATCAATTCCTCCATCATGCTCATCACCCACGACTTGGGTGTTATCGCTGAGATGGCGGACTACGTGGTGGTCATGTATGCCGGTCGTGTGGTGGAGAAGGGTACGGTGGAGGAGATCTTCGCCAATCCCGCCCATCCTTATACCATCGGCCTGATGGCCTCTAAGCCCGTGGTGGGCAAGAAGGTGGATAAGCTGTACTCCATCCCCGGCAAGGTGCCTAACCCCATCAATATGCCGGACTACTGCTACTTCAAGGATCGCTGTGAGATGCAGGTGGAGAAGTGCTGCGGCGAGTATCCCCATATGATCCAGCTCTCCCCCACGCATATGGTCAGCTGCTATCGTTACTTTGACGGAAAGGTGGGTGAATAACCATGGCACACGAGAAGAAAGTCGTTGAAACGCCGGTGGAGTATGATCCCCAGTACATTCTGCAGGTCAAGGATCTGAAGAAGCACTTCCCCATCAAGGGCGGTATGATCAGCAAGACCGTAGGCCATGTGAAGGCCGTGGACGGCGTCACCTTTAACCTCAAGCGCGGCACTACCATGGGTCTGGTGGGCGAGTCCGGCTGTGGCAAGACCACCACCGGCCGCACCATCCTGCGTCTGGCCGGTGAAAAGACCGGCGGTCAGGTGCTGTTTAACGGCAAGGATGTGTATGCCCTCTCTGACAAGGAAATGCGGGATATGCGCACGAAGATGCAGATCATCTTCCAGGATCCCTTCTCCTCTCTGCAGCCCCGTATGCCCGTGGGCGAGATCATCGGCGAGGCAGTGCGTGAGCACGGTCTGGTGAGCAAGGAGGAGTTCGATGATTACATCGATCAGGTCATGGATAACTGTGGCCTGCAGCCCTTCCACAAGGACCGCTATCCTCACGAGTTTTCCGGCGGTCAGCGGCAGCGTATCTGCATTGCCCGTGCGCTGGCCCTGAACCCGGAGTTCATCGTCTGCGACGAGCCTGTGTCGGCTCTGGATGTGTCCATTCAGGCTCAGATCATCAACCTGCTGAAGAATCTACAGGAAAAGTACAACCTGACGTATCTCTTCATCTCCCACGATCTGTCCGTGGTGGAGTACATCTCCGACACGGTGGGCGTCATGTACCTGGGCAATCTGGTGGAGTACGGCGCTACGGAGGACATCTTCCGCAATCCGCTGCACCCCTACACCAAGGCCCTGTTCTCTGCCATCCCGGTGCCGGATCCCACGGTGAAGATGGATCGTATCGTGCTGGAGGGCTCCATTCCCTCCCCGGCCAATCCGCCGGCTGGCTGCAAGTTCCATACCCGCTGCGCCAACTGCATGGAGAAGTGCAAGACCGAGGTGCCTCAGCAGCGTGAGATCGAGCCGGGCCACTATGTGGTCTGCCATCTGTACGACGAGGCATGAGCGACCAGCACAAGGAGTGGGAGGACGACGGCCGCACGGTAGCGGATATGTCCGGTTTGGACCGACCGCCCCTGTTCGGTCATAAAGAGGGGACCTCCCGGAAGAAGCAACAGGAGCCGTCCGACGGCGACTATGTGCCGCCCTTGTCCAGAGGCGACCGATGGGCGTTCCTGCTGGGCACCATGAAGGCGTCCCTGCTGATCGCACTGGCGTTTCTGGGCGGCCTCGGCCTGTGTATCTGGCTGTTGACGCTGCTTCTGCACTGAACCACACCGTCCGAAAGGGTGTGCTGCTTCCGGCAGCGCACCCTTTTTCCATACCATACGCTGCGGCTGCTCTCCGGGAGAGCAGCCACCCATGATGAGAAAGGAAGAATAAGATGATCTCTGCAATGCTGCAATACATCCAGCGCAGCCCCGACTGCTTCCACGCCGTGGAGGAGCTGCGCCAGCGTCTGCTGCGGGAGGGCTACACGGAGCTGCGGCCCGGCCGGTGGCAGCTGACGGCAGGAGGGAAGTACTTCACCACCAAGAACGGTTCCTCTCTGATGGCTTTCCGCATCCCACAGGAGGCCCCCGCCGGCTTCCTGCTGACCGCCAGCCATTCCGACTCTCCCTGCTTCCGTCTGCGGGATCATGCGGAGCTGACAGGGGAATATATCCGCCTGTCCGCCGAGCGCTACGGCGGCATGATCAATGACAGCTGGCTGGATCGGCCCCTCAGTGTGGCGGGTCGGGTACTGGTACGCCGGGAGGGCGGACTGGAGGCCCGTCTGGTGGATTTGAAGCGGGATGTGGCCCTGATCCCCCGTGTGGCCATCCACCTGAACCGGGAGACCAACAATGGAGTCAAGTACGACCCGGCCCGTGATCTGGTGGCCCTGTACGCCGCCGGAACCGGCAGCGGCAGCTTCTATCGGGAGGTGGCCAGAACGGCGGACTGCGCCCCGGAGGACGTGGTAGCCGGGGATCTGGTGCTGTACAACAACCAGCCGGGGACCGTCTGGGGACCGGAGGGCGAGTTCGTATCGGCCCCCCGGCTGGACGATCTGGCCTGTGTGTTTGCCTGCACCGAGGGCTTTCTGACGGCGCAGGAGCGGGACATGGTGCCGGTGCTGTGCGTGTTTGACAACGAGGAGATCGGCTCCGAGACCAAGCAGGGGGCGGCCTCCGTATTCCTGCCGGAGACGCTGGCGGCCATCTCGGAGGCGCTGGGCCTCTCCGCCGCCGACCACCGGGCGCTGCTGGCGGACAGCATGATGCTCTCCTGTGACAACGGCCATGCCCGCCATCCCAACCACCCGGAGCTGGCGGACACCAACGAGGCCCCGGTGCTCAACGGCGGCGTGGTGGTGAAGCACTCCCCCCGCTACGCCACGGACGGCGTGTCCACCGCCGTGTTTACGGAGCTCTGCCGCCGGGCAGAGGTGCCGGTGCAGCACTACGCCAACCGTCCCGATCAGATGGGCGGGTCCACGCTGGGGAACATCGCCGACACCAAGCTGCCCATCCCCACGGTGGACATCGGCATGGCCCAGCTGGCCATGCACTCCTGCTTCGAGACCATGGGCAGCCGGGACGTGGAGACCTTTGTCCGGGCCGTGCGGGCCTGCTATGAGAGCAGCCTGCGCTTCACGCCGGAGGGCGTGGCGCTGCGGTAACGGGGCAGGGAAGCCCACACACCCCATGAGAAAACCATAAAACCCACAGGGCGGCGTAGAAAAACTCTGCGCCGCCCTGTCGTTTATGGAAAATTTTGCAGGTTTTCATGGTAAAACATTCCTGTTATATGGATACTGCTACCGAGCAGTAGATGGGAAAGCATTCGTTTGCACATCGTCAGGTCTTAGAAGATGTGTATGCGGGTGCTGTTTTTTTGGAGGTCTGTCTATGCGGAGAAAGCTGCTGCAATACTTTTCCAGAGCCGAGAGGCTCCTGTGGGGCCTGTCGGTGGCGTTTATCGTCGGATCCTTCTGCGCCTTTGACCGGGAGAATTATCTGACGCTGGCCGCCTCGCTGATAGGCGTCACGTCGCTTATCTTCAACGCCAAGGGAAACCCCATCGGACAGGTGCTGATGGTGCTCTTTAGCCTGCTGTACGGCTTCATCAACTGGAGACGGATGAAGGAGCGCCAGCGGGCATAAGGCCCCACGACACGGTGCAGCCAGCAAAAACCGGCAGACGCCAGGCGTCTGCCGGTTTTTTGAAAGCCATATTCTGCAAAGCTGCCCATCAGGGCGTGACGGCGCAGGTGTGTCCCAGCGCCTCATAGCTGTCGCCGCAGACCTGCCACGAGCCGTCCGTCTGCCGCCGGAGGGTCAGGGTATGATCCACGGAGGTCCGTGTGGCGGCGATGACGCCCTGCCGCAGGTGATCCACCCGTAGGATCTCCCGAAGGGTCACCTGCACCGTCTCGCCGCTCTGCTGCATGGGGGCAAAGTAGGCGGGGCGGCACTGTACATCGTAAATGACGGCGTACTCGTCCACGGCGGCCTCCGCCAGAGCCTGTGCATCCTCCCGCAGGGGAGCGGTGCAGCGATCCGGGGTAGCGGGGGTTCGCCCGGCCATGACGGCGGCCCGCAGGTCCAGATAATTCTGGATGGCGGCGAGGATGTCCTCCGACGGGAGGGAGGCGGTGCCGCAGCCACTGAGATAGCCGCACAGATCGGACTCCTCGCAGTCGTCGCCCACCACCTGCCAGCCTTGAGCGGTACGGTTCAGGGTCAGATGGTGCAGAGAGCCGTAGCCGAAGGTATCGCCGGTGGTCTGGGTGAGGTCGCTGGAATAATTGGCCTCCACCCGGAGAGAGGCCCACACCTCCACCGCATCCTCGCTGCGGTAAATAGGGTTCATGGGATACACCTGTACCCGCTGCTCTCCCCAGATATAGCTGGACCACAGGAAGCCACGGGTCAGTGCCTCCTGACGCAGGGTGTCCGTGGTATAGGGCTCCTCCGGCAGAGGATCATCGGGTCGGGCCAGAGCGGTGCAAAGCATGGTGGTATAGGAGAGGATGGCCTGCTGCTGTTCCTCCGTCAGGGTCTCTGCCTCCCCGGCCAGCTCACAGGTGATGACCGGCTGGAAGGGCGCACGGCGCAGGGCCTCGTCCTCCGCCGTGGGAGTCTGGGGCGTGGAGGGGTCAGAGGGAGCGGCAGGGGATGTACCGCAGCCGCTGAGAGCCGTTATCAGCAGCAGTAGGACGCACAGAAGAAGTGATAGGCGGCGGAAAAAACGGTTCATGGGATACCTCCTTCTTTACACCAAATGACGACAAATTGTGACTATAATGTATAATATAGACTGCAATATGTCAAGAAAAAACAGAGAATTTCACAAAAAGTGGGCGCTGCATAGCAGCGCCCACCGGCAGAGAAAGCTTTGGCAGCCTCACGCCTCCCGGCGAAAGACATGGATATCGAAGCTGATGGTGACCGCCAGTTCCTCCAGCGCCGCCAGACGCTGACAGCCGGACTTGGGAGTTTTCCAGTAGTAGGGGGTCATCTGGAACAGGGCGTGGATGTCCTCCTGCCCCAGCACCCGGATGCGGTCCTCCACATGGCGGATCTCGGCGTAGGCGAAGCCTTCGTAGGGAGTCTCCTTCACCTCGTTGGGATAGGGGTGGTCATAGAGCACCTGCTTCAGCTCCCACAGGTGCTTTTCCGACGGCACCACATAGAGAAACGTGCCGCCGGGCCGGAGCGCCCGTTGGAATTCCTCCAGCGCCAGCGGGGAGAAGCAGTTGAGCAGCAGATCGATAGACCGGTCTGCCACCGGCAGGTGATAGGAGGAGGCTACGGCGAACTCCACATCCTTTTCCCGCTTGGCGGCCCGGCGGAGGATGGCCTTGGAGATGTCCGTCCCCGCCATGCAGGGGGCCTTCCCGGCGTCCCGCAGCGCCCGGTAGACGGCGCTGGTGTAGTATCCCTCGCCGCAGCCGGTGTCCAGCACCGCCGGATGCTCCGGGGCATAGTCCAGTGCCAGACGGCACAGGGCATCCCGCAGGGCGGCGTAGTAGTCCTTGCTGAGAAAGACACTGCGGGCGGCGGCCATGCCCTTGTCGTCGCCGGGCATTTTGGAATGCTTGCGGTTGGCGGGCAGCAGATGGGTGTAGCCCTCACGGGCCACGTCATAGCTGTGGCCCGCCGGACAGCGGTAGCGCCCCGGCTCCCGCTCCAGCGCCGCCCCGCAGATGGGGCAGACGAACAGGCTCATTGCCCACGCTCCTTTCGGACGGTGACGTCGTGGATCCACTGTCCCGTGCGGATACGCAGGGCGCACAGCGGCACCTTCAGCAGGCTCTCCGACTGGATGGCGGCGGCGATCCACCAGTAGTCCGCCTTCAGCACCAGCGCCAGCAGCGCCGTCAGGGGCAGGGCCATGCACCACTGAGGCCCCACGTCCAGCAGGGTGGACCAGAACACGTCGCCGCCCGCCCGCAGCACGCCGGTGACGGCGGAGATAGAGTAGGCGTGGAGGGGGATGGACAGAAAGCCCGTCACCGCCAGCGCCGTGGCGATGGCGGCGGACTCGCCGTAGAGCTTGAACAGCGGGAACACCACCGGCACGAACAGCGTCGGCACCAGCAGCAGAGACAGGGCCGTCAGCCCCGCACCCACCAGCGCCGTGAACACCAACAGCGTCCGGCTCAGGTCCATGACCTCCTGATGGCTGCGGCCCTCACCGATGGATTTGCCGATTATCACGGCGGTGGCGGCACCCAGACCGAAGCACACCACCAGGAACAGGCGGTTGAGGTTGCCCATCACGGCGTTGGCCGCCAGCATCTCCACGGAGTTGTCGGTGTAGCCCAGGATCACCGTCAGCATACTGTTGCCGAGACCCCATGCCGTCTCATTGAGGATCACAGGGGAGGAGTACTTCACGAACCGCCGGAGCATTTCCCAGCCGGGGCGGAAGAAGGCCCGCCACTGGATGGGCAGGAGCCTGCTGCGGACGGCACAGAAGCTGCACACGGCGAACTCTGTGATGCGGGCCAACAGGGTGGCCACGGCGGCACCCTGAATGCCCAGCGCAGGCAGGCCGCACTTGCCGAAGATCAGCAGGTAGTTCAGCCCCGTGTTCAGCACCGTGGACATGGCGAACAGCTTCATGCCGAAGCCGGCGTCCTCGGCGCTGCGCCGGGCGCTGACATACAGGGACGAGAGCATATTGAACACATAGGAGATGCCGATGAGCTTCAGATACGGCGCACCCAGCACCGACAGCTCATGGTTATTGGACAGCAGATCCATGATCTCCACCGGCCACAGGTACAGCACCGCCGCCAGCACCACCGTCAGGCCGGTACCCAGCATGGCCGCCACGCCGATGGCACGGCTGATGTGCTCCATATCCCGCTTGCCCCAGTACTGGCTCACCAAAATGCTCAGGCCGCTCTGCACGCCGAATACAATGGAGATCAGCAGGAACACCGGCACGTTGGCGGTGGTGACGGCGGCCATCTGGGTGTTGCCCAGCCAGCTGACCATCAGCGTGTCCATCAGGCCCAGTGTAAAGGTGATAAGGTTTTGCAGGGCGATGGGGCCGGTCAGACCCCACAGATACCGGTAAAAGCCCGGTTCACGTTTCAGACATTGCAGCATGGTATCCCTCACAGCATGGAAAATCTCGTATTTTTGTGGCGCAGCAGCGCCTCGTACAGGGCGTCGATGTCGCCCTCCGTGGTCTCCGGCCCGAAGCTGAGCCGCAGCACCCCGGCGGCGGTCCTTTTATCCAGCCCAAGGGCGGCATAGCCACGGCTGGCCTTGCCCCGGTGACAGGCGGAGCCTGCGGACAGGCAGATGCCCTGACTGCCCAGATCGTTGATGACGTTGGCGCTGGGATAGCCCACCAGCGACACCGCCAGAATGTGGGGGGCCTCGCCGCCGCCCACCGGCACCACGCCGGGGATGCTCAGCAGCCGCTCCCGGCAGTAGGCCTTGATGCGGGCCATGTGGGCAAGCTTTTCCTCAAGCCCCTCCTGCCGCAGCGCCACGGCCTTGGCAAAGCCCGCTATCTGGGCCGTGGCCTCCGTGCCGGAGCGCAGCCCCTCCTCCTGCCCTCCGCCGGCCAGCAGAGGCCGCAGGTTCCGCAGGTCCGGACGGACGTACAGAGCGCCGATGCCCTTGGGGCCGCCGAGCTTGTGGGCGGACAGGCTCATCAGATCCACGCCCCACCCCGCCGGAGCGCAGGGAACCTTCAGAAAGCCCTGCACGGCGTCGCAGTGGAGGAGCGCACGGCTCCCCCGCTCCTTCAGCAGCCGGGCGATATCCGCCACGGGGAAGAGACACCCCGTCTCGTTGTTCACCAGCATCACGGACACCAGTACCGTGTCCTCCCGCAGGGCCTCCGCCACCTGCCCGGCGGAGATATGCCCCGTGCGGTCGGGCTTGAGGTAGGTGACCTCATACCCCTCCTGTTCCAGCTGGCGGCAGGGCTCCAGCACGGCGCTGTGCTCCACGGCGGTGGTGATGATGTGCCGCCCCGTGTGTCGGCCCTGCCATGCGGCGGCCCGGATGGCCCAGTTGTCCGACTCCGTGCCGCAGGAGGTGAAGTGCAGGGCCGATGGCTGGCACCCCAGCGCCCCGGCGATGGTGCGGCGTGCCTCCTCCACCAGCTCCTTGGCCTCCCGGCCCAGAGGATACTGGGCGGAGGGATTGCCGAACTGATGGCGCAGCACATCGTACATGGTATCCGCCACAGCCTCCGGCAGGGGCGTGGTGGCGGCGTGGTCCAGATAGATCATAGCGGAGACCTCCCGTTTTTTCAGAAAAACCGGCGCCGGACAGGGGGGAGGGGCAAAGACCCTCTTGCCACCGGCGGCCGGATACCGTATAATGTAGACAAATTCTTATTATATCGGAGAAAACCGCAAAGTGCAAGGAGAATCCCCATGCGAGTTGCTATTTACACCCTCGGCTGCAAGGTCAACCAATACGAGACGCAGGCCATGGAGCAGGAGCTTCAGCGGCGTGGCCACACGCTGGTGGACTTTGAGTCCCCGGCGGACGCCTACATCATCAACACCTGCTCCGTCACCGCCGTCAGCGATAAAAAATCCCGGCAGATGATCCGCAGGGCCAAGAGCCGCAATCCCCAGGCCGTGGTGGCTGCCTGCGGCTGCTATGTGCAGACCCACACCCCGGAGGCTCAGGAGCTGGGCATCGACCTCATCGGCGGCACCGGCGACCGGATGGAGTTTCTGACCCTGCTGGAGCAGGCGGCGGAGGACCACCGCAGCCGTGTGGCGGTGGACGAGGCCCTGCGCCGCCGTACCTTCGAGGTGCTGCCCGCCGGGGGCATGGCGGCCCGGACACGGGCCATGCTGAAGGTGGAGGACGGCTGCGTCAACTTCTGCACCTACTGCATCATCCCCTACGCACGGGGGCCGGTGCGGTCCCTACCGCTGGAGGATGCGGTGCGCCAGACGGAGCAGCTGCGGCGGGAGGGCTACCGGGAGGTGGTCTTTACCGGCATCGAGATCTCCTCCTGGGGACAGGATTTCAAGGACGGCCGCAGCCTCATCGACCTGCTGGAGGCGGTGTCGCAGGCGGCGGGAGAGATGATACGCCTCCGGCGTCTCCGTCACAACCGTA
>ENA-USUK01002849-USUK01002849.1-human-gut-metagenome-genome-assembly--contig:-NODE-2849-length-11006-cov-5.738494_pt1 | contig 11006 bp, 9 predicted proteins | sample MGYA00250062_ERZ773400 | MGnify/ENA primary metagenome ERZ773400 (study PRJEB29103, sample SAMN06111961) | human gut metagenome | biome: human gut; feature: ankylosing spondylitis patient; material... | reverse complement strand
TTTGGTAGTTCCTAACCTCGAGGTTGGTAACATCGGCTACAAGCTCGTTCAGCGCTTGGGTGGTGCCATCGCTATCGCTTCTTCATCTCGATCCGCAACAGCGGATGCCGGACGGCAGAAAACGACCTGACCTACCGCGGCGGCGTCTATACGATCGACTTCGCCGATCTGGAGCGCAAGGCAGCCGATCCTGAGGTCAAAACGATGCTGCTGTGTAACCCGCACAATCCGGCCGGGCGTGTCTGGTCGCCAGAGGAGCTGCGCAGGATCGGCGAAATCTGTCTGCGCAACGGCGTCTTCGTCGTGGCCGACGAAATTCACTGCGAGCTGGTCATGCCGGGATTCCGCTACACGCCGTTCGCATCGCTCGGCGAAGAGTTCCTGCACAATTCGGTCACCTGCTGCTCGCCCAGCAAGGCGTTCAACCTCGCGGGAGTGCAGGTGGCCAACATCTTCGCCGCCGACGCCGGCCTCCGGGAACGGATCGCCCGGTCGCTCGAAATCAACGAGACGGGCATGATCAGCCCCTTCGCCATCGAGGCTCTGACGGCGGCCTACACGGACGGCGCCGAGTGGCTCGACGCGCTCAACGGCTACCTGTGGGAAAACTACCTTTTCCTGCGGGACTACTTCGCGCGGCATCTTCCGCAGTTCCCGGTGCTTCCGCTGGAAGGGACCTACCTCGTCTGGGCCGACTGCCGGGCCGCGGGGCTGTCGTCCGACGCGCTCACCCGACGGCTGCTGGACGAAGGCCGCCTGCACGTCAACTCCGGATCCATGTACGGCGCCGCGGGCGAAGGCTTCATCCGCCTGAACATCGCCTGCCCGCGCAAACTGCTGGCCGAGGGTCTCGACCGCCTGAAAAGGGTTCTGACAACCTGAAAAACGGTTGGCTTTCCGAAAAATATTGCTACCTTTGCACAAGTTAATCACACCTGTAACCCAAATGAAGAAAATAGCACTTCTGCTGCTGTTAGCAGCCTCTTTTTCAATGCCGGCATTCGCCGCCGACGGCGCCGAACCGATCAAACTGATCTCCTACAACCTGCGCAACAGCCACGGCAAGGACGGCGACAACGTCTGGATGAAACGTCGTCACGCCACTCCGGAGATGATCCGCCGGGAGGCTCCCGACGTGTTCGGCGTGCAGGAAGGACTTATCGACCAGCTGCACTACATCGACACCGAGTGCCCGCAGTACGCCCGCGTGGGCGTGGGCCGCGACGACGGCGCCGAGAAGGGCGAGTTCATGGCCGTCTACTACCTGCGCGATCGTTTCGAGCTGCTCGACAGCGGCACGTTCTGGCTCAGCGAAACACCCGACAAGGTGTCGCGCGGCTGGGACGGGGCCTGCAACCGCACGGTGACGTGGGTCGAACTCAAGGACCGGAAGTCGGGCAAGGAGTTCTTCTATTTCAACACCCACCTCGACCACAAGGGCAAGGCGGCACGCGAAGAGGGCGTGAAGCTGCTCATCGAAAAGATCCACGAGATCGCCGGCAAGAAAGCCCCGGCCATCGTCGGCGGCGACTTCAACACCCCGGTTGACAGCCCGATCTTCAAACCCCTGACCAAATATATGGTCTCGGCCCGCGCCAAGGCCGCTACGACCGACCACAAGGGGACTTTCAACGGATTCGGCTCGGCTCCCGACACCATCGTCATCGACCACCTCTACTACCGCGGCAAGCTCAAATGCCAGCTATTCGCCACGCTCGACGGCAACTACGGAGCGCCCTACATTTCGGACCACTACCCCATCGCGATGGTCTTCACACTTTAAGAACACGAAAAATCCCGGAGCGCAAACTCCGGGATTTTTCGTATCGCCGCACGCCGGCCGCCCCGGCTACCCTTTCCGACTGCGCAGGACCACGACCGACACCGCCGCTACGATCAGCAGGATGCCCGCGGCGCCCTTCGCCGTGAAAGGCTCGGCAAAAACCCAGACGCCGATCACCACGGCGGTCAGCGGCTCCATGGCCCCGAAAATCGAGGTCAGCGTCGGCCCGATGCTCTTGATGGCCTGCACCAGCGCCATGTTCGAGACGGCCGTCGCCGGAATGGCCACACCGAGGATATAGAGCCACGTATGCGGGTCGGTCTCAAGACGCACGCCGCCCGTCAGCAGGCCCCCGGCGATGAAGAACAGCGCACCGAAGGCCATCACGCAGCAGGTCAGCACCGTGGAGTCGATCTCCACCGCGCGGCTCCGGCGCACGCCCACGATGTAACCGCCGTAGGCGACGACCGAGACGGTCGCCGAAACGATCCCCAGCGTCGTGTCGCCGTGCGAGAAATCGACGTTGCCCAGCGACAGCAGCACCGCGCCGACGATCGACATGCCGATCGCCGCGAAGGTCCACGCCGAACCGCGTTCACGGAAGAAACACATCATCACGACGGCCACGACCAGCGGATACATGAAGTGAATCGTCGAGGCCACTCCGCTGGCGATGTTCTGATAGGCGATCACCAGGCTCAACGACGTCGCGGCGCGGAACAGGCTCAGCAGGAACACCGTGCCCAGTTCGCGCCTCCCGAGGCGGAAATCGCACCCCGCCAGCAGGCCGTAGGCTCCCAGACACAACGACGCCACACCCCAGCGGTAGGTCAGGACCTCGAACGACGAATAACCCACGCCCAGCAACAGCAGGGTGAACAGCGGGGCCAGTCCGAATGTCGACGAGGAGAGAGCCGCCCAGAGAATGCCTTTGACACGCAACATAAAAAACTCGTTTGGAGCCGCAAAAATAAGAAATATATCGCCATTCCGCACAGCCCCGGAGTGAAAAGCGCCGCCGCAGAGCGGTTTTCCCCGTTTCCCGGCCGGGGTTCCGGAATCCGCCGCCGGGACCGTCCCGAACTCCCCGCCGCCCGGCCGACTGTCGCCGAGCCTGCCTCCGCCCCGCAATCGACGACGGCCGCTTTCCCGCCGCAGGCTTCCGGTCCGTCCGCCGGGCCTGCCTCCGCCCCGGCCCGGCAATCAGCGCCGAATCGCTTGCCCGTGCGGAATTTAATGCTACCTTTGCCGTATAAACCCCGATCGCATGAAATGGTACTCGAAATACCTCCCCGTCTATGAAAAGCCCTTCGCCGAAGTCCCCGCGGAGACCGTCGCCGAAGTGCGCGCGAAACTCGCCGAACGACAGTCGGACCGGCCGCTGGCGACCGTGTCGGTCATCGCCTGCAACGAGGAAAAACGGCTGACGGCCTGTCTCTGGTCGCTCGCCGAACAGCGATGCCGCTACCCGATGGAGATCATCGCCACGGACAACCTGTCGAAGGACCGCACGGCGGAGATTTTCGAAACCCTCGGTCTGCCGTGGCAGCGCGAAACGACGCCCGGATGCGGCCATGCACGCCTCTGCGGACTGAACCGCGCCCGGGGAAAATACCACATCAACATCGACGCCGACACCATATACCCGCCGCGCTACGTCGAAACGATGGTCGACGCGCTGGAACGCCGGGGCGTCGTGGCGGCCAGTTCGCTGTGGAGCTACATTCTCGACGCAGCCCACTCCGCCGCCGGACTTTGGCTCTACGAACTGGCCCGCGACACGCACCTGTGGCTCCAGTCGTTCCAACGCCCCGAATTGAGCGTCCGCGGACTGGTTTTCGCCTACGATACCGAGCTGGCCCGCAAGGTGGGCATCCGCACCGACATCATCCGCGGCGAGGATGGATCGCTGGCCCTCGGACTCAAGCCGTACGGCCGCATCGCCTTCGTCCGCAGCCGCCGGGCGCGCGCCGTGACGGGCTACGGCACCGTCTCGAAGGACGGCACGCTGCTGGACAGTTTCCGCGTGCGGGCCGTCAAGGCGCTGAAAGGCCTCGGCGGAATGTTTTTCAAAAAATCGGAATACAAGGACGAGGAGGACAACCTGTTGAAATAGCGCTTTGGCCCGGACCCAACCAAAGGCCCGGGCCAAAGTGCGGAACCAGGCAGAAAGCATCAGACCGGGCAGAGAGCGCCGGACCGGGCAGAAAAGCACCGGACCGGAAACGGCCGGCCCCGCCCCTCTACCCGGCCCCTTACAGCGATCAGAACCGCTTGGTGTAGGCGTGGCAATAGGGCTGCGCGCCTTTGCGGTCGTAATAGTCCTGGTGATACTCTTCCGCCGGCCAGAAAGTCGTGGCCGCCGTGACGCGCGTGGCGACGTCGTACCCTTTCGCACGCAGCTCGGCGATCAGTTTTTCAGCCGTCGCGCGCTGGGCCGGTGTCGTATAGAAGACCTCCGAACGGTACTGGTCGCCGATGTCGGGACCCTGTCGCCCGACCTGCGTGGGGTCGTGAATCTCGAAAAAGAGCCGCGCCAGCTTTTCGTAGGAGACTTTCGCCGGATCGAACGTCACCCGCACCGCCTCGGCATGTCCCGTGCGGTGGCTGCACACCTCCTCGTAAGTGGGATTCTCCGTATGTCCGCCGATGTAGCCCGACACGACATCGAGCACCCCCGGCTCCTTCGAAAGCAGATGCTCCACGCCCCAGAAACAGCCTCCGGCGAAGATCGCCGTCTCGGTCCGCTCCTTTTTCGCCGCGGGCACGAACTCCAGCGACACGGAGTTGACACAGTGGCGCGTGTTCCGGGGCGTAAAACCCTCGCCCGTGAAAACATGGCCCAGATGACCGCCGCACCGGGCGCAGGTGATCTCCGTGCGCCGCCCGTCGGCATCGACGGTCCGTTTCACGGCTCCGGGAATCTCGTCGTCGAAACTCGGCCAGCCGCACCCCACGTCGAACTTGTCCGACGAACGGTACAACGGCGCGCCGCACTGCCGGCAGACGTAGGTTCCGTCCTCCTTGTGTTTGTAGTAGCGGCCCGTGAAGGGGGCCTCGGTCCCCTTGTCCACGATCACCCGCTTCTCCTCCGGTGTCAACGGTTTCATATTTTGTCCATTTACGGTCCCGCACAGGGCGAGGCAAATTATCAGAATAACGGTTTTCATAAATATCTCCAATCAAAAACTGCGCCGCCCGGGCAAAAAGCAGGATTCCGGAAAAGATTCCAAACGCCGATTCGGGTCCGGACCGTTTCGCCTCGCCCGCACCCCTGAAAGCCGGGTTATGACAAGGGCGGACGCCCCGTTCCGAAGCGTATCGGCCAGTCCCTGCCTATAAACCGCACATCTTGCGCCCGCGCAGGAACACCTGCCGGATCAGCGGCGTCTGGTAGGCATAGGAGAAAAATTCGACCGACGGCATCGGTTTGGTTATGAAGAAGTTGGCGACTTTACCTAAAGTAACGCTTCCGTAGTCGCGGCTCAACCCCATGGCATAGGCGCCGTTGAGCGTCGCGGCGTTGATCGCCTCGGCGGGGGTCATCTTCATGCGGATCGAGGCCAGCGAACAGACCATGCGCATGTCGCCCGAGGGCGACGACCCGGGGTTGTAGTCCGAAGCCAGCGCCACGCCCAGCCCGGCGTCGATCATCGCGCGCGCCGGAGGATAGCTCATCCCGAGGAAGAACGCCGCACCCGGCAGCAGCGTCGGCATGGTCGCCGCGCCGCGCAGCGCCTCGATCTCCTCCCGTCCCATGCGTTCGAGGTGGTCCACCGACAGGGCGTCGCAGGCCACGCCCACCTGCACGCCGCCCGAGACGGCCAGTTCGTTGGCATGGATTTTCGCCCGCAGCCCCAGTTTGCGCGCGGCTTTGAGAATACGGGCCGTCTCTTCGACCGTGAAAAAACCTTCGTCGCAGAAGACGTCGACGAAATCGGCCAGCCCTTCGGCCGCCACGGCGGGCAGCATTTCGTTGCACACCAGATCGACATACTCCCCCTGCCGTCCCCGGTAGGCACGCGCCACGGCATGCGCCCCGAGGAACGTGGCCCGCACCTCCAGCGGCACGCTTTCGCGGATGCGGCGGATGACGCGCAGCATCTTCAGCTCGTCCCCGGTCGAAAGGCCGTAGCCGCTCTTGATCTCCACGCACCCCGTACCCATCGCCGCGATCTCGCGCACGCGCTCCATCGCCTGCGCATAGAGTTCGTCCTCCGAAGTCTCGTGCAGCCGGTCGGCAGAGTTGAGAATGCCCCCGCCCCGCCGGGCGATCTCCTCGTACGACAAACCGTTGATCTTGTCCAGAAACTCCCCCTCACGGCTCCCGGCGTAGACCAGGTGGGTGTGCGAGTCGCAGAACGACGGAAAGAGCATGCCCCCTGCCGCGTCGACGACCTCGTCGGCGGCGATGTCGCCCAGAGAGTCCATGCGTCCGAACGCCGCGAAACGGCCGTCTTCGGCCAGCAGCCACGCGTCGTCGAGCGTGCCCAGCTTGTTCATGTCGGCGCCGCAGCAGCGTAGACGGCCCGTCGATTCGATGCCGACGATGCGGGCGATGTTCTTCACCAGCAGTCTCATAGGCCGCGGAGGAATCGGACGGAGGCTTCGATATGGGGATACATCACCTCGTCGTTGTCGATGAAGGGAACCTCTTTGCGATAGTCGGCCAGCATTCGCTCCAACTCGGGCGACGTGTGCGCCGGGCGGCGGAACTCGATGGCCTGCGCGGCGTTGAACAGCTCGATGGCCAGCACCCGTTCGGTGTTGCAGACCACGCGCCAGAGCTTCGTGGCAGCGTTGGAACCCATGCTCACATGGTCCTCCTGCCCCTGCGACGAGGGGATCGAATCGACCGACGCGGGCATGCACAGCCCCTTGGACTGGCTCACGATCGACGCCGCGGTATACTGCGGAATCATAAAGCCGCTGTTCAGCCCGGGATTCGCCACGAGGAATTTGGGCAGTTCGCGCGCCCCGGAGATCAGTTTGTAGGTGCGACGCTCGGAGATGTTGCCCAGCTCGGCCAGGGCGATCGCCAGGAAATCCATCGCCAGAGCGATCGGCTGGCCGTGGAAATTGCCCGCCGAGACGACCATGTCCTCCTCGGGGAAGACCGTCGGATTGTCCGTCGTGGAGTTGATTTCCGTGGTCAGCACGCTCTCCACATAGTCGATCGTGTCCTTCGAGGCTCCGTGAACCTGCGGCATGCAGCGGAACGAATAGGGGTCCTGCACGTGGTGCTTGGGGCGGGCGATCAGTTCGCTGCCTTCGAGCAGCCCGCGGACATTCCGGGCCGTGGCGAGCTGCCCCCGGTGGGCGCGGATCAGGTGCACCTCGTCGCAGAAAGGCTCGATACGACCGTCGAAGGCGTCTAACGACAACGCCCCGATGCGGTCGGCCCACTCGCTCAGCCGCCGGGCGTGGATCAGCGACCAGACGCCGTAGGCGCTCATAAACTGCGTGCCGTTCAGCAGCGCAAGGCCCTCTTTCGACTGCAACCGGATCGGCTCCAGCCCCAGTTCGGCAAGCACTTCGGCCGAGGGACGCACCTCGCCCTTATACTCCACCTCGCCCAGCCCCAGCAGCGGCAGGCTCATATGTGCCAGCGGCGCGAGGTCGCCCGAAGCGCCCAGCGAACCCTGCTGATAGACGACGGGCAGGATGCCGCGGTTGAAAAACTCCACGAGACGCTCCACCGTCGCCAGCTGCACGCCCGAATGGCCGTAGGCGAGCGACTGTATCTTGAGCAGCAGAATCAGCCGCACGATCTCCGAGGGCACGCGCTCCCCGGTTCCGCAGGCGTGCGACATCACGAGGTTCTGTTGCAGGCGCGACAGCTCGTCGCGGCCCACCGAAATGTCGCACAGCGACCCGAAACCGGTCGTGATGCCGTAGATCGGCCGCTCGGGGTTCTCCATCTTGCGGTCGAGGTACTCGCGGCAGCGGACGATGCGCGCCCGGGCGTCGTCGCTCAACGCGAGCGGCAGCCGCCGTTCGAGGATTTCGCGGACGCGCCCGACCGAAAGGTGCTCCGCGGTGATATGGTGATGTTCCATGGATGACAATTCAAAATTCATAATTCGAAATTCATAATTTATCCGAAGCGCCTCCCTGTTCGTTCAGCGCCTCGCGGACAAGTTCCTCGTCGGCAAAAACAGGCAGGGTCACACGCAGTCCGGGCGTGCGGTCCATTTCGCGGCGGATGGCTTCGACGGCCCCTTCGTTACGCGCCCAGCTGCGGCGCGCGATGCCGTTGTTGACGTCCCACAGCAGCATTTCGCGGATGCGGCGGCCGGCATCCTCCGAACCGTCGATCACCATGCCGAAGCCGCCGTTGATCACCTCGCCCCAGCCCACGCCGCCGCCGTTGTGGATCGAAACCCACGTCGCGCCGCGGAACGCATCGCCGATGACGTTCTGCACGGCCATGTCGGCCGTCAGGCACGAACCGTCGTAGATGTTCGAGGTCTCGCGGTAGGGCGAATCGGTTCCCGAAACATCGTGATGGTCGCGCCCCAGCACCACGGGGGCCGTGATGCGGCCCTCGGCGATGGCCCGGTTGAACGCCTCGGCGATCTTCACGCGCCCTTCGCAGTCGGCATAGAGAATGCGTGCCTGCGACCCGACGACCAGCCGGTTGCGCCCGGCCTCGCGAATCCAGTGGATATTGTCGTCCAGCTGCCCCCGGATGTCGTCGGGGGCCGTCTTCCGGATCTCCTCCAGCACTTCGGCGGCCAGAGAGTCGGTCGTTTCGAGGTCTTCGGGCTTCCCCGAGGTGCAGACCCAGCGGAACGGCCCGAAGCCGTAGTCGAAGAACATGGGTCCCATGATGTCCTGCACGTAGGAGGGATAGCGGAAGCGTCCGCCCTCGCCCGTCACCGCGGCCCCGGCACGCGAGGCTTCCAGCAGGAAGGCATTGCCGTAGTCGAAGAAATACATTCCCCTGTCGGTCAATTTGTTGATGGCATCGACCTGCCGCCGCAGCGACTCCTGCACACACTCTCTAAAGCGGCCCGGCTCCTCGGCCATCATCTTGTTCGACGCCTCGTAGCTCAACCCCACGGGATAGTAACCGCCCGCCCAGGGGTTGTGCAGCGAGGTCTGGTCCGAACCCAGGTCGACCGGAATCTCCTCCGCGGCCAGCCGCTCCCAGAGGTCCACGACGTTGCCCACATAGGCCATCGACACGACCTCTTTCGCCTTGACAGCCTGGCGGATACGCGGGATCAGTTCATCCAGCGCTTCATGCAGCTCGTCGACCCATCCCTGCTCGTGGCGTTTCTGCGCCGCCTTGGGGTTGATCTCGGCGACGACCGACACCACGCCCGAAATATTGCCCGCCTTGGGCTGCGCTCCCGACATGCCGCCGAGACCCGACGAGACGAACAGCATCCCGCGCGTATCGGTGCGGCCGGCCGTGAAGCGTTTGCGCGCGGCGTTCATCACCGTGATCGTCGTGCCGTGGACGATGCCCTGCGGCCCGATATACATGTACGACCCGGCGGTCATCTGCCCGTACTGCGACACCCCGAGGGCGTTGAGCCGCTCCCAGTCGTCGGGTTTCGAGTAGTTGGGAATCACCATGCCGTTCGTAACCACCACGCGCGGGGCGTCGGGATGCGACGGGAACAGCCCCAGCGGATGCCCGGAATACATGACCAAGGTTTGATTTTCAGTCATTTCCGAAAGATACTGCATCGCAAGGCGGTACTGCGCCCAGTTCTGGAACACGGCGCCGTTGCCGCCGTAGGTGATCAGCTCGTGGGGATGCTGGGCGACCCGCGGGTCGAGGTTGTTCTGAATCATCAGCATGATGGCCGCCGCCTGCCGGCAGCGGGCGGGATATTCGCCGATCGGACGCGCGTGCATCTCGTAGTCGGGACGCAGGCGGTACATATAGATACGGCCGTAGCGGCGCAGCTCCTCGGCGAACTCCTTCGCCAGCACGGCGTGGTGCCTGACCGGAAAATAGCGCAGGGCGTTTTTCAGGGCCAGCGCCTTCTCCTCGTCCGAAAGGATGTCCTTGCGTTTGGGCGCATGGTTGATCCGTTTGTCATAGGGTTTCGCGGCGGGCAGCCGGTCGGGAATACCCGCGCGAATGTCGTTCTGAAACTCTTCGCGTGTCATATTATCCGATTTTAGATTCGACGATCTGCAAGACCTCCGCTTCGAGACGCACGGCTTCGGCGGCCAGCGCCTCGGCTTCGGCGATCAACGCATCGGCCACGGCACGGTCCTTCAGCCCCGCGGCGTTGATCTTCACATTGAGGCACGCCCCCAGCACCGCGCTGCGGGCCGCCAGCGCACCCACGCCGGCGTCGGAGACCGAATTGGGGTTGCCCTCCGAGGCCATGGCGCGCACGATTTCAAAAACCCGCGAGGCGGCCTTCATCGTCCGCAGAGGAACCTCCGTGGCATAGAGCGTCGCCTCCTGCAACGCGGCGCTGCGCGCCGCCTTCTCCTCGTCGGTCGACTTGGGCATGGCGAAAACCGCCATGATGCGGTTGAACGCCGCCGTGTCCTCGTCCACGAGGTGCAGAAGCTCCGCAAGAACGGCCTGCCCCCGTTCGGCCCAGTCGGAAAACTCCTCCCAGCGGTCGTCCCACCCCGCCTTGTGCGACGAGAGGTTGGCGACCATCGTCCCGAGGGCCGCGCCCAGCGCACCCATGTAGGCCGCGATCGAGCCGCCGCCCGGAGCGGGAGATTCGCTCGCCGTCTCTTCGGCGAACGCCTTGCAGGTCATGTCGATAAGCCGCTTCTTCGGAACCTCCGCTTCAAGCAGGTACTCGATCACCTTCTCGGCAGGATCGAACGGCTTCAGCGCTGATGAACGGTGTAGGCGCTCCCTGGCTGCTTTACGGAATAGGCGCTGTGCTGGCATTGGTGCTGACCTACTTCAAAGTACCCGCACTGGCTTTTGCGCTGGGTATGTTCATTCCACTGGAATTGAACCTGCCGTTGCTGGTAGGTGGAGCGGTGAACTGGTATGTCACTACCCGCAGCAAAGACGAGGCAGTGAATGCCGAACGTGGCGAGAAGGGAACTTTGCTGGCATCCGGATTCATAGCCGGAGGCGCATTGATGGGGGTTGTCAGTGCCGCCATGCGCTTTGGCGGTATCAATCTGATCAACGAAGAATGGCTGAGCAACCCGTTGAGCGAAGTGCTGTCAATGGCCGCCTATATCCTCCTGATCATATGGCTGGTTAAAGCCAGTATGC
>ENA-USUK01002846-USUK01002846.1-human-gut-metagenome-genome-assembly--contig:-NODE-2846-length-11011-cov-8.358240_pt1 | contig 11011 bp, 8 predicted proteins | sample MGYA00250062_ERZ773400 | MGnify/ENA primary metagenome ERZ773400 (study PRJEB29103, sample SAMN06111961) | human gut metagenome | biome: human gut; feature: ankylosing spondylitis patient; material... | reverse complement strand
AGCCTGCGGTCTGCAAGGCGGTGTTCATGGCATCAACGGCTTTCTGCCAGGTAACGTCAGTGCCGTCCACCTTCGTGGCTTCGGTGACTTTGTTATTGTAGCCGATACCTTGTTCATGATTGTTCTTCCAATAGCAGGCGGTCACGGTGGTGTAGTTATCTCCCAAAAAGCCGCCGATATGTACATTGCCAGTGCTACTACCCGTACTGGTTACGTTGCCCGTGGCATAGCAGGCAAGGACGCTGCTTCCTCCGTTGAATCCCACCAGACCGCCGCCAGAGAGATTCTTTGGGGAGTCTATTTCTAAGGTTACGTTGCCTGTGGCATAGCAAGCGGTCATGGAGCCCCATTTTTCTCCTGCCACGCCGCCGACATCGACCGTTCCCTTCACTGTGGCCGAGGAGCTGCATCCGGTGATGGAACCGGCCTTTTGAGCACCCACCACACCGCCGACGCACTTCGTGCCGCTGACGCTGCCCGACACCGAGCAGTTTTCAATGGTGCCCCAGCTAAATCCTGCCACGCCGCCAGTATTGCCAAACATGTGATTGCTTGTTATCTGTATGCCCTCCATCACCACGTTCTTCACCGTACCAGCTCTATTGAGATAGCCGAACAGACCCACAAATTGGTCTTTTGTCGTAATGGTCAGCCCCGTGATGGTATGGCCGCCGCCGTCGAAGGTGCCGGTGTATGAGTTGTCGAAGCTTGTGCCTATCGGCGTCCAGTCTTTGCCCGTCAGGTCAATGTTTTTGTCGAGGGTAATGTTAATGTCGGTCTTACCTCCGTTCACTAATTCGGCTACATTCATCAGACCATCAGCGGAGGTCACGGTGTAGCTGCCGTTGCCCTCTATGGTATATCCTGGGTCTTTTGCCGCAGCGAGGGAGACTGTGTAGGTATATTCACCGCCCGCCTGCCAGTCGGTAGCATTCTTCATCTTATAAACGAAGGTCTTGCCGTTAGTGAAGGTGCAGGTAATAAAGGTCGTGCCAGCTGCCACACTTTGCGGGGCTACGATGGCGGTGTAGGTGTTGCTGCCCTTGTCATACGGGGTGATTTCGGCAGGGTTGTCGCCTTCGGTGGAGAGGCCCGTCAGTCGCACGGATGCCAGCCCCTCGGTGTAGTCCGTCAGAACGATGGTCACTCGCGCCGTGCGGTGGGTGAAGCGAAGCGTGGGGTTACCGTAGGTCACCGTCTGCCCGTCGGCTACGATGAGGTCGCTGCCCTCAAAGTCTTTCTGGGTACTTTGGTTGGCTTTTACCTTTACCGCAGGTGGGGTTGTCTCGCCAGCGGTGTAGGGCCACCACGCTGTGACGGTGATGTCGTTGTGGTTGGTCCAGTAGTACGGGTCGGTGGAGGTCAGCGTGGCGCTGGTGGGGTCGGCGGTGGAGGGCGTCACGTCGTATGCCTTCACCGTACCGTCCATCAGGACTGCCACGCTCTGCACACCCTCCCAGTCGCCGTCCACGGTGGAACGGGTATTGGCGATGGCTGTCGCAGCGGGGTTCAGCCCCGTGGCGGTAAAGACGATGGATGTGCCTTCCGCCCCTTCCGGCAGGAAGCCCGCTTCGTCCTGCGTGCAGGCGGCAATGCCGAGCAGCAGGGCTATGGCTGCAGATGTATGGATGATTGTTCGTTTCATGATGCGTGTTGTTTAGGGTTCGTTATTGTTTCTTTTGCAATACGGGCAGACCGTCGGTGCCGAGTACCCACTGGTAGTCGCCAGCGGTGAGGGCGGTGTTCATGCCGTCGACGGCTGTCTGCCATTTCACTGTCGCGCCGTCCACCTTCGTGGCATCTACCTTTTCTCCATGATCACGGAATACTCCTTGCCCGACATCCTTCATGCGGCCGCCGTAGAAGAGATTGAGCAGCAGCGTGCCGACAATGTCGTCCATGTGATGGCCGAGGGCGATCTTGTTGCACTTCATTTCGCCTGCGACGCGGTAGAGAATGCCGCGGCGGAGACGGGCGCAGAGCGAGCAGACGTTGCGGCCTTCAGGGATCAGGCGCTGGATGATGGAGTAGGTGTCCTGATCCTCGATGTGGTATTCGACGTCGATGTCCTTGAAGTACTGCTCGAGTGCTTCACGGGGGAAGTTGGGGATGTGCTGGTCGACATTAACGGCAACGAGATCGAACTTGATCGGCGCGCGCTTCTGGAGCGTCCGGAGGGCATCGAGAAGCACGAAGCTGTCCTTGCCGCCGCTCATGGCGACCATGACGCGGTCACCGTCCTCAATCATGCCGAAGTCGGTGATGGCCTGGGCTGTGAGGCGGATGATTCGCTTCTCAAGCTTTTTGACGGCAACCGACTTCTTATTGCGGTTGCTGGGACCCATGTTGACGCCGTCCTTGCTGTTCTGGAAGATCTCGTTGTCTTCGTTGAGAGGACGAGAGGGGACGTCGGAGACGGGGATGATGGGGATGCTGTTCTTGCTGTCGTTGTTCATGATCTTAAGGGAGTGAGGGGCGTCGGCGCCAGACTTCGATGCCGACGGCGTCGACATGTTCGTAGGCTTCGGTCTTGGCGGAGGAAACGCGGAGCAACTGTACGCCGGGCAGTGTCGCCAGCTTGTCGGCAATGGCGTCCACGAGAGTTTCTTGCAGGTTGAAGTGAGCGGACTGTGCGATGTCCGAGATGGTGCCGACGATCAGGTCGTAGTTGAGCACATCCTGAAGTTCATCGCAGCTGCTCGTGGAGTCCTGAAGCGGAATCCAGACGTCGCATTCAAAGGTGACCTTCTGGGTGCGGTGCTTTTCATGCTCGTATGCGCCGATGTGGCAGTCAAGCACAAGGCCTCGAACGAAAATCTTGCGACATTGGAAGGTCAGAAAGTCTGTAATATGGCTGTTCATGGTGCAACGGCCGGCCGTTGTAGGCAGCTTGAGCTGAAAGGAAACGCGCTGATGCGATGGATTATCTGTATTTTCGTCTTGCTTGTCGTCGTGCTCTCGTGCGTGCCGACGCTCAGACGATGGGGGCTTGGACGCCTTCCCGGGGACATCAACTTCACGGTCATGGGCCGCAAGGTTGAGATCCCCTTGATGAGCACGATTTTACTGACTGCCATCGTGGCCGTGGTTGCCCGCCTTCTCTGAGGCGGCAAAGAGCGGCTGCAGCGCTTCAATGCGGGCGGCACGCACGGCGGCGGGAATGAGTCTGGGGTTGGTCTGAGCCTTGGCAACGGCCCCCGCGTTCACGCCGCACCAAAGCTCTGACGCCTTCAGGAGTTTCTCCACGTTTTTTTGGGACAGCACTTCCCACATGCGGATCATGAGGGCCATGCGTTCAGGTCTGCGAAGTGCATCACCGCGCTCAAGCAGAGCCCCTGCAGTCTGAGCATCAACTGCTTCGGCAAAGAGCGGAAGCAAGGTGCGGAAGCAGCTGCAAAGCTGCTGCAGGGCGACGGGGGTTCGAAGGTTGGCCGCCGTTTGCTGAGCTTCTTCTGCATTTCGGCAGAAGGCCGTCATGAGGGCAAAGCGCGCATCAAGGCACAGGTCTTCAGACACGGCTTTGGAGAGGACTTCGCGCATGGCGGAGTTGTCCGGGTCTACAGGAAAGAGCTTCGTCCACAAGCCGCAGCGGGAAAGCGCGTCAATCATGTTGAGGGGATGGCGCGATGCAAAGCCGCGGCTCACTTCCGCCCAGATTCGTTCGGGCACCAGTGCATCCGCCTCGCCGTTCTCGACCATGAGCGTCATGAGCGCCATGGTTTCCTCGGCGATGCGGAAGTCGCAGAGTTTGGCGCTGAAGCGGGCTACGCGAAGAATGCGGACGGGATCCTCGGAAAATGCTTCGCTTACGTGACGAAGAACGTGGTTCCGAAGATCCTCCATGCCGCCGTACGGGTCGACGATTCGACCGCTGTCGTCCATGGCCATGGCGTTGATCGTCAGGTCACGCCGCTTGAGGTCCTCCTCGAGCGTCACGCCGGGATCTGTGTGAAATACAAACCCATGGTAGCCGCGGGCGGTTTTTCGCTCAGTACGGGCGAGCGCATATTCCTCATGCGTCTTCGGGTGAAGAAATACAGGGAAGTCCGCGCCGACGGGGGTGAAGCCCTTTTCAAGCATTTCCTCGGGCGTGGAGCCCACGACGACCCAGTCACGGTCTCCGCCTGCGGGCACGTCATGGCCCGCCTGACGAAGAAGCATGTCACGCACGTATCCGCCGACGGTATAAATCTGCATAAGTTGAAGCTTGTCCGGTCAGAAAATCCCGATCAGGGAAGATCGGCCTCCTTGGCCGTCGGGTCCGAAGGCGTCACCGTGCCCACGAACGACTTGAAGGAGCCGAGATCCTCCTTCAGCCGATGAGCATACATGAATGTGTTCGAGAGCACGTTCTTTACGTAGTCGCGGGTTTCGAAATAGGGGATGGACTCGATGAAGACGGCGCCCTCCATGGGCTTTTCCAGCGTCTTTCGCCAGATGCGCGCACGGACGGGACCTGCGTTGTAGGCAGCGCTGGAAAGCGCGAAGCTACCGTCGAAGTCCTCGCGAAGCATGTTCAGGTAGGCGGTGCCCAGTGCAACGTTGGTGTTGGGATCGACGAGTGGCTTTCCCTTGAGTTCTTTGAGATCGAGCTTGCGGATGAGCCACTTGGCGGTTTTCGGCATAACCTGCATGAGCCCCTGAGCGCCAACGCCGGAACTTACGCCGGACATGAAGCGGGATTCCTGACGAATGAGGCCGTAGACCCAGGCGTCGGGAAGACCGTGACGGGCGCTCATCGACGTGATGAGCTCCTTGTGAGGCGTGGGATAGAGCAGCTCGGGTTCAAAGAAGTCCTTGCTGGCCTTCTGTCCCGTGTTGATCATGCGGTGGAAGAGACCTTGCTGCTTCGCAAATGTTGCGGCGGCATAGAGCTCCCTGGGCTTCTGATTGCGTAGAGCCCAGTTCCATTCGGCGTGTCCAAGGAAATAGAAGTTGTTCTGGTAAAAGGCGATGGCTCTTCGGATGCTCGGATCGGAGGTCCAGCGACGGATTTCCTCTTCAGTGACTGCTGCGGAAGAGGTTTCAACTGCATAGGGCTTGCCGAGTTCGTCACAGGCAAGCTTTCCGTAGAAGGTTCGGTTTTTCGAGATGGCCTCGTAAAGCGGCTTGGCCTTGGCTGGACGGCCTTGTTCGGCATGAGCACGCGCAAGCCAGTAGGTCCAGGTCTCGTTTTCGCGGGCATCGGCGGACATGCGGCTAATGGCCTTCTCGACGTTTTTCCAGTCTCCGTCACGCATGTAGGCGCGAGCGGCCCATCCTGCCATCAGGTCGGGCTGAACGACGACCGGGTTCTTGTAGACGCGATTCCCTGCACGAGAGAAGAGAGCGGCACCGTCGCCCGTCTGGCTGACGGCGGCTTCGTAGGCGAGCTGTCCCCAGAGGAAGCTCTGCCATTCAGAGGAGAGCTTGGGAGAGAGCTTTTCTGCGAGCTTCTGCGACATCTTGAAGTCGATGCCTCGCATACGCATGATGAAGAAGATCTGCACACGTGCGGGAAGCTTGTCGAAGTTCTTGGCGTTCTTCTTGTACCAGCGCTGCGGATTGTTCAGGATCGCGGTCAGAGTCTTTGCCGAGGCGGGCATGGTCTTGTCGGGCGCATGTTCGACGACGTAGCGCACCTCCTGCCAGCGACGGTTCTGCAGCTGGATCAAAACGGCGGACCAGGCCCACGACGGATTCTGTTCCATCAGGCGGTCGGTCAGCATTCGAAGCGGGCGGCCCTTCACCTTGGAGTCACGCACAAAGGCTTCGATCGTCTTTCGGGGAGTAGTCTCGAAGTTGTACCAGTGGTGCCAGGCAAGAATGTCCGGCTCTTCCTGGTTCCATTGCAGCAGGCTGTAGAGGCGATTGAAGAGCACCGGATTGATTCGATCGGCAGCGGTCATCAGATAGTCGGATGCGGATTGTTCTCCAAGGTACTGCCCCTGATGGCGCTCGATGAACTTGATGAAGCGCAGGTTGGTGTCCGGATCGTCTTTGTTGCGACGGAATTCGAGCAGAAGCTGCCAGAGTTTCGGATAGTCGCCCAAGGGGTGAGCCTCAAGCGTGGCGCCAAGGTTTTCAAGCGTAGCAATCCTGCCCTTCCTGTAAGCCTGCCAGGCCTCATTGAAGCGCTTGTTGGCTTCTGCATCGGCAGCCAGAAGGAGCGCCGCTTCCTGTTCGGTCGGTGTCTGCGGAGCTTCGGTTGCAAATCCGGGAGTCATGCAGGCAAGATATCCCGTCAGGAACAAGCTTGAAAGCAGAAGTTTCGGATTGAAGGCATCAGACGACATTTTCAAGAGCTCCGTAAAAAGCGGAACAAAGGGAAGGAGACGTATAAATGACAGAAGAGACTACAGCAATGTTAACCAAGAAAGGCCTCCGCGCTTCTCTTTTGGCGAGACGGAAACAATTGTTTGAATCTCTTGCGCTCGACAACGGGCTTGCAGAGCGGTTTTTGGAAATGCTGGAACTTGCTCGTCCCAAAAGCGTCGGGCTTTTCTGGCCGATCCGTTCGGAGCCCGGATTGCTGAGTGTTGCTCGGGATTGGCTGAAGCGGACGGGCGGACTGATCTACCTGCCTGAAACTCGTCCGGATTGCATGATCTACAGGCTTTGGCATGAAGGTGCTGAGCTTCGAAAGGACTGCGCGGGCATTCCGTACCCGCAGGGAGAGGAGGCTTCCAAGCCTCCTGCCATGGTTGTGGCGCCGTGCGTGGGTTATGCGGAGTCGTGCAGGCGGCTCGGGTATGGCGGAGGCTATTTCGACAGGTATCTGGCCTCCTACGGCAATCAGCGTCCACTGGCGGTTGGAGTTGCCTTTGATGAGCTTCGGGTGCCCGAAGAGATCTTCGAGTCATTTGACGAGCCGCTTGATGCAGTTGTAACGGAGCGAAGGATCATCCTAAAAGCAAAAGCGCCGCTGTGACATGCACGGCGGCGCTTGAGGCGTCGAAGCTCAAGGACGGAGCTTAGTCTTCGGCAAGAGACTTCAGAAGGGCGACAACGTTGTCGGCGGCAACGCCTTCAGCGAAGTGAACAGGAGCCTCGGCGAGAGAGGCGGGGTCCTTCTTGAGGCGGCCGACCCACTGGCCTGCGTCGCGGCCGGATTCGAGGCCGTCGGAAACGAGCAGTTCGGAGCCTTCGTGCGTGAGCTTGAAGTAGAAGAGGCCGTCGCTTTCACGGTACTGCTTGAAGAGCGTGGCAGGCGCCTTCTTCTTTTGAGCCTTGGTGGCACTAGCCGTCTCGAGTTTCTGGAAGGAGCGCAGGCCGACAGCGTAACGGAGCTTGGCGATGAGATCCGTTGCGTAGACGCGGGCACGGGCTGCGCCCTGCTGAAGAATGGCCTCGATCTGTTCGGGATGAGCCATCAGATCTTCGTAGCGTTGGCGCATCGGGCCGATTTCGGCGTCGATCTTGTCGGCGAGGCGCTTCTTGGCCTCACCCCAGCCAAGACCGTCACGGAGTTCCTGACGGAAGGCGGCGGATTCTTCTTCGGTGGCGAAGGCGTCGTAAATGACGGTGAGCGAGGTGCTGTCGGGATCCTTGGGCTCACCGGGCAGACGGCTGTCGGTGACGATGCGGGAGATCGCTTCGTCAAGCGCCTTGCGGCCGCCCTCAAAGAGCGGGATCACGTTGTTGTAGGACTTGCTCATCTTGCGGCCGTCGAGACCGGGGAGGACTTCAATGGCAGAGCCGCCCGTGGCCTGCGGAAGCACAAAGAAGGACTCGTCGGGCTTGGCGTAGAGATTGTTGAAGCGCGTGGCGACGTCACGGGCCATTTCAAGGTGTTGGATCTGGTCGTGACCGACGGGCACTTCGTTGGCGTTGAACATGAGGATGTCGGCGGCCATGAGGATGGGGTAGCAGAACAGGCCCATCGAGACGTCGGCATCAGGATCCTTGCCTGCGGCAACGGCAGCGTCGGTTGCAGCCTTGTAGGCATGAGCACGGTTCATCTGACCCTTGCTCGTGCAGCAGGTCAGCATCCAGTTGAGGAGCGGAATTTCAGGAATGTCGCTCTGTCGATAGAACACGACGCGTTCAGGATCGAGGCCTGCGGCAAGCCACGTAGCGGCGATCTGCATGCGGCTGCGTTCGATGCGGTCAGGGTCCTGGCACTTGATGAGGGCGTGAAGGTCAGCCATGAAGAAGAAGCTCTGCACGTCCGGATTCTTGCTGTCCTGGATGGCCGGGCGAATGGCGCCGACGTAATTGCCGATGTGGAGGGTGCCGGTCGTGTTGATGCCGGTCAGAACTCGCTTTTTCATGTCTGTGTGTTCCATCAGGTTGGTTGGACGGACGCGCCTCTCGGGAGGGCGCCGTCAAGGCAGTCTTTCAATGATACGCGTTTGTCTGCTAATAAAAAAACGACCTGCAGAATTCTGCAGGCCGGTTTTCAGTATTGCGGAGTCAGCTGATTAGTGGAGACCAGCGGCATCGCGCAGGGTGGCGGCCTTGTCGGTCTTTTCCCACGTGAATTCCGGTTCTTCGCGACCGAAGTGGCCGTAGGCGGCGGTCTTCGAGTAGATCGGACGGCGCAGGTCGAGCATCTGGATGATGCCGCGCGGACGCAGGTCGAAGTGAGCGCGCACGAGCTTGGCGATCTGTTCGTCGGGGATCACGCCGGTGCCGTTCGTGAACACGGTGATGTTCATCGGTTCGGCAACGCCGATGGCGTAGGCGACCTGAACCTGACACTGAGAGGCGAGACCGGCGGCAACGATGTTCTTGGCGACATAGCGGCAGGCATAGGCTGCGGAGCGGTCAACCTTCGTCGGATCCTTGCCAGAGAAGGCGCCGCCGCCGTGCGGGCAGTAGCCGCCGTACGTGTCGACGATGATCTTGCGACCGGTCAGACCGCAGTCACCCTGCGGACCGCCAACCACGAAGCGGCCGGTCGGGTTGATGAGGAAGCGGGTGTCCTTGAGCCATTCGGCAGGCATGACAGGACGGATGATCTTTTCAATGACTTCGTCAATGAACTCAGCCTTCATGTGCTTGCCCTCGGACATTTCAGGGGCATGCTGCGTGGAGAGCACGATCGTGTCGCAACCGATCGGCTTGCCGTCGCGATAGCGGAGCGTCACCTGGCTCTTGGCGTCAGGGCGCAGCGTCGGGAAGGAGCCGTTCTTGCGCACAATGCTCTGACGCTCGACGAGACGGTGGGCGTAGTAGATCGGTGCGGGCATGAGGGTCGGCGTTTCGTCGCAGGCGTAGCCGAACATCAGGCCCTGGTCGCCAGCACCGAGGTTGAGTTCGTCGTCGGCGGCGCTGTCGACACCCTGAGCGATGTCCTGAGACTGCTTGTCGTAACCAACGAGGACGGAGCAACCCTTATGGTCGATGCCGTATTCGGTGTTGTCATAGCCGATGCGCTTGAGAACGTCGCGGGTGAGGCCGATGTAATCGACGTTGGCACCCGTGGTGATTTCACCAGCGAGAACGACGAGGCCCGTGGTGCAGAGGGTTTCCGCGGCAACGCGGCTCATGGGATCCTGTTCGAGACAGGCGTCGAGGACGGCGTCAGAGATCTGGTCCGCGACCTTGTCGGGATGACCTTCACTGACGGATTCGGAAGTAAAAAGATATTCGCTGGCCATTGCCATACTCCATTAGGAATGAGAAGGACAGCGCCTAACGCAATGAGGTATGTCGACTGCCAGTCGATTGCGCAAGACGCTTTAGCGGTATTTGTCATCGCCCCGCAAGTTGTCTTTGTTAACTCGGCGAACGTCGAATAATACAACCATCAGGATTTCCGTGCCACTGAAGGCACGAATGAATCTGAGCGTGGCATCGTTCGTGACGTGTCCTTATTGTGAATCTGCTTTCTTTTGTCTGGCTGAAGGTCGTCAGGTTCTTTTCTCTGCCTGCAGGAATACTCTCCTCGTGGAGGTTGCCCGATTGTATGTTCCCGACAGTCAAGGTACATCCGGGCGAGCTTCGCACTCTATATTTGGTTCAGACCGTCACGTTTTTGGGAATCGGGCACCGCCTCGCAGCCTAGTCCCGGTGGCGTGATCGTGTCGAAGGACGACGGCTCATGTGCTTGGGTTCGACCTGTTCACGTGCTTGAGAATCGGGTTCCGCCGTGCGGCGGAGTCCCTGTGAGACGAAGTTGATGTTCATCCGTGCCTCGGGCGAGATGAACTTGTCGTCACTGATTTCATGGAAAGTCTGCACTGGGTGATGATGGCTGCATGGGCGGTGGACGTTACAATTTGGGGTTGACGAACGTGATCGAGAAAGATAAATTCGGTGGTAATAACCAGAACCGGGTGTTCCAGTTATCAGCCGGTTGGAAATTCTAGGTGTTTATCGTAGAATATAGAAACTCGTAAGTTTCATGACGTGAGATGGATGAGTTTTATTGAAAAGACCGTACTTTGAATATTCAGGTGCGGTCTTTTTATTTAATACCGTATTGTTGCTTGTAAGTCAACGGGAATAATTAATATGACTGATTTTGAGGCTCGGAAGGTGTGATTTAGGTACGAAACTAGGACTTGTTTCGAGTATTATTTAACGAACCTTTTTTGATATGACAAATGTAGTTATTTTCTTTTAATTACCAAAAAAGTTGTCATAAGGTTTAATATGTTTGTAATCAATGGTTAAACGATAGTAATTGTTCTTTGCGCATAACCTTCTAAAAGTCGTTTTGGACGATCTCTATAAACCTTCGTTTAACGAATCAAAAAATGATAGTGTAAAGTGGTTGTCAGACCCGTAAAGTGGGGACTGGTTGCAGGGACTGTCTAAATATCGTTTAGGCAGTCCTTTTGCTATTGTCTTAATAATTTCCGGGTTAATATTTCCGGGGCTTGGAGGTGTTCCGGGAGGTATTCTGCTTGGTTGGCCCGGGAGGGACAGATGTCGATGCCCCCGCGGCGGGTGTAGATACAGGATACCGCGAGAATCTCCGGGTGGAAGAGGTCCCATAAGCGTTTGTAGGTCATTTCACATATTTCTTCGTGGAAATGGTTCTCGTTTCGTAGGGAGACGATATATTTCAAGAGGGAGGCAT
>ENA-USUK01002836-USUK01002836.1-human-gut-metagenome-genome-assembly--contig:-NODE-2836-length-11033-cov-5.246805_pt1 | contig 11033 bp, 13 predicted proteins | sample MGYA00250062_ERZ773400 | MGnify/ENA primary metagenome ERZ773400 (study PRJEB29103, sample SAMN06111961) | human gut metagenome | biome: human gut; feature: ankylosing spondylitis patient; material... | reverse complement strand
TAAGAACATCCCTACAGTAAAAACTGCTTTAACTAACACAATTAATGTTTATGACATTCTTAAATATGATGTTGTAGTTATCGATAAGGCAGCTGTAGCAACAATCGAGGAGGTGTATGCATAATGGCAGATATCAAATATTATGACGTAATCCTCTCTCCAGTAATTACTGAGAAGAGCATGAACGCTATGGCAGATAAGAAATACACATTCTACGTACACACAGATGCTACTAAGACTCAGGTTAAAGAAGCAGTTGAAAGAATGTTTGAAGGAACAAAGGTTGCTAAGGTTAACACAATGAACTTAGACGGCAAGACACGTAGAAGAGGATATGTTACAGGAAAGACAGCTAAGAGAAAGAAAGCTATCGTTCAGTTAACAGCAGACAGTGCAGATATCGAAATCTTCGCTGGTTTATAAAATATAGAATTTTAGTATGTAAGCATTAAGCGCTCCGCTTTAAATGTTTACGCAAGAAGATATTTGAAAGGAGAAAGAAAATGGGAATTAAGACATTTAACCCATATACACCTTCAAGAAGAGCTATGACTCAGCTTGATAATGCAGAGATTACAAAGTCTACACCAGAGAAGTCTTTAACAGTATCTCTCAACAAAACAGCTGGTCGTAACAATCAGGGTAAAATAACAGTTAGACACCATGGTGGTGGTTCTAGAAGAAAATATAGAATTATCGACTTTAAGAGAAACAAAGTTGATGTACCTGCAACAGTTAAGAGTATCGAATATGATCCAAACAGAACAGCAAACATCGCATTAATTTGCTACGCTGACGGTGAAAAATCATACATCATCGCTCCTAACGGATTAAAGGTAGGAGATGTACTTATGAATGGCGAAAACGCTGAAGTAAAAGTAGGTAACTGTTTACCACTTTCAGCTATCCCAGTTGGTACAGAAATCCACAACATTGAGTTATATCCAGGAAATACAGCTCAGTTAATGGCTAAAGAAGGTAAGTATGCAACATTAAGACTTCCTTCAGGAGAAATGAGATTAGTTCCAATCGTATGTCGTGCAACAATCGGTACAGTTGGAAACGTAGAACACGGTCTTGTAAACATTGGTAAAGCAGGACGTAAGCGTAATATGGGTATCAGACCTACAGTTCGTGGTTCTGTTATGAACCCTAATGACCATCCACACGGTGGTGGTGAAGGACGTGCGCCAATCGGACGTTCTGGCCCATGTACACCTTGGGGTAAACCAGCACTTGGTTTGAAGACTCGTAAGAAAAATAAGAAGTCTAACAAGTTAATCATTAGAAGACGTGACGGAAAGAACATGAAATAAGGAGGTAGAAACTAATGGCTAGATCATTAAAAAAAGGCCCATTTGCGGATGAGAGCTTATTAAAGAAAATTGACGCTATGAACGAATCAGGCGATAAGTCAGTAGTAAAGACTTGGTCAAGACGTTCTACAATTTTCCCACAGATGGTTGGACACACAATCGCTGTCCATGATGGTAGAAAGCACGTTCCAGTATATGTTACAGAAGATATGGTTGGACATAAACTTGGAGAATTTGTTTCTACTAGAACTTATAAAGGACACGGAAAAGACGAAAAGAAGGGTAGATAATATCCTGTAGATTTTGAAAGGAGGTCTCATCTATGGCAAGAGGACATAGATCCCAGATAAAGAGAGAAAGAAATGCTAATAAAGATACTAGACCATCAGCTAAGTTGTCTTACGCTAGAGTGTCAGTACAGAAGGCATGTTTCGTATTAGATGCGATCAGAGGAAAAGACGTAGAGTCAGCAATCGGTATTTTAACATACAACCCAAGATACGCATCAAGCGTTATATTAAAATTATTACAGTCAGCAATTGCAAATGCTGAAAACAACAACAATATGGATGTTAGCAAACTTTATATTGCTGAGTGTTACGCAGGTAGCGCTCCAACAATGAAGAGAATTAAACCTAGAGCACAGGGTAGAGCTTATAGAATCTTAAAGAGAAACAGCCACATTACATTAGTGCTCGATGAAAGATAAGATAGGAGGCAAAGTATGGGACAGAAAGTTAATCCTCATGGATTAAGAGTCGGAGTTATTAAGGACTGGGACTCAAAGTGGTATGCTGAAGCTGATTTCGCTGATAACCTTATTGAAGATTATGAAATCAGAACATACCTTAAGAAAAAGTTATACAGCACAGGTGTTTCTAAGATTGAAATCGAAAGATCATCTGACAGAGTAAGAGTTAATGTTTATACAGCTAAGCCTGGTCTTGTAATCGGAAAAGGTGGCGCTGAAATAGAAAAGGTTAAAGCAGAAGTTCAGAAAATGACTGATAAGAAGTTATTTATGGATGTTAAGGATGTTAAGAGACCTGATAAAGATGCACAGCCGGGTTCGATTGGAATTTCTCCCCTATCCACACCTCATCACCACCCTTTTCAACGGATGTGTGTTCGGTCCTCCACTACCTCTTACGGCAGCTTCAACCTGGACATGGATAGATCACCCGGTTTCGGGTCTATGATAAGCGATTCAACCGTGCTTTTAACACTCGCTTTCGCTTCGGCTCCGGACCTTAAGTCCTTAACCTTACCACTCATCATAACTCGCCGGACCGTTCTACAAAAAGTACGCCGTCGCACTTGCGTGCTTCGACAGCTTGTAAACACAGGGTTTCAGGTTCTCTTTCACTCCCCTCCCGGGGTCCTTTTCACCTTTCCTTCACAGTACTATGCGCTATCGGTCACTAAGTAGTATTTAGCCTTAGGGGGTGGTCCCCCTGATTTCCCACAAGGTTCCACGTGTCTCGTGGTACTCTGGATCCTGCTCAGTCAGCTCTGTTTTCACGTACGGGGCTTTCACCCTCTGTGGCCGGCTTTCCCAAAACCGTTCTGTTAACATCACTGAATCTTAAATGCAGTCCGTAACCCCGGAATGCACGCATTCCGGTTTAGGCTCCTCCGCGTTCGCTCGCCGCTACTTACGGAATCGAGTTTTCTTTCTTTTCCTCCGGGTACTTAGATGTTTCAGTTCCCCGGGTTCCCTTCCTACAGTTATGTATTGGCTGTAGGATACATGAGGTTTGCTCATGTGGGTTTCCCCATTCAGACATCTCCGGATCACGGGATATTTGCTCCTCCCCGAAGCTTATCGCAGCTTATCACGTCTTTCATCGGCTCTTAGTGCCAAGGCATCCGCCCTGTGCCCTTATTGCTTGACCTTTCGCTTCATCACCCTAGCGTAGCTGGGCCAGTATATGGCCTGGTTGATCCAAACATTTTACGACAATCAGAAGGAGGAAACTACGATGAGCGGAGACAAGAGAACGGTGGCATTCCAGGTGCCCGGCGAGCTGTTCGAGCGATTTAAGGACTACCTGCAGGAGAAGGGCATCAAGCAGAACGCCTTCTTCCTGGACTGCATCCACAGGGCCCTGGCGGAGGCCCAGGAGGAATGTAAGGCTGCAGGGGATACCGCCAACGAGGGGCACGTGGAGCAGGAGGGCCGCCTCCCGGAGGAAGCCGTTGCAGAGACCGAGGGGGAAACAGATGGATGTGACGAGGATACGGAAGAAAGCAGTACAGAAGGATAAACTGCAGGAAGGGATCCGGCCGGACAGGCTGGGTCCCTTCCTGTTTTGGAGGTGTTTTCGTGTTCATCTACCCAGACAACCTGAAGGCCAAGGCCACCCTGTGGCTGTGGCAGCTGCGGGACGTGGCCATTATCGGGGTGGCCTTTCTGCTCTCTGTATTGGCGCTGGCCCAGACGGGGACCATGCTGCCCCTGGTGGGTACCGTGCTGTACGCCTTCCTCGCCATCCAGGTGGAGGGCTCCAGCGTCCTGGACTTCCTGCGGCGGGCGGCCTGCTTTCTGTTCCTGCAGCAGCAATACTATGAATGGGGGCAGAAGGTTGAAACATTGTAGTCTAAGTACCATTCCGAAAAAGGACGCATAAAACCAAGCCCCCAGGAAGCGGGCAAATTTCAGGTTATATTTAGGCTCTAAGTAACGCTGGGCGCAGTCACCAAATAACCCTGCCGTTGAAGAATAAAAATTGCTTCTTCAACAGAAACCTCACGATGTGTGGGAGGCCGGTCTGCCTGCCGGTATAGTTCAGGATTGTAAGGCTCATTTTTCTTGAGCATATTGTAGATAGCTGTAAGGAGCATCCTGGCAATTGCGATAATGGCTTTCTTGTGTCCCCGGCGCTTTTTGAGAGCGAGATAGCGGTTGCGGACTTCCGGGAACTGCTTGGCTCGAATGGCACAGAGCGCGCATTGCACCAGCAAGGGCTTGATGTAGGCTCCGGCTCGACTGATTCTGGTGGTTTTCTTCTTGCCGGCACTCTCGTTGTTTTGCGGCGTAAGCCCAGCCCAGGAACAGAGATGCTTTGAGGTGGGGAACACGGACATATCCACTCCGATTTCAGAGATAATGCCGATAGCGGCAAAGGATTGGATACCCGGCGCCGACATAACAAGATTGAACTGGGGAAGGTATTTCTCAGCGGTGGACAGAATCAGGGATTCCAGATTGAGCTTGCACAGTTCCAGGCTGTCCATGTGGGAACGGATGATGCGGAGCTTTTCAGCCTGTTCAGCACACATCTCACCGTCTACGGCGGCAAGCACCTGTTCGTCAGTCGCTTTCATGCCTTTGGTTCGGAAACCAGAAATATCCGTAATTTTCTCCGTTGGATCTTCCAGAATACGGGCAGTGATTGCGGAGGCTGCCTTACCGAACACATCTGAGAACACATCATCCAGTTTGAAATTGGAGACTGTCAGGCAGTTTTGCGCCCGGTTTTTCTCGCCGGTAGTAAAGTTGGTGAGTTTCCAGCGGTAACGTACCAAATCCCGAAGCTGACGAATATCTGGCGGAGGGATAAAACTTCCGGCTACAAGGTCGTGCTTGAAGATGTCGGCAATCCACTTAGCGTCCCGCTTGTCTGTTTTCTTACCCCGGATGGCTTTCACATATTTGGGGTGAGCGAGGACAATATTGCAGGTGTGCTCCAGGATGTTGTAAATGGGAATCCAATACTTTCCGGTAGATTCCATGCACACATCTTTGCAGTTGTTTTCGGCCAGCCAGGCAGCACAGCGGCGCAAATCTCCGGTAAAGGTGGAGAACCGCTTGCTCTTGTAGGTCGTCACGCCTTGCTCATTGGTAGCAGCGATACAGGCAACGACAAAGGATTTGTGGACATCCATCCCGCAGCAGACACGGTAAACGATTTTGAGCATAACACATCCCCTCGAAACAGCATTTGAGGGAACAGGCAGGGACTGGACACTCACTGAAAGATTGAAGTAGTCCGTCTCTCCAAAGATAAGGTTACAGGGTGCAAAGCCCTACTCATTGGTGCTTGAAAGAGCGTCCGGCACACATAACAATTCAGTCCAGCTAAAGCTAGGCCTACTCACCCCCACGTGCTCTGTAGTATGCCTGCTTCCTCAAGTACAGTTTAACAAATTTGGACTTGCTGCGTTAGTGGTTCCGGGTTTCATTCCCTTTGGTGCCTTGAAGCGTAGCGGAAAGGAATGGTCATAACAATGAATAGAAAGGAACAGCAGCTCCTGCGCCAGCGGCAGACTACCCGGCAGCTCATGGGTGTCACCCGCCTGACGGAGCACGGCGCGGTGTGCGGCAGGGACGAACTGCTCTTCTACCTGCTCCGGCCGGACAACCTGTCCATCCTGTCCCCGAAGGGTATCCGGGGCCGGGTGCGGGCCCTCACCGGGCTTCTCCAGGGGATGGCATCCCTGGAGCTGCTGGCCCTGGACTCCAGGGAGTCATTTCTGAAAAACAAGCAGTATTACCAGAGAAGGCTGGAGGAGGAACCGTCTCCCGCCCTGCGGGAGCTGCTCCGGCAGGATATGGAGCACTTGGACGCACGCCAGTCCTCCACCGCCGCCTCCCGGGAGTTCGTCCTGGTCTGCCGGTTGGACAGCAAGGCCGCAGAGGATCGGGAGCTGCCCCGGCGATTGGAGAAGCAGATCCAGGATCACGGCTTTCACGTTTGCCTGGCCGGGGAACAGGACGTGAAGCGCATCCTGGCGGTGTATTACCAGCAGAACGTGGTCACCGAGCACTTTGACCAGGTGGACGGGGAGAGGTGGGTGACAGAGCATGGCTAAAGCACAGAAGAAGCGGAAAAAACCGGTGGAAAAACCAGCGCAGCTCTTCCAGCCCAAGGACTTTCTGGACCTGATTGCCCCAGCAGCCGTGAAGTTTAACACGGACTCCTATGTGCTGGGCGGGCTGTACCGCTGCGTCCTGGCCCTCCGGGGCTACCCCGCCGCCACCGAGGAGCTGGCCCTGCTCTCCCACATCTGTAACCGGGCCGGCGTCACCCTCCACCTCTACGCCCGCCAGGTGACAGCGGCGGAGGAGGAGGCCATCTACCATAAGGCCGTCAATAAGAACCGGCTGGATCGGAGCAATCAGGATAACCTGAAGCGGAGCGTCACGGCGGAGGCCAACCTACAGGACGTGGCCGTCATCATTGCCGGCGCCCGGAAGAACCGGGAGCCCCTCATACACTGCGCCGTGTTCCTGGAGCTGGCCGCCCAAACCCCCGAGGAGCTGCGGCTGCTGCGGGACGAGGTGGGCGCCGAGCTCACCCGGGCCAAGCTCAGTGCAGACCCCCTGCTGCTCCGCCAGCGGGAGGGCTTCCTCTCCGCCAACCCGGCGGGGCGGAACGCCCTGGGCGCCCAGTTTGAGCGGGTGCTGCCCGCCAGCTCCACCGCCAACCTGTACCCCATCAACTACTCCGGCCGCAGCGATCCCCATGGGTTCTACATCGGCAATGACCACTATGGTGCGGATATCCTGCTGGACCTGGACCGCCGCACACCGGACAAGACCAACTCCAGCGTGCTCATCCTGGGCAACTCCGGCGAGGGCAAGAGCTACCTGCTCAAGCTGCTCATCTGCAACCTGCTGGAGAGCGGCAAGACGGTGATTTGCCTGGACCCGGAGCAGGAGCTGACCTGGCTCTGCGGCAAACTGGGCGGCTGTTACGCGGACCTCATGGGCGGGCAGTTCCGTATCAACTTTTTGGAGGCCAAGCGGTGGGATGTGGATGGAGAGGACAATCCAGACGAGCCAGAGGCATTCCGGCAGAAATCTCCCCTGTCCCAGCACATCTCCTTCCTCAAGGACTTTTTCCGGGCCTACAAGCCCTTCACCCACCAACAGGTGGATACCTTGGAGCTGATGCTGGAGCGGCTGTACCGGAAATGGGGCATTTCAGACAAGACAAACTTCTCGGCCATGGGGCCGGAGGACTGGCCCATTGCGGAGGATCTGTACGCCGTCCTGGAGGACGCCTATGAACACTATGACCGGGAGGACAGCCCTCTGTATCCCAGGGAGCTGCTGCGGGAACTCTTGCTGGGGCTCCACTCCATGTGCCGGGGGGCGGAGAGCGTCTACTTCAACGGCCGCACGAACATCACCAGCACTAGGTTTCTGGTGTTTGGCGTCAAGGACCTGATCCATGCCAACTCCTCCGTCAAGGACGCCCTGCTGTTCAACCTGCTGTCCTACCTCAGCGACCAGCTCCTTACCAAAGGCAACACCGTGGCCGCCCTGGACGAGCTCTACCTCTGGCTGTCCAACCTGACCACCATTGAGTACATCCGTAACTGCCTCAAGCGGGTGCGCAAGCGCAATTCCGCCCTGATCCTGGCGTCGCAAAACCTGGAGGATTTCGATATCCAGGGCGTGCGGGAGCTGACCCGCCCCCTGTTTGCCATCCCCACCCACCAGTTTCTCTTCCATGGCGGCAAGGTGGACAAGAAGTTCTACATGGACAACCTGCAACTGGAAAGTGCCGAGTACGACCTGATCAGTTCCCCCAATAACGGTGTCTGCCTGTTCAAATCCGGTGCGGACCGCAACCTGCTGGACGTCCACGCCCCGCCCCACAAGCATGCACTGATCACAGGAGGCGGAGGATAATGGCCGCTCCAGCCCTGGTGCTCAAGGCTGCTGCATCTATTCTCGCCAATGAAAAGAGCCGGAAGGCCGTGGGGTGGGTGCTGATAGCCGTACTCTCTCCCATCATTCTCCTTCTGGCCTTCTTCTGCACCACCTTCTCAGGTGGGGCGGAACACAACCGCACTGTGGCGGATCTGTGCTTTCACGGCGGGGCCGTCCCGGAGGGCACCCCGGAGGAGTATCAGGCATACATCCAGGAGATGCGGGACAGCTTTGTCCTGCTGGATGCCGCCATGCAGACCGTAGAGGGGCAGATGGAGGACGGGGACGGCCTGGATGATGTCCGAGTCAAGGCGGTGTTCTTCGCTCTGTACTTCGGCGCGGATGACCCGGCGGCCCACGCCGGGCAGGCCTTTGTGGATTGCTTTGTCACCTATGAGGAGCGCACCCGCACGGTGACCACTGTGGATGAGGAGGGGAATGAGGTGGAGACCCAGGAGACCTATACCGTGGCCGTCTCAATCTCAGATTTCCAGCAGGTCTGGCAAAACATCCGGCATCTTACCGGAGCGGAAGCCACACCGGAACAGCAGGCCAACGCGGACAGCGTTTACAATGTCGTGAAGTACGGTGCATCTACTGGAACGGAGGGCTGGATCCCCGGCACCGACGTGCCCTTCATCGGGGCGGACGGCTTCTGCTCCCCCATTGGGGCGGGCTGGGAGAGCCGGGTCACCTCGGAGTTTGGCTACCGGAGGGACCCCTTCACCGGGGAGACCCGGGGTCATACCGGCATGGATTTGGCGGTACCCACCGGCACCCCCGTCCGGGCCGCCCTGCCCGGCACCGTCACCGCCGCCCAGTACCACAGCAGCTACGGCTACTATGTGATGATCGACCATGGTAACGGCCTGTCCACTCTCTACGCCCACAACTCTCAACTGCTGGTGCGGGTGGGCCAAACGGTGGAGGCCGGCGATATCATATCTCTGTCCGGCAGCACCGGCCGGTCTACCGGCCCCCACCTCCACTTCGAGGTGCGGGTCAGCGGACAGAGAACAAACCCCAGATACTACCTGCCAACCACATCATACGAGGAGTGAGAGAATATGAACTCAATCCAGAATACGGCTTGCCTTATTGCCGCCTATGAAACGGCGGCGGGGCTGCCGGACAACGAACGGATCACCCGGACAGATGGTACATGGAGGCCGGGGGTGACGGAGCAGCAGGCGGCGTCACTTTACCGGCAGGCACAGGCCCTGCTGGCTCCGGAGACCAAGCTGCTCTCCACAAGCCGCGAGTCACTGATCGACCAGATGCGGGACGCTTTGCTGTCCAGGGAGCTGTCCGTGGGAGACACGGTGCTCTTTGCCGCCACAGAACCCTATGGCGGTCCTGGAGACTTTGCCCTCCGTGGCGGCGTCATCCAGTCCATTGACCCGGAACGCAAAACCTGCTCCGTACAGGGACGTTTTTTCCCGATGGACGACGTCCCTCTCCACTATGTGCTGGGGAGCTATGACCGCAGCGTTTCAGAGGAACACTACGGCTTCCCACACATCCGCCCTCTGCTGGGGGAACACCCTGAGCTGGCGGAGCGGTATCTGCGTGAAGCAGAGGCCCGGTGGAACACCCTATGCGGGCAGCCTGCAGTTTCATCCGAGGTTCCGAAAAACACAATGCAGGCGATGGGAGGCATGAGCTGACTATGGAAAAAACAGAACTGACGGTGAGCATGGAACCGGAGCGGCTGGACGCGCTCCGGTATTTTCTGGCCGCTAAGAACAAGCGCACACCCCAGAAGGAGCTCCAGCGGGCGCTGGAGGAGCTGTACGAGGCCTATGTACCGGCGGAGACCCGGGCCTACCTGGACGCCCGGTGCCGGCCGGACCGGGACAGGCGTCGGCGGCCGGCGGCATCCAAGGCTACACAGATGCAGAAGGAGGAAGCGACAGATGGAGACCATTGAACTGAGCGGCCGCACTGGACAGGAGGTCTATGAGGAGCTGAAGCACCGGTTGGAGGGCATGGGCTATCTGCCGGACGAGTATTTTCTGCTGGACGCCGACTGGGAGGACAGAAGGGTGATCCCCAGGAATGCGGATCTCTTCTGCACTACGGACTACGGGGACAGCGAGGGGATTTACCTGGATGTGTACCTGAAGTGGTACGGGGAGGACGGCAAGCCTGTGATCAAAAGCTTCGCCACGGGCAAGACCCTGGGCGAGAGCGGCTCCGACATGGACCGGATGTTCCTCATCTCCTCCGCCATCACCAAGGCGTTTCACGGTGAGCAAGGTGCCTATGCCAGATACCGGCAGATGGAAGACGGCACGAAAGCGGAGGGCGTGGTGCTCCATCTCAGTCCGAAGGAGCAGCGGGTACTCATGGATGCGCTGCTGGAACAGCGGATGCGGCAGGAGGCACAGATGACGAATACGGAGCAGCTCCTGCGCCGTATGACCGGCAGCATCACCGCCTATATGGACGAGGTGGGCGCCCGCCCCCTGCGCATGAGCACGGCGGACCGGGCGGTGCTGGCCATCCGGGATGGGGAGCTCTATGCCTTTTCCTCCCTGGCAGCTCAGATCACGAAGCCGGAAGAGCGGGGCAGCCTGCTGGCCGCAGCGGCAGGCAGGCCAGGCCCAGTGGGCAAACGGATGGCCAGACTGATGCTTGGGACAAAGTCACCCTACCCGGAGGACGTCTGGTTGGATGCCTGCAAACGGGCGGTGGACACCGGGGATCTCCAGCGGGTGCAGATGATGCTGGACCGGACGCTGGACAAGGTGGACAACCCTTCTCTCTCCCTGACCGGTGAGGTGTTGCGGTATGCCTACCTGCAAAACCCCGCCATGGGCAGGGATCTCATCCGCTGGGCTCCACCAGAGCAGGCTGCCGCTGCCCCCATCGGTCTGCTCTATGACACCGCCAGGGCCTGTGACCTGCACGCCCTCACCAACCTGATCCGGAAGGGGCTCCAGCCGCAGGGCAGCGCCGCGCCCGCCCTGCGGCCTCTGATCGCCAGGGGCAGCGAGTGGATGGCGGTGGAGCTGCTGCGGTCTGTGCTCCAGGTGCGCCAGGATGACTAT
>ENA-USUK01002829-USUK01002829.1-human-gut-metagenome-genome-assembly--contig:-NODE-2829-length-11049-cov-4.703245_pt1 | contig 11049 bp, 7 predicted proteins | sample MGYA00250062_ERZ773400 | MGnify/ENA primary metagenome ERZ773400 (study PRJEB29103, sample SAMN06111961) | human gut metagenome | biome: human gut; feature: ankylosing spondylitis patient; material... | reverse complement strand
CTCTTCAACGCCTCGGGACACATCGGACTGCTCGGACACGGAGCCGGAATCAAGTTCCGAAACATACGAATCAAGGAACTGCCCGCCCCGAAAACGAAATAACAAGGCCGCAGGAAAACCCGCCGCCGAACGGCGGGTTTTCCCGGCCCGGCAGCGGAAATTCACAAATTAACGCTATATTTGTTCCATAGAATATTTATCTACATTATGTAGCTTTCATGTCTTTGTAACGGGAACTTTGACAATTTGAAATGAAATACAAGGAAAATGGCCTTCAGAGTTGACAAATTATTACCTAAAATTTCTCATTGTATTGTTTGTCGGATATTTATGTTTAATTATATTTTGGATGCAAAAGTTTGGAACCCTTTTATCTTAATAAAATAAATCCTTCAATTTCTAAGTTACTATTGCAATAGCTTGTTGATTCAGCCATTTTTTCTTCGATCGAATAAAATTTGCCATCCCGAAAATTTTTCATATCTTGCAAGAGGTTATTTGACATGTGGTATTTTCGTGCAATTAACTGAAAATAAATCGTTACCTTCTCGTTACCTATTCTCCATTAAAGCAATGTAACAACTCGATAAATCAAGTCGTTATATTGCTTTAATCCCGCACCGATGATTCGGTCCGCCGCTTTTTTCTTATAGGCTGGCCGTGTTTTTGCACGTGCCGGTCGAGCCTCACCGCCGGATTCCTCCCCGCGAAAGCACCTCCTCGAAGTAGGCGATGGTTTTTAGGAGACCGTCCCGCAGCTGGATTTTCGGCTCCCAGCCGCCGAGCATGTTGCGGGCGAGCGAGATGTCGGGCTGCCGCTGCTGGGGGTCGTCGGCGGGCAGGGGCAGGTGGACGATCTTCGATTTCGAACCCGTCAGGGAGATCACCTCGCGGGCCAGTTCGGCGATGGTGAATTCGTTCGGGTTGCCGATGTTCACCGGACCGGTGAAGTCGTCGGGCGTGTCGTTCATCATGCGCACCATGCCTTCGATCAGGTCGTCGATGTACTGGAACGAACGGCTCTGCCCGCCGTCGCCGTAGATCGTGATATTGTCGCCCCGCAGCGCCTGGACGATGAAATTCGAGACCACGCGGCCGTCGTTGATGTCCATTTTCGGACCGTAGGTGTTGAATATGCGGATAATCTTCACGGGAATGCCGTGTTCGCGGTAGCTCATAAAGAGCGACTCGGCACAGCGTTTGCCCTCGTCGTAGCACGAGCGGATGCCCAGCGGGTTGACGTGGCCCCAGTAATCCTCGCGCTGGGGGTGGATCAGCGGGTCGCCGTAGACCTCCGAGGTCGAGGCCTGGAGGATTTTCGCCCGGTTGTATTTGGCCATGCCCAACATGTTGATCGAGCCGATTACCGACGTCTGGGTGGTTTTGATCGGGTCGTGCTGGTAGTAGATCGGCGAAGCGGGGCAGGCGAGGTTGTAGATCTCCTCGATCTCGGCCATGTAGGGATAGACGATGTCGTGGCGGATGACCTCGAAATTGGGGTGCGACAACAAGTGTCGGATGTTGCTTTTGTGACCGGTGAAATAGTTGTCGATGCAGATGATGTCGTTACCTTCCGCGAGCAGCCTTTCGCACAGATGGGAGCCGATCGTATCGCAGGGCTGCATTCCCGAAGGGGTGATGTGCTTCAGCTGCTTCGCCAGCGAGAACGGCGTCATGCTGCCCGCGCCGCCCGATTCGTTGCAGACGTGGAGACCCCGTGCGATCGACTACCGGGTGATGTGCGACAGCCTGAACAGGGTGGGCGGCATGCTCAACCGCTACGACATCCGGCGCAACATCGACCTGATCCGTTCGCTTTATCCCCAGGTGGAGAACATCGCTCTGGTGACCGACAATACCTACGGCGGCATTTCGTTGCAGGCGCTCGTGCGCGCGGAGTGGGAGAACTACCCCGACCTGAATCTCGTGCTGGTGGACAGCCGCGAGGGGGAGGAGACGGCGTTCCGGACCTATGCGACGCTGCCGCCCCGTTCGGCCGTGATGCTCGGCACGTGGCGCGTAGGCAGCGACGGCGAATACTTCATGCAGCGGTCGCTGAACGATCTGGTGCAGAACAACCCCCGCGTTCCGGTCTTCTCGGTGACCGGTACGGGCATCGGCGACACGGCGATCGGCGGTTACGTGCCCGAATACGAGAACGGCGCGGAGGTCATTGCGAACCAGATCCGGAAATATTACGACACGGACGACATCGAAGACGCTCATTTCCATACGAGCAAAAGTCTCTATCTGTTCGATTCGCGCAAGCTCAAGGAGTGGAAAATCGCCGAATACGCCCTGCCCAAGGGCAGCGTCATCGAGGATACGATGGCGGCCAAGCTGTCGAAATACTCCCACTACATCGAACTGCTGGTGGCGGGCATCCTGCTGCTGGTGCTGCTGCTCTTCGTGACGTGGCTGCTGTTGCGCATGCGGCGGCTCAAGCTCACGCTTGAGGAGCGCGAGGGCCAGCTGGTCGTCGCCCGGGAGAAGGCCGAGGAGTCGGACATGCTCAAGTCGGCGTTCCTGGCCAACATGAGCCACGAAATCCGCACGCCGCTCAACGCCATCGTGGGCTTCTCTTCGCTGATGCAGAGCGAGGAGCTTTCGCAGGAGGAGCGCGCCGAGTACTGCGCCATCGTGGTCAGCAACTCCGAGATGCTGCTCACGCTGCTGAACGACATCCTCGACATTTCGTCGCTCGAGTGCGGCAAGATCAGGTTCAACTACGCTTCGGAGGACATCGTGCAGATTTGCCAGCACGTGATGATGACCACGGCCCATACGCGGCAGAGAGGGGTTGAGGGGCGTTTCGCGTGTCCCGTCGGATCGTTCATGCTCACCACCGACGCCCACCGTCTTTCGCAAATCCTGATCAACCTGCTGACCAACGCCGGCAAGTTCACCTCCGAGGGCAGCATTACGCTAGGGGTGGAGATCGACGAGGAGCGGGGCGAGGTGCTTTTCTCGGTGGCCGACACCGGACCGGGCATTCCGCCCGACAAGCAGGATCTGGTTTTCAACCGCTTCGAGAAGCTCGACGGCAACAAGAAGAAGGGCACGGGGCTGGGCCTTGCCATCTGCCGCCAGATCGCCATGATCGTCGGGGGCCGCATCTGGGTCGATTCCGCTTACACGGGCGGCGCGCGTTTCGTCTTCGCGCATCCCATCGGTATCGACCCCGGTGGAGAGAACCGCGAGGGGGGGGGATTTCTACCCTCTGAACAGCGTAAGTCCCTCTTTGTGAACGATGCCGGTCAACTGGTCCCCGAAGGGAAATAAGACGCGGAGAAAGGCTCCTTCGCGCCGGATCACCTCTTTTTCGTCCCCCATTTGGGCTTTATGCCGATGAAGAATTCGGCGTTCATGCGCGGCATGGGCCGGGAGAGCACCGAGAGGTACTCCTCGTTGAACAGGTTGTTGACCGTGCCTTTGAGCGTCAGGTCCGCCCACCGGAGCGAGAGACCCTTTTCGAGCGAGAGGTTGCTCATCAGATAGGGCGTAAGGCGTCCGGTGAGCGTGATGTCGTTGCTCGACATGGTGTAGCGTTCGCTGTAATAGCAGAACTGATAGAGCAGGCCCCAGCTGCGCCAGGAGAGCCTTCCGGTCGCCGTGGCCGAATATTCCGGTTCGTAGGGCAGCTGTTTGCCGACCGACCGGTCGGCCGGGGACATCGGCTCCCCCTCGTTGATCGACGGCGCCCATGAGAAGGTGCCGTTCAGGTTGATTTTCAGTTCTCTGGTGAGCGCTGCGGCCAGGTCGGCCCGGATCTCCACGCCGTAGGCGTGGACCTTTTTGATGTTCACCGGCGAGAAAAATCCCTTTGCCGTCGGCAGCCACAGAATCCAGTCGTCGATGTGCTGGTCGTACCACGACGCCGACCCCGACAGCGTGTACGCGCCCTCCTTTCCCACGGCGAACGACAGTCCGGCTTCGTAAGCGACGCCCTGTTCGCTGTTCAGGCCGGGGTTGCCGCCCGGCAGGAAGTAGAGGTCGTTGAGCGTCGGGAAGCGGTAGTTGCGCGAGACGGAGGCCTTCGCCACGACGTTGCCGCGCCTGGAAAGCAGGCAGTCGGCGAAGAAGGCAGGGATGACCGGCGACCAGGAGGTTCCGTACATGGCTTCGCGCACGACGACCGACAAGCCCAGCCGCTCCGTGGGGCGCCACTTGACCGACAGGGAGCCGTCGAGTTCGATGCGTCCCTTGTCATAGCCGACGACGGCCTTGTCGCCCTGCTGGCGGATGATGTTCTTGTCGGCGCTTTCGACGAAGTGCTGGTGTGCCGACAGCCCGGCCGTGAAGAACCATTTGCCGCCGACGGAATACTCTCCGTCAGCCTGCCCGTAGAGGGTGTTGATCCTGCTCCGCGAACGGGTCATGGCCTCCAGGATGCCGTTGCCCTTGTCGCGCCGGTAGTCGTAGGCCGTCCACGAATGCACGTATCCGGCTTTCGCCGCCGCCTTCCAGTTCCGGCGGTAGTGGTCCCACGAGAGGACGCTGCGCAGGGTGTGTTCGCGCTGGCGGTTTTCGAACTGCGTGTCGTCGGCGTAGTCGGTCGTCAGCAGGGGCAGTTCCCGGTTGGAATTGATGTACCAGGCGTTCAGCCCGAAGCGGTCGCCTTTCCCGGTGTTGTAGTAGACCTCCTGCAACACGTGCACGTCGTCGAACGCGCCGCTCTTGTTGCGTTCGGTGGGATAGTACGACCCGACGATGTTCATCTCGTCGTCGTAGATGTTCTCCTTCTTGTCGCGGTTGCGGTACTTGTAGTCGTTGGCCGAGGACTGGTAGACGGTGCGGGTTGATACCTGCCAGCGCTCGTCGCCCCATGTCAGGCGCAGGAATTCGTCGAAAGTACGGAACATGCCGATGCCCTGGATATATTGCAGCCCGAATCCGTCGGCCGCCGCCGGCGCAGTCGAGAGCTTCACCAGTCCGCCCAGTCCGCCGCCCGTCTCGTTGACCGACGAGGTTCCGTGGAGCAGCGAGGCGTCGTCGATGAAATAGGAGGGGATCATCGAAAAGTCGGTCATGCCCAGCATCGGGTTGTTGATGCGCATGCCGTTCCACGTCACCTGCGTATGCGACGGACCCGTGCCGCGGAACGATACCGTGGAGAGGGTCGCGCGGCCGTACTGCTTGACGAAAACCGGTGTGTTGAACGTCAGCGCGTCGGCCATCGAGAGGGCGATGTTCTCCTTGAGGATCGCCGAGTCGAGTTTCGTCTCCTCGACGCCGATGCTTTTCATCGGACGCCGGCCCCAGACCGGAACCTCCCGGATGGCGATGGCGCCTTTCCCGCGCCACTCCCCCGCGCCGGCGTTCTGCGGGGTTTCCGGCGCGTCGGACGGCGCCGGCTCGCCCTGCGCCCGCAGCAGCGCCGGAAACAGCAGCATCCAAAGAAACAAGGCGGTTGTTTTCATGCTCTCCGGTTATTTCCAGCAAAACGCTCCGGGCGCGACGCCCACGTGAAATTCGTCGACAGGCTCGCCCTTGGCCGTATAGCGGTAGACGACTCCCTGCTGCTGGTAGTCGACGGCGTCGGCAACGTACACGTCGCCGTTGGTCGGATCGACCGTCAGTCCGTAATATTTGGTCTCCCTGTATTCGAGGAACGGGCGCACCGGAAGCTGCTCCCCGGCGACGGGCATGCGCCAGACGTCCCGGTCGATCCAGTAGAGCGTGTCGCGCGTGCCGTTGAGCTGCATCTCCGACGGGGAGTCCCCCTTCCGGAACCGGAACTGCTTCTCCACGGAGAACGTTTCGGCGTCGATGCGGTACAGCGACGGGGCTTCATATCCGTAGGGGCTGCCCTCGTAGCCGCCGTCGGTGACGGTCCACAGCTTGTTGTTCCGGTCCATCGCCAGCGACGCGGGCTGGATGCCGACGGTCAGCTGACCGACGACCCGGTCGGTCTCGGTGTCGATTTTGAGGATACGGTTCTGGTAGGACCAGCAGTTCACGAAGACGTATTTGCCGTACTGCACCATCTGCTCCGTGGAGCCGGATTCCGCCGTCATGTCCGGGCACTCGATATATCCCGTGATTTCGTAGCGTTTGGGGTTGACGATGAAGATGCGGTTGTCCCAGATCTGCGTGACGTAGGCCTTTTCGTCCGAAACGAAATGGATGTACCGCGGCGAGGTGAGGTTGGTGATGCGTCCCACCTCGCGGAAGGTGTCGGGGTCGACGGCGAAAACGACATGCGAATTGTTCACCGCGATCCATCCCACGCCGTTGTGCAGGGTCATCGACTGCGCCACGTCGCCCAGCTTGAAGGCGTTGGCCCGGTGGAAAACTTCGTTTTCGACGGTTTTCGTTTCCGGGTCGTAATACGACAGCGTGGCGTTTCCGTACTGGAACATGCCCTCGTTGACGATGAACAGCCCCCGTTCCGTCGCCGAGAAATCCTCCGTGCGGCCGTAGTCCCACTTCATGCAGCCGCCGAGGGCGGAGAGGCATAAAGCCGCGGGCAGAATCTGTCGTAAGAATCGTTTCATGCGTTGCGGTCGGGAATGAGGTTATCGGTTGAGGTTCTCGTCGACGGCCATTCCGGCGACTTCGGTCGAGAGTTCGCCCAGTCCTCCGGCGCTGCCGTTGATGGCGCTCTGCACCTTGATGAAATCAATGTAGCGCAATCCGGCGGGCTGTCCGTCGGGCGTCATGGCGTTGCTGATCTTGAACCAGGTCTTGCCGGTTTTGGACGAAGATTCCAGATTGTCGCTGCCCGCGTTGTCGACGTACCCCCATTCGAACGAGTTGTTCGACCAGTCTCCGCCTGGGGTCTGCGTGGTGTTCTGCCGCAGGCCCGTGCCGTAATAGGTATGGGACTCCTCTTCGAGCCACAGGGGATAGTAGTAGTCCTGCGCATGGAACTGTCCCAGATAGGCTACCTGCCCGCTCCGGCCCAGATTGTCGGTCCATTTCACCCCCTGGCGAGGCCCGGCGGGTCTGTAATAGGTCACCGCATACTCCTGGACGGTCCATTCGCCGCCCGTTTCGCTGCCCCGGAGTTCGTACCATTCGTCGTCGGGCTTGCCGTTGCCGTTGACATCCTGCATCACCCACACGACGCCCGGCTCGTTGCTCCCTTCGAACTGGTTGCCGGGGATCGAAAAGTCGTATTTGCCCTTGTTCTCCACGCTGTGGTCGAAGGCGAGGATCACGTAGCCGCCGAAGTTGCCGAGCGAGACGAACTCACCCTTTTTTAGCCGGTTCTCGGCGTAGAGACGGGCCTCTTCGAAGCTCTTCTGGCCGGTGTATCCGGCCATGCCCGTTTCGTTGACGAACTGTCCGGGCGCGGGCAGGAATTCGAGCACCCGGTTCGACGCGGGCTGTCCCGTCGTCGTGATGACGCGCTCCGATTCGCGTTCGTAGCAGGTCACCCGGAGCGTTTTCTCGGTGATTCGCTTCGACGATGCGCGCGTGATGTGGCGCGAGAGGGGTGCGGCCGGGCTTTCGTCCGTGTCCGTCACCCGGAAGGTGACCTCGTATTCGCCCTCCTTCTCCGGCGTGAAGGCGAACATGCGTTGGGTTGCGTCCTCCTGCAAGACGCCGTTCACGTACCATGCATATTCCGGCCCGACGGCGTCGCTCACCTGCGGCCGCAGGAACAGCGTCCGCCCGAGCGATACGCTCTTCACCAGCGGGTCGGCCAGGTAGGAGGAGGGGATGAACGCGATGCGGACCGGAATGACGTCCACGACGTGCACGGCAACCGTTTTCTCGGCCGTGCCGTCCTCGTTGGTCACCGTCAGCCGCAGGGAGCAGTCTCCCGGTTGGGTGCGCATGAAGATGTAGTCCTTTTCGGTGGAGACCGGTACGGACGAGTCGTCCAGATACCATTCGTAACGGGCGTTTTCGCCGTTCTGCACCTCCGGTGCGAACGTGTATTCCCGTCCCGTGAGCACGTATAGCCCCGTCGGCGGCACGATGAGCGAGATGACGGGGGGAGCGAGCCGGTTCACGTCGATGCGCGCCTCCTTCTCGTCGTATCCCGCCCGGTTTTCGACCCGCAGGGTCACATAGACGCGGCCTTCCTCGTTGAACACGTATTCGAACACGCGCGCCGTGGAAACGACCTCGTCGTCGATCGTCCAGCTGTAAGCGGCCTCTCCCTCGTTTTCCACGGTCGGCGTGATCGTCACCGCGCGGCCGATCTTGGCCGCGTAGACGCCTGTCTCGCTGTCGAGGGTGATTCGGGGTTTGCTGTCCGGCAGCGTAATCTCTCCGTCCTTGTTGCAGGCTGCGGCCGCCAGCGCTACCGAGAGCAGCGCCGGTATCGCCGTCCGTCCGGCATGACTGAAAAAACAGCTCATATCCTCTTCGTTTAAATCGTTCAACCAATCTTTGCGGATGTTCCGGAGATCCGCATTCGTGCCGTGCGCACGGCATGCGTCCGGCCGGAATTTCGCAGTAGCCTGATTTTACATTCGGGGATATGCCGGAAACCGTTTTTCCTGCCGATCACGATCCATTTCCCCCTGGATTGTAAAACCATTGCAGCGGCAGGTCTTCTGACTCGTTCCGGTCCCGACGCCTTCCCGGTCGCGTGAAAACCAGTGGCAAGAGATTGTCGGGGTCTGATGTGCCGCTTCGGCGGCAGGAACTTACAGCAGAGGGAACTGTTGCCGATTTTCACGGCATTCCCTTTTAATCGCCCGGGGCCGGGGGCCTCGTTCGGCGAACCGTTGCGCAGCAAAGGTATGGAAAAAAGATGAAAAAGAAGACGCGCCGGTCGAATTTTATGCCGGCGGCCTGCCGAAGGTCCCGCCGCCCGGGGTTCATTTCCGGTCGTTTCCGGGGACGGAACAGCTGCGCCGGCCGGGAGGCGGACGCCTGCGCGCAGTTGCTCTCTCCTGACGCCTGAAAACGAAAAAGTCTTACATGTCGTTGACACATAAGACTTTTTGCAGTGGACGACGTAATCCGTTCCTTCTCTCTCACGCCTCCTGGAGCTGAATCCGAGATTTGAACTCGGGACCCCTTCATTACGAGTGAAGTGCTCTACCGCTGAGCTAATTCAGCCTTTCGGGAACACCGAGGTTCCCTTTGGGACTGCAAATATCTGAAAAATATTTTTTTCTCGCAACAATTTTGCGAAAATTCTCGCTTTTCTTGCTATATTCGCGCTAAAACTGACCCGAAACTGTTTTACGATGATTACTTTTCTGGTGTGCCTGGCGTTGCTGGTGACCGCATATTTCACGTATGGACGCTATCTGGAACGGCTCGTCGGCATCGACCCGGCGGCCCGGACGCCTTGCAGCCGTCTTTACGACGGCGTGGATTACGTGCCCCTGCCGAGGTGGCGCATTTTCCTGATCCAACTGCTCAACATTGCGGGGCTCGGCCCGATTTTCGGCGCCGTGCTCGGTGCGGCCTACGGGCCGGTGGCGTTTCTGTGGATCACCTTCGGCGGCATCTTCATGGGTGCGGCGCATGACTTCATCGCCGGGGTCATCTCGCTGCGCCACGACGGCGCGAGTCTTCCCGAGACGGCCGGGGTCTACCTCGGCGGCGGCATGAAGATCGTCATGCGGCTCTTTTCCGCCGGGCTGATGATCCTCGTCGGTGCGGTGTTCCTCTCGCAGCCCGCATCGCTCGTCGCGGCCCGCCTCGACGTCCCGTCGCTCGAAGGCATCGCTTTCGGCGGATTCTCGTGGCTGCTGCTGATCGTGCTGGGCGTGATTCTCGTCTACTACATCGCCGCCACGCTGCTGCCCATCGACAAGATCATCGGCCGCATCTACCCGGTCTTCGGCTTCGCGCTGCTGTTCATGGCCGTCGGCATCCTCGTCGTGCTGCTTTTCGGCGGCGAATACACCATTCCGGAATTCACCTCCTTCGAAAACTGCATCGCCGATGCGAAGGCCTTCCCGATCGTCCCGATGCTCTTCACGACCATTGCCTGCGGCGCCATTTCGGGCTTCCACGCCACGCAGTCGCCGCTGATGGCCCGCTGCATGCGCAACGAACGCGAGAGCCGCTCGGTCTTCTACGGCGCGATGATCTCCGAGTCGATCATCGCCCTCGTCTGGGCCGCCATTGCCATGGCCTTCTGGGGCGACGTCGCGGGGCTGAACGGCGCCATCGCCGAATACGGCGGCCAGGCGGCCGTGATGATCGACGTGATCGCCAACAAGACGCTGGGTCCGGTGCTGGCCGTCTTCGTGATCTTCGGCGTGGTGGCCTGCGCCATCACCTCGGGCGACACGGCCTTCCGCTCCGCGCGGCTGATCGTCGCCGACTTCATGGGCGTCGAGCAGCGCACGCTGCGCAAACGCATCTATATCTGTATTCCGCTCTTCGCGCTGGGACTTCTGATCATCTTCGGACTGCCGTTTCAGACCATGTGGAGCTATTTCGCGTGGATGAACCAGACCCTCGCGGCGGTGACGCTCTGGATGATCGTCGCCTACCTCCGCCACCGGGGGCGCGCCGTGTGGGTGGGGCTGATTCCGGCTCTCGTTATGACGTATGTCTGCGCCAGCTATATCTTCGTTTCACCGCTGATGCTGGGCATGCAGAACCGTACGGCGGCTTACCTGCTGGGCGGGGGCGTGACGTTCGCGGTCCTTGTCGCCATGATTTTCAAACTCAAAGACAACGATGCAAAAGGCATATCTTGAACCTACGCCCGACCAGACTTTCGAGGTGGTCGGCGAAGGACCCTGTAATTTCGTGAAAGTCCTCGCCCGGTCCCGCGAGATGCAGGCCGCCGGCGATATAGAAGGAGCCTGCAACGAGCGTTTTCAGGCCTTCCAGCGTCTTGCGGAGCTGATTCCCGAGGACGAGGAGATCAATCTCGAATGGAACCACCGCAATTCGCGCGCGGCGCTCGAACTGATCTTCGCCTCGGCCATCGACCACTTCCTGATCAACGATTTCGAGATGTCGGCGGCACTGCTCGAAATGCTCCTCGAACTCGACCCCGAGGACCATCTGGAGGGGAGCGAACTGCTGGCCTTCGACTTGAATAGTACCAGGTTTAGCAAGTACTTGACCACGTTCAATTTCTTTACGGTCTACACCACGAAGTAATGCACCGAT
>ENA-USUK01002821-USUK01002821.1-human-gut-metagenome-genome-assembly--contig:-NODE-2821-length-11071-cov-13.436056_pt1 | contig 11071 bp, 6 predicted proteins | sample MGYA00250062_ERZ773400 | MGnify/ENA primary metagenome ERZ773400 (study PRJEB29103, sample SAMN06111961) | human gut metagenome | biome: human gut; feature: ankylosing spondylitis patient; material... | reverse complement strand
GACCCTAACCTTGGCAAGGTTATGCTCTACCAACTGAGCTATTTCCGCATTTTTTCGTTTGCGGTTGCAAAGGTAGGGATTTTCCGTAAACCTGCAAACATTCTGCACACTTTTTTTCACAGAAATCTCTGCACTTTGCCTCCACCGCCAAACAATCTTTTTGATTATCAACTCATTCGGTCACGATAATCTTCATAAGAAAATTGCTTGTATATTTCAGCCTTCCCTTCTTTCGTCCACAAAGCAATGGCAGGATGATGAATTCCGTTAAACATATTCGTCTTTACCATGGTGTAATGAATCATATCTTCAAACACGATCCGTTCTCCGATTTGCAGTTCATGATCGAAACTCCACAGCCCCATATAGTCACCGCTCAAACAGGAGTTTCCTCCTAAACGATAAATATATTTTCCTTCATTTCCCATTTCCGCACCGCGAACGGCAGGCTGATAAGGCATTTCCAGACAGTCGGGCATGTGGCAGGTGAAGCTGACATTCAATATGGCAGTTTTAATACCACGGCTTTCTACAATATCCACGACTTCAGAAGTCAGCACACCCGTCTGCCAGGTAAAGGCCGAACCGGGTTCAAGAATAATACGTAAATGAGGATAACGGGCTTTCAGTCCCTGCAATAATTTTATCAGATGTTCCGTATCATAATCTTTACGTGTCATCAGATGTCCGCCGCCCAGATTCAACCATTTCAGTTGCGGAAACCAACGGGAAAACTTTTCTTCGAGATGTTCCAACGTTCGTTCCAACTCAAAAGAAGAAGACTCGCAATGGCAATGGCAATGAAAGCCTTCGATACCTTGTGGCAACGTATCCGGCAATAAATCGGCAGTAATTCCGAAACGCGTACCGGGAGCGCAAGGATTGTAAAGTTCCGTTTCTACCTCCGAATATTCAGGGTTCACACGGATACCACAAGAGATACCACCTCCTTTTGCTACGGTCATCGGATAGAAACGTTCGAACTGTGCCATAGAATTAAAAGTAATATGGCTACTGCAACGCATGATTTCCGGGAAATCCTGTTCTGTATATGCAGGTGAATAAGTATGTGCCTTACTTCCGAACTCTTCCAGCGCCAAACGTGCCTCATAGACCGAGCTTGCTGTAGAATGGTCTATGTATTCACGGAATATAGGGAAAGAGCGCCACATAGCAAACGACTTGAAAGCAAGAATAATCTCCACTCCCGCCCTGTCGGCTACGCTTTTTATCAAACTCAAGTTCTTTCTTAAAAGTTCTTCTTCCATGATGTAGCAGGGAGAAGGAAACTGGGTAAAATCTATCATATACAATATTGTTATCTAAAGTAACGTCTTACAAATACGGATGCAAAAATACAAATTCAAAAGCAAAGAGGGATTGTTTTATTTTTAATTAAGATATTGCTTTTCGAGAACTTTTTCTTATTTTTAGACCTTATTATATAAGACGTGTAATTGTTTCATCCCAAATACTTGACTGATTATGAATAAAGACTTAAGAAAAGTAGTGATTCTGCTGGCACACCCCAACATCAAAGGATCACAGGCAAACAAAGCATTAATCGATGCTGTCAGTGACATTGAAGGAGTGGCGGTGTTCAACCTTTACGAACTGTCAGAGGACATTGCTTTCAATGTGGACGAATGGAGTAAAATCATCTCCGACGCTTCGGCCGTTATCTACCAGTTTCCTTTCTACTGGATGTCTGCCCCGTCATTACTAAAAAAATGGCAGGACGAAGTGTTCACTCACTTGTCCAAGACTCCGGCTGTCGCGGGCAAACCGTTAATGATAGTAACGACCACCGGCTCCGAATACGATGCTTATCGTAGTGGCGGACGAAACCGATTCACAACCGATGAACTTCTACGTCCGTATCAAGGCAGTGCTATTCATTCGGGTATGGCGTGGCAGACACCTATTGTTGTTTACGGAATGGGAACTGCAGATGCAGGAAAAAATATTGCCGAAGGAGCGAATTCATATAAGCAACGGATAGAAATGCTTATCAATAGCAGTAACGCAGGGAATAATTGGTAAAACAATAAAAAGCGTAGCTTTATCCGTCCTAAAGCTACGCTTTAGCATCCCTAAAGCACTGCTTTAGACCTCGTAAACCACTTCTTCTTCAGCGTCAATACCGGCAGGAAAATAAAAACTCCAATTACCGACATAACCAATCCCCCAATCGTACCTGCCGCCAACGGAAACCAGAAACCTTCTTTCTCCGCACCTATCATGAAAGGAATAAATCCCAGAATAGTGGAAACCACCGTCAGGAAAATAGGAATCACTTTCGTGTTCCAGGCTTTCACGTATGCCCGGAGCGGCGAGAGACACGGGTAACGTTTACGAATAGAATTATATTCGTTCAGGATATAGATACTAGCATTTACTGTGATACCGCAAAGCAGAACAAAAGAAGCAAAACCTCCCTGATCAAAATTCAGTTTGAACCAGTAGAATGTAAGAAACACTCCGATATAAGACACCGGAATCACAAAAATAATCGCTAACGGCTGTTTCAAAGAATTGAACAGAATACTCGTAATAAAGAAAATGATAGCAATCACAATAAGCAACAGACGATATTGCTTATTGTCCTTTCCTCCCCACGACCAGTTATTGTCCTCCGATTTGGCAGTATATCCCATTGGAAGAATCTCATTAAATTCCTCCAGATCTTTCTTCAACAGCTTATGCCCCTGTTCCGAAGAACCGATATACTCATATTGCAGGCACAGCCGGTACTGCTGGTTTTCCTTGGCTACTTCCTGCGGCATCTGCCCTTTTTCCACTGTTGCCAGTTCCGACAGTTTATATTCTTTTCCGCCTGCCGGAAAAGGATAATACTGCATTGCCCACACATCCCTTTCTTCCGACTGGCGGGAAGACAATTTTATTTTTTCCGTACCTTCTTCCGTCGTCACCGAACCAATCTCCATATTCCGTCCATATATCGGTCGGATAGCGGAAAACAATCTTCCGGCTCCGATATTTTCCTCCGCCATTCGGAGCTTGTCCAGACTGAAATAAAATTCCATATAATCATCCTTCCACCACGAGAAGTCGGAACCGATCGTTACTTCCTTGATGCGACGGTGAGACAAGAACTTCTCTTTCAGTTGTTCCGCCCGGTCATACAGTTCGTCATAATTATACCCATACATTTTCACCCGGAATGAACCCGCACTCTCACGCACATTATTACTGAATCCTTGGTCCTGCAATCCGTAAATACTCCAATCTCCTCCACCCAATTGAAGTGCCTTGTTTATCATATTAGCTTTCAGCGTATACGGGAAACCGCTCTTTTGGTGCTCTTTCGTGAAATAAATATGAATAGATGCCCTGCGTGCACTTTCCACAGACGTCTGGAACTGCTTGATTTCTTTAAATTCGCTCAAGTAAGTTTCCATTCGCTTAATCAACGTATTCATCTGCTCCAGCGTACTCCCATTCGGCAAATTGGCATTGGCATGAAGCACCACTTCTTCATTACGCGTAAAATAACTTCCTTCATATACTTTCTGTACAAAAAGTCTTAAAGCTCCTCCCAATGCTTTATCCACTACCGGTTTTACCTTCTCTTTATACGTAGAAGTACCCAGTGTCTTATTATAAAATTCCGCCCATTTATCTTCCCCCTTCATCTTTTCCGGCAACAGAAATACCGGTAATCCGAAAGCCAGCAACAATAAAATGCAGACCGCCACCCTCCACCGGCAAAGAATCCGTATCAGCCAACTGTAAAAACGGCTGAAATATACCGGAAAACGATGCATTTTAGAACGTATCCACATAAAGAAACGTATATTTCCCGACTTCCACTTCGCACCTGAAAGCGAAGATTTTTTCCTCCGCTTCAATCCGGTTTTGTCGATCAGGGAAGGAACAAAAAACAGGGCAACCAGCAGTGATACCCCAAGATTAATAATCACTACCGCAGCAAAATCCTGTAAGTTCAGGCGTATCTTCTCATCGAGGAAAAAGATAATGACCAAAGCCCCCATTGTAGTCAACGTAGCCGCCAGTACGGACATAAAAGCCTTCCGGTTTCCACGCCGCAGATAATGGTCGCTCATCACAATCGTATTGTCAATCACCAGATTTAGAGAAACCGTGATACCTGCCAGAGAATACAACTGCATTTCAAGTCCGAATGCATAATAGAAGATAACGGCTATCGCTACATTAACTGCCAGACTGGTTACAATCAGAAACAAATACTTCGGACTAAAAGTAATCAATAGCACAAACAGAAGCAGAATCGCTACCGTCACCCCCGTTCGCAGATAAATCTTCCCCAGTTCTTCCTGAATAAACTCCGTTGCATCATAGCTGGTATGAATCTCGTATCCCGCCGGAAGAAGTAACCGGATATCATCCATATATGCTTTCACTTCCTTGCTCAATGCCAACTGATTGGCCGTTTCCTCCGCCACGACAGACAGATAGATAGAGTTCAGACCGTTAATTCGGTAGTAACTTTGCGGCTGTTCCTCCACACGGGAAACTTTTACCAATTCATTCAGACCAATGATTTTGCCATCTTTCATCTTCACCTGTATCCGTTCCGCATCAAAGTCCCGGTTATTATATTCGGGAACCAGCGCCAGACGGATCCATTGCCTGCCCGAACTCCCCTGTTCCATATCGTATGTACCCAGAAACTCTTTCTGGTAATGCAACCGGACAGCCTGACGGATATCATCCGTACTTATCCCAAGCGTATGTAACTGTTCGGAGTCATATTCCAACCGCCATTCCATTGGAGTAGCCCCGCCAAGATTAATCTTATAAATTCCCGGAAGTTGTGCCAAACGTGTCTTAATATGTTCTTCCGCATACTGTTGTATCAGAATGGGAATAGCAGGCGCATTAATCGTAAATGCCATAAAAGGGCCCTGGTTGTTCTGCCCCGGACTCTGCATCTGAATATACGGATAGCTCACCCCGTCCGGCAGTTCCGGCCATGTCTGACGAATGATGGTGGACGCTTCAAAACGTGCAACTGCAACATCCACATGTTTATCCAGATTCACGCTGATACTGCCCCACCCGTTTCCTGAAGTAGAATAGATACCCCGAATCCCTTTCACGCGGGCAAGCATCGCCTCCAGTTTGCTGGTAGCTGTCATTTCCACCACGCGTGCCGAAGTGCCGGGCATACTGAAACGCACCGTGAAGCCGGGTAATGTCCGTGAGGGGTTCAGTTTGACCGGAAGCAACGGCACAAGCGCCAGCCCGACCAATGCCACGCAGACAAAAGCCACAATCAGGGTGAAAGCGGAAGCCTTCGAGGACTTTTTTATTTCAAGACTTATATTTTGCATTACCATTATTTATGTAAATAGAAATCTCTGTCATATAAACGACAGCATCTCTGTTTATGACAGACTTAATGGAGATACTACCGAGAATAAACGCCGCAATTATCATTTGATCAGCTTGCCTCCGTTAAAATCGAACCTGTCCGAAAGTGAAAGTTTTGTAGCAAAATCAAACAACGTAAGCCGTCGTATCTTGTAATAATTCAACCAGTAATTCTGCAAAGCAGAGATAAAGTTACGCTGTGCCTGCTGCTGCCTGTTCAGAGAAAGAGTCAGGCTGTTTATATCCGCTTTGCCGATGATAAAACGCTGCTTTGTCTCATTATAAGCGAGTATGGACAAATCCAAAGCTTCTTCCGCACTGGCAATCAATTGTTGCTGGATATTAAAATCACTCACTGTCATTATCACTTCCTCCTCAATACTTATCTCGTCCTGGCGTGCCGAAATCTTCACCACATTCAAGTTATTCCGTGCCATATTATACTTTCCTTTGCGGACGCCCCAGTCCAGCAACGGAATAGAGACACTGACCGCCACCAAATCCTGCTGCATGGGCTTATGATAGACATCCCCGAAATTGTCCGCCACCTGATTAAAACCGATACTGGCATTCACACTTGCATTAAAGCGCGACTCCTTTTTAGTCTTATCCACATTACGCTCCGCTTCCAGCACATTCTGTTTCAATTCCAACAATTGCGGGTTGTTGCTCCTTCCCCACCTCAAAGCCTCATCTATCGGAATCTCCAGCATTCCCGGACGGGAAGGAAGTTCCAGCTCGATCTGCGTATTCTTATCCAGATTGAGAAAAGAAGCCAATGAGAACATAGCCCGCTTCAAATCGCTTGCTTTATTCTGCAATGTGTTCTGCGCATTCACCCGATCCAGCTTCAGAGTCAACAGGTCGGCTTGCGAGATAGCTGCGATCCGGTGCCGTTGTTGCCCGATGCGGTACAACGTATCCGTAGAAGCCAGATTTTCTTTTGCCAGGTTATATTCCGCTTGTGCCATAGCCAGAGAGAAGAAATAACTCGTAGCCGTTTCCGAAACTTTCTCCACATTATAAAGAAATTCCTTTTTCACACGTTCATATTTCAAAGGCTCTATCTTCCGTTCCCATTTGAATGGATTATACCCCACCAAACTTTGCGAATATCCAATCCTTATCGGGACACTGGTCAGCTGTGTCGCACTATTATCCCCGAAATTACGCATATAGGCAAGATTCGATTCCAGATAAAATGTACCTCCGGTCAGGTCAAGATTCTGCCGGACACTTAACCCTCCATAAGCATAATAAGACTGTTGCGTACGGTACACATCCAAATCCTGTCCCGAATCGTAACGTTTCGTAATATCCCGGTTATATTGCGCCGGAGTAAGATCCAGCGTCAGACTGGGCAGGCGGTTTGCCTTATATGTCCTGTACTCCCAATAACCGGACAAGTACATATTCTGTGTACGGAATGACTCCAATGAACTGTCATTGGCAAGAGCGATTGTCCGGTTCAAATCCAGTACCAGACGTTTCTGTGCATGAAGCAGGGATTCACCACAGAGGACACCAAGAATACAGAGAAATGCCCATATCCTTTTCTTTGCTGAAAAGAATAACTTTGTCTCCTCCGTGGTAAAATTTAATAATCCATTCATAACTCTCATATTTGAACTATTCGTTATTACTTGCTACTTATTTCTTCTTTCTTTCTGTAAATAAACCAGTAAAGCAATGGTATGATGAACAGACTCACTGCCGTACCGACCGACATTGTCCCTATCATGGCGATAGACAATGGTTTCTGTAATTCCGAACCCATATCCGATGAAAACAGTAACGGCACCATTGCAAAGATAGTAGTCAGCGAAGTCATGATAATCGGGCGCAAACGCCTGCGTCCTGCTTCATGGATAGCCTCCAACAACGGAACACCCGCTTTGCGCAGTTCATTGATAGCGTCCAGTTTCAGGATAGAGTCATTGATTACAATACCACAGGTGACAATAAGTCCGATAGCAGACATCAGATTCAGTGTATGCCCGCAAAGCCAAAGCAGTAATAACGCAAAGGCCACATCTATCGGTATCTCCGCCAGAACAAGCAAAGGTTGCAGGAAACTTTCAAACTGCGAGGCAAGAATAAAATACATCAGCAACAACGAAATAAACAGGATTACCACCAGCTCGTCCAACATCTCCCTGTTGGAAAAGAAACTTCCGGAGAAGCCTGTATCCCATTCTTTCGTTTCCTCCGCTACCTGCTTCACTTCCCGCATCAACTTGTCCCCGTTCTGCACGTCATAAAAATTAAAGGGGACATATTCACCATTACGCCCCGAAGTAATACTTTTCAGATCCTCAGCAGGAGCTATCGTAACCAGCTCCCGAAGAGGGATATATTCTATGTTTCCTTTATTATCCGGTTCAGTCTGTATCAACGTCTCCTGCAATATTTCATTCACAGTCTTTTCGCTGCCGGCAACGCTGATCGGAAGATATTGTTGGTAAGAATGCAACATTGTCACACTATTCTCACGAAAAGCAGTTTTCAAGATACGGTAGAGCTCATTATAGGAAACACGGTAAAGCAACAGTTTCTCTTTGCTAATACTTAGATTCAGTTGATTCTCGAAAGCGATACCCGTAGGGGCGATTCCCGTCTTCCGTGCCAAGTCCTTCTCCACGCGCCGGATGGTTTCCGCTTCCGGTGCCTTTGCCTTATTACGGGTATAAAACTCGGCTATGATATCCGGTTCGCCTGTGACAAAGAGTTTCTCAAACACAGTCTCCGGCGGAGAGAAAGAAATGACGGAAAGCGGATAACGCTCTTTCAGTCTGCGATAAATTTCCTGCTGTAAAGGAGAAATAGTTTCGGGTGTCTCCGTACGGAAGTAAAGTTCAGCCTCGGAAGAAGAAAGCTCCCTTTCACGGTTCAGAAGGAAATCCTGCCTGCCAATGGACGCCGTGTGCTCGGCTACCGGTTCTTCCAGTTCTTTAAAAAGTTCGTCCACACGCCTCCTGTTTTCATCCACATGAATATTCTCATTCCACTCAATCCTGGCAATCAATTCATTCTCCTCAATATCGGGCATGCGCTGCTTGTCGATAAAGAAAAAGAAAAATACACAAAGCGGAATGGAAATAGCACAGAACAAAACACTGAACGTTTTATGACTGAATACCCAGTCCACCCCCGCATCATAAAAACGATCTAATGTATGATCTTTTATCGGGTTATTGAATTTAAAGGAAAGCCACTTCCATTTCCGGGTATGGATACCGGTCCGGTAGACCAGCAGATAAAGTACGGGAAGCAACATGATACCCGTAAAATAAGAAACCATAAGTCCCACTGTAACTGAAAAAGCCTGATCGTAAAAGATAGCTCCGGCAATACCACTCATAAAAATCAACGGTGCAAACACGGCAATGGTCGTTAAGGAGGAACTCAACATGGGAGTCACCACTTCGCTTGTTCCCGTGATACAGGCACGGCGCAACGAATATCCCCGTTCCCGGTATTGCGATATATTCTCAGTTACAATAATCGAACTGTCAATCATCATACCCAATGCCAGAATCAATCCGGCGAGTGAAATGATATTCAGGGACATATTGCACAGATAGAAGAAAACGAAACTGATTACGATAGAAACCACCATGCTAAGTCCGATAACCAACGGAGATTTTACATCCCCCAGAAACAAGACCGCTACCAGGCAGATAAAGAGAAAACCTAAAGACAGATTCTGTTGCAGATTCGAAATTGTGTAGTCCAGCAATTCCGTCTGATTACGGCTGATACTGAAATCAATATCCGGATATACCCGTTGGAAGTACTCCATCGTCTCTACCAGAGATTTCTTCATCTTATCCATATTCTCATCCGCCTGCTTGATAACAGCCAGCGTCACTGCCCTTTTCCCGTTAGATACAGATACCCCTTTTTCTTTTACGGGCACAATATTCACCCGGCAGAAATCCTTTAACTGCACAATCCGGTCTCCTTTACGCAGATAAATATTTTCTACATCTTCTGCAGTACGCAGGAGGGTGGAAAACTTTATGTTATATTCATAATATCCGTCACGTACGGTCATACTACCCGGTTCCACATTATTCTGCGCAAGTGCTGTTTCCACATCCTGAATGGAAAGTCCCAGAACTGCAAGTTTATTTTTATCCGGTACAATCTGTAGTTGCCGTTCCACCAAGCCGGTGACATCCACCATTGCTACTTCTGTCAGTTGCTCGATGCGACGCTTAATAACATTTTCGGCAAACTCACATAAATCAAGAAATGCCCGTTCGTCGGTTTGCCCGTAAGCACTGTCATTCTTTAAAGTGAGGTTAAGGTAAAATACCGGAATATCAGTAGCACTTGCCTTCACTACTTTAGGGCGTTCAGTATCCTTAGGCAGGTAGTTCATGGCAGCATCGATCTTCTCGTTCACCTCTATAAAGGCCAGGTCGGTATTCGTGCCAAAATCAAAACTCAGGCGGATAAGTCCTGCCCCATCCCGTGCTTCACTGTCCATGTCTTTCAGGCGTGCCACCTGAATCAACTGTTGCCGCAACGGTTTCACCACAGTATTCTCCAACTCACGGGCCGAAGTATTCTGTGCCGAGATTTGTACCGTAATCTCCGGAATAGCAATGTCCGGCAACAAAGATACCGGCAACGTGAAATACGTCACCAGACCGACAATAAAACATGCGGTAAACGCCATTAATACGGCAATGGGCCGATGTACCAGAAACTTAACCATCCCCCTTTAATTATTAATTTTTAATTATCACCGGTGCCTCATGAGCCAGGTTTACATTACCCGTCACAATCACCACGTCTCCTTCATGCACTTCATCCTCCACAATGGTATAATTCTCTGAATTCTCCAATACTGTCTGTACGTAATTCCATTTGGCTTTATTATCTTTCAACGTGAAGACCACTTGCTTACCGGAACGCAGCACCACGGAACTCTTAGGAATTACCAACTGTTCGCCAAGCGAGCGGTGCACATTCACCCGAATATTCATGCCATTAAACAGTTTGCCCTGTCCGCTGACAATGGCTTTCACCTTTACCATACCTTTGTCATCCACCAGGGGATTTATTTCCGAAATACGGCCCTCATATTTCGCGGAAGGATCGGCATAAGGAGTCACAACGACTTTATCACCACTCTTAATAAGGGGAAGTTCACTCTCCAATACAGTAAAATCTGCTTCCATGCCCTGTGTACCGATAATGGAACAGAAGGTATCGGAAGTATTAGCAGCATTGTATGGTTTAGAAAAGAGATTAGCTACCACTCCATCGAAAGGAGCAACCAACGTGGCATGCTCTTCTTCATATTTAGCCAGTTCATATTGGGAAAGGGTTTGATCATAACCGCTCTTTACTCGTGCTAATTGCATAATATCGTCGGGCACCTTGGCTGTAGCATCTGCCGCATATCCTTGACCAATCAATACATCTTGCAATTCCAATTTCGCTTTCTCCAAAGCATCCTTGGTTTGAGCGGTCTTATTCTTTAAACGGAATTTATCCAGTTCTGCCAGTTTTTGTCCTTTATGCACCCGGTCACCGTTTTTCACATAAATCTGTGCCACGATCCCCGAACTTTCAAAACGCAAATCTGCCATTCCTCCGGCTGGGTGATCCTCATCGGCATCGCCGTGGCCTTTGTGGCGTACAACTTCATCGGGCAGTATTTCTTTACCACCAAGGC
>ENA-USUK01002816-USUK01002816.1-human-gut-metagenome-genome-assembly--contig:-NODE-2816-length-11088-cov-7.831532_pt1 | contig 11088 bp, 9 predicted proteins | sample MGYA00250062_ERZ773400 | MGnify/ENA primary metagenome ERZ773400 (study PRJEB29103, sample SAMN06111961) | human gut metagenome | biome: human gut; feature: ankylosing spondylitis patient; material... | reverse complement strand
GAAGGGACTCGAACCCCCGGCCTACTGATTCGTAGTCAGTCACTCTATCCAGCTGAGCTACCAACGCATACGTTCCGTTCGGAACATGATGTATTTTATCACGAAGAGCGGGGTTTGTCAACAGCTTTTTTAAAATATTTTTATATTTTCCAAAAAAGAACGTCTTTTCTTTGATTTTACTGCGGCTTTTCTGTAATTCTTCTGCCACATCGGCGCAAAAAGCGGCTTCTACGGCCGCTTTTTGCCCGCCGGGCGGGGGAGAGTGGGCGTGGCGCTCAGTCCTCCTGCGCCAGCTGGCGGGCGATCTTTACACCGGTGGGGGTGGCGGCAAGACCGCCCTGACCGGTCTCGCGCAGGTCGGGGGAGAGCAGACTGCCCACGCGGCCCATGGCGTCGATGACCTCGTCGCAGGGGATGGCGTAGTCCACCCCCGCCAGCGCCATGTTGGCGCAGGAGACCGCGTTCACCGCGCCCACCACGTTGCGCTTGATGCAGGGCACTTCCACCAGACCCGCCACGGGGTCGCAGACCAGACCCAGCAGGTTGCCCAGTGCCATAGCGGCGGCAGCGGCGCACTGCTCCGGGGTGCCGCCCTTCAGGTTACACAGGGCGGCGGCGGCCATGGCGCTGGCTGCGCCTACCTCGGCCTGACAGCCGCCCTCTGCGCCCGCCAGCGTGGCGCGGGCGGCGATGACCTGCCCGAAGCCTGCCGCCACATACAGCGCATCGCAGACGGCGTCCTCGTCTGCCTGCCCGGCGCGCGCCAGCGGCAGCAGCACCGCCGGCAGCACCCCGCAACTGCCCGCCGTGGGCGCGGCCACGATGCGCTTCATGCAGGCGTTGCACTCGGCGGTCTTCAGGGCTTCTGCCGTGACAGCGGCCAGATAATCATCGCCCAGCAGGCGTCCCTGCTGCCACGCCTGCTCCACCTTGGCGGCATCGCCGCCGGAAAGGCCGCTGCGGCTGCGCTGCGTGGGGTCGTATTCCTGACTGGTGGCCTGCATCACCTGCCACAAATGCCGCATGGCGGCGCGGCTGTGCGCCTCGGTCAGGCGGCTCTCCTCCAAATCGCTGCGCAGCACCGCTTCTGCCAGCGTGATCTTCTGGCTGCGGGCGGCAGCCAGCATCTCTTCACAGGACAAAAATGCCATGGCTCATTCCTCCGTTTCTTCCGGCTCGTCCACGTTCAGGCAGGTCACCTTCAGCAGACCCGGCATCACCGCCAGCTGCCGCTCCAGCGCGTGGGGGATGTGGGAGTCGCACTCCAGCACCATCACCGCATAGCCGCCCGCAGCGGCGCGGAACACCTGCATGGACGCGATATTGATGCGCCGCAGTGCCAGCGCCATGGTCACCTCGGCAATGCAGCCGGGGGTGTCCTCGTTGTGGATGATGAGGGTGTTGCTGTCCCCACCAAAATCCGCCGGAACGCCGTCAATTTCCGTGACGCGGATGCGTCCGCCGCCCACCGACGCCGCCTTGAGCGAAAGCTGCCGCCCGGTGCGGCTGGTCAGGGTGAGCACGGCGGTGTTGGGGTGGGCAGAGCGCAGCTCTACCGGGTGGATGCTGAACTGCATCCCCTGCTGCGCGGCCAGTACAAAGCTGTCCGGCAGGCGGGGGTCGTCCGGGCGCAGACCCAGCAGCCCCGCCACCAGTGCACGGTCGGTGCCGTGGCCTTTGCCGGTGGTGGCAAAGCTGCCGTACAGGCCAATGTCTGCCTGCGCCGGCACCTCGCCCAGAAGCTTTTGTGCGGTATAGCCGATCTTTGCCGCACCGGCGGTGTGGCTGGAGGAAGGCCCGATCATCACCGGGCCCAAAACATCAAATAATCGCATAGGGGACAGCCTTCCTTTCCTGAGGGTTTTCCCACTTTTGCGCGGCAGCTGCTGCCGCAAAACGCGCTTTTTTCCTGCTTGAATGGACTAAAATTGCCAAAACGGCACATTTTTATCAAGTTTATTATACCGCTTTTGCTGCACTTGTGCTATAATAACTTTATTAATGTTTGAAAATGTCCCCAAAATGGCGTTCTGGCTGCTGCCTTGCAGCGCCGCCCCGCCGCCAAGGGAACAACACGGAGGGTAGATCCTATGAAACTGGTAAGCGTGGAAACTCCTGAAAAGAGTGTCTGCAAAATGACCTTCAGCGCTACGGCTGAGGAACTGGAGGCCGCCTCCAATGCGGTCTATGAGCGCACCCGCGCCACTTATACCATCAAGGGCTTCCAGAAGGGCGAGGCCGACCGCGCACAGATCGAGGCTGACCGCGGCGAGCACACCTTCTGGTACGATGCCATCAACGACCTGATGGATCAGGATGTGCCTGCTTTGTACGAGGCTGCTTTGAAGGAGCACGGCTTTGCGCCGGTAGATGACCCCAGCTACGATCTGGTAAGCGTGAAGAAGGACGAGGGCTTTGTGGCTACCGCCACCGTGGCGCTGCAGCCCGAGCTGAAGCTGACCAAGACCACCGGCTTTACCTCCCAGTGCGTCACCCCGGAGGTGACCGACAAGGAGATCGACACGGTGCTGGAGCGCCGCCGCAACTACGCCGCAGAGCTGGTGCCCCACAAGGGTCCCGCTGTAAAGGGCAATGTGGTGCACATGGACTTTGAGGGCCTTCTGGACGGTGTGGCCTTTAAGGGCGGCACGGCAAAGGACCAGTCGGTGCAGCTGGGCAGCGGCCGCATGATCCCCGGTTTCGAGGACGGCATTCTGGGTCACAAGGCAGGGGACGAGTTCGAGATCAACGTCACCTTCCCCAAGAACTACCCCAACAAGGAGCTGGCCGGCAAGCCTGCTGTGTTCAAGATCAAGCTGCATGACGTGTGCGTGCGTCAGCTGCCCGCCCTGAACAGCGACTTTGCCAAGAAGATGGGCAAGGAGACCATGGAGGAGTACCGCGCCTTCGTGAAGCAGCAGCTGTTCGATGGCCGCCACGGCGGTGCGCTGAACCACGCCAAGGACATGATCCTTGGTCAGCTGGCTGATGCCGCAGAGGGCGAGATCCCCAGCATTCTGGTGGAAAACGCCTACCAGCAGCAGATGCAGGTCATCCAGCAGCAGCTGCAGATGCAGCGCATGAGCCTGAACACCTACCTGAGCCAGATCCATGAGACCCGCGAGAGCTTTACTGCCAAGGTGCGTGCCGCCGCAGAGAAGAACACCCGCGCCCGCATGGCACTGCTGCAGATCGCACAGCAGGAGAACCTGCTGCCCACCGATGAGGAGATCGACAAGCAGCTGGCTGAGCGCGCTGAAAAGACTAAAAAGACGGTGGAAGAGATCAAGGCAGGCACCGACGTTGCCGCCCTGCGCCGCAACGAGGGCATCCGCAAGGCTGCCGATTGGGTCATCGACCACTCCACCATCGAGGAAAAGGTAGAGAGCAAGTAAGCGCTGACGGTTTGGAATGCGCGCCGCGCTGCTCTGCGCATCAATAGAGGAAAAACAATTTTAAATTTGAGAACCGGGAAAATCTGCGGATTTTCCCGGTTCATTTTTCACAGAAAGGAATGCAGTTCTCCTTTACGACCTTTCCCGTGAAAATGCAATGCCGGGCGGTCCGCAGACCGCCCGGCATTGATCTATTTAAGAATAATACTTCCGCTGATTATGCGCAGAGCAGCGCGGCGCGCATTTAAATCGTTTTTCAGGTCAGAAGGTTGAAGCCCATGATGACCACGCCCAGCACCACCAGCACGACGCCGGTGGCGCGGTTCAGGGTCTTGGGAGTGGCCTTGTTGGCAAACACGGCGGCAATGCGCGCCCACAGCAGGGTGAACACCACGCACAAGCCCCATACCAGCCAATCAGGCGTGCCGCCGATCATAAAGTGGGACACCGCACCGGTCAGGGCGGTAAAGGTCATGATGAACACGCTGGTGCCCACGGCAGTTTTCAACTCGTAGCCCAGCACGCTGGTGAGGATGAGCAGCATCATCATGCCGCCGCCCGCGCCGATAAAGCCGCAGATGAAGCCGATAAGCACGCCGCACACCACCGACTGCACCGCACGCTTTTGCGCGCTGACCCCCTGCATGGCTTCCTTGGTGGTCATGACCGGGCGCAGGATGAACTTGACACCCAACAAGAAGGTCATGAACACCGAGAAGCCGCCCATGGTGGCGGAGGGCATCTTGCTGGCCACCCAGCTGCCCACCACCGTAAAGGCAAGCACGCTTGCCATCATGATCAGGCCGTTTTTGATGTCCAGATTCTTGTTTTTATGGTAGGTATAGGCAGACACCGCACTGGCCAGCACATCCGAGGAAAGGGCAATGCCCACCGCCATGTAGGGGTCCATGTGCAGAAAGGTGATCAGCATGGGGCTGATGACCGCCGCCGCGCTCATACCGGCAAAGCCGGTGCCAAGGCCGGCACCCATGCCGGCAAAAAAGGTGACAAGCACCGTAAACAGCAAGTGCATTTTATCCATTCTCCTTTAAGATCTCGTCCAGATTTTTCCCGATGACCTCCATGGTGCGGAAGAACGCCTCCCGGGTGGGAGCGTCCGTGTTGTCCAGCAGGCGGGCAAAAAAGCGCTCCTGCACCTCGCGCCCCCGTGCGATGACCGGCTGCGCCTTTTCGGTGCACAGCAGCTGGGTCTTGCGGCGGTCGCCCGCCACGGCGCGGCGCTCCAGATACCCCTCCTGCACCAGACGATCCACGTTTACCGACACAAGGTTCGCTTTGATCTTGCGGATCTCCACGATATCCCGGGCAGTGGTGCAGTCCGGGTTGTTTGCCAGAAACATCAGGATGTCAAAGGCGGTCTGGGGCAGCTTGAGCTCCTGACACAGCGGCTTGCACATGGCGTTGTAGGCCTGCGCAGTCTTGAAGCTGATCTCTATGGTAGGGTTCATGCGGCGCTCCTTTTGTTCTTATATGGACAGTTCATTTTTGAAGTATTATAGTACAGATGAAGGGAGATGTCAAGGGGGAACTCCCTCAGTCGCGGCTTACGCCGCGCCAGCTCCCTCAAGGAGGGAGCCTTTGGCATGGCGGCAAAGTTTGCAGCTAAAGTACAAAGTTTTTGGGCGCGCCAGAGGCCCCATCCCAGAGGGGGCTGTCAAAGCCGTTAGGCTTTGACTGGGGGAGTTTTTTCCGTAAAAAAAGGTTTCAGGAAAGTCCGCGTTTGCGCAGCAATGAAAGCCCCAGTGGGGCTTTCAAGCGGCGGAGCGGTCTGCGTTAGCAGATGGAGGGGCTTTGCCCCGACAAGTTCCGCAGACTTTCCTGAAACCCAAAATTAAAAATATTCTTTCCGCTGAATATGCGCAAAGCGAACGCGGAGCGCATTCAAATCATTTTTCTCAGAACACCGCCACGGCGACCAGACGCACCAGCAGGGCGCACAGCCATGCCACGGCGCACTGGTTGACCACCATGATGGTTGCCCACTTGCCGCCAAGCTCCCGCTTGACCGAGGCCACTGCCGCAATGCAGGGGGTGTACAGCAGGCAGAACACCAGCAGGGGCGCAGCCTGCGCCGGGGTGAGGGCTGCGGTCAGGGCTGCGGTAGAGCCGAAGAGGATGAGCAGGGAGGACACCACGCTCTCCTTGGCCATAAAGCCGGTGATGAGGGCGGTGGAGATGCGCCAGTCCGCAAAGCCCAGCGGGGCAAACAGCGGGGCGATATCGCCCGCGATGCGCGCCAGAATGCTGGTCTGCGGGTCAGCAGTCAGCGACAGATGCAGGTCAAAGTTCTGCAAGAACCAGATGACGATGGTGGCGACAAAGATGACCGTGAAGGCCTTCTGCAAAAAGTCCCGCGCCTTTTCCCACAGCAGCTGCGCCACGTTTTTCAGGCCGGGCAGGCGGTAGTTGGGCAGCTCCATGACAAAGGGCACGGCCTCGCCCTTGAACACGGTGCTCTTGAGCAGCAGCGCCGCCAGCACGCCCACCAAGATGCCGGTGAAGTACAGCAGCACCATCACAAGCCCCGCGTACTTGGGGAAGAACGCCGCCGCAAACAGGCTGTAAATAGGCAGCTTTGCGGAGCAGCTCATGAACGGGGTGAGCAGGATGGTCATTTTGCGGTCGCGCTCCGAGGGCAGGGTGCGGCTTGCCATCACGCCGGGCACGGTGCAGCCAAAGCCGATGAGCATGGGCACGATGCTGCGGCCGGACAGACCGATGCGGCGCAACAGCTTATCCATTACAAAGGCGACACGCGCCATGTAGCCGGTATCCTCCAGCATGGAGAGGAAGAAGAACAGCACCACGATGATGGGCAGAAAGCTCAGCACGCTGCCCACGCCGGTAAAGATGCCGTCGATGACCAACGAGTGCACCGCCGCGTTGACGTTCCAGTTGGTCAGGGCGGTGTCCACAACGCCGGTCAGGGCGTCGATGCCCATCTCCATGAGGTTCTGGAAAAACAGGCCGATGACGTTGAAGGTGAGGAAGAACACCAGACCCATGATGGCGATAAACGCCGGGATGGCGGTGTACTTGCCGGTAAGGAACTTGTCGATGCGGTTGGAGCGCAGCTGCTCCTTGCTTTCGTGGGGCTTGACCACCGTCTGCGCCACCAGCTCCTGAATAAAGGAGAACCGCATATCCGCAATGGCGGCGGCGCGGTCCAGCCCGCGCTCCTGCTCCATCTGCACGATGATATGTTCGATCATTTCTTTTTCGTTGGGGTCCAGCTTCAAGGCTTCCTCAATGCGGGGGTCACCCTCCACCAGCTTGGTGGCGGCAAAACGCACCGGGATGCCCGCCGCCTTGGCGTGATCCTCAATGAGGTGCAGGATGCCGTGGATGCAGCGGTGCACCGCGCCGCCGTGGTCATCCTCGCTGCAAAAATCCATGCGCCCGGGGCGCTCCTGATACTTTGCCACATGGACGGCGTGGTCTACCAGCTCGTCCACGCCCTCGTTCTTGGCGGCGGAGATGGGGATGACCGGGATGCCCAGCATCGCCTCCATCTTGTTGATGCGCACCGTGCCGCCGTTGCCGCGCATTTCGTCCATCATGTTCAGCGCCAGCACCATGGGGATATCCAGCTCCATCAGCTGCATGGTCAGGTAGAGGTTGCGCTCGATGTTGGTGGCATCCACGATGTTGATGATGCCGGTAGGCTTTTCGCCGATGATGAACTGCCGGGTAACGATCTCCTCGCTGGAATAGGGGGACATGGAATAGATGCCCGGCAGGTCAGTGACCTCGGTCTCCGGGTGCCCCTTGATGGCACCGCTCTTGCGGTCCACCGTCACACCCGGAAAGTTACCGACGTGCTGGTTGGAACCGGTGAGCTGGTTGAACAGGGTGGTCTTGCCGCAGTTCTGGTTGCCCGCCAGCGCAAAGGTCAGGGTCTTATCCTCCGGCAGGGGATGCTCCCCCTCCTTGGTGTGGTACTTGCCGCCCTCACCAAGACCCGGGTGCTCCACCATTTTTCCGTCCACCGGGGCGTGCACCGCCGGAGTCTTTTCGGTGGGGGTCACGGTGATCTGTGCCGCGTCGTCCAGACGCAGGGTCAGCTCATAGCCGTGGATGCGCAGCTCCATAGGGTCGCCCATGGGCGCCAGCTTTACCAGCGTGACCTCTGCTCCGGGGATCAGACCCATATCCAGAAAATGCTGCCGCAGTGCGCCTGCACCGCCCACAGCATCCACTATGGCGCTTTTGCCGATCTGTAACTCTTTTAACGTCATATCCGTTGCCTTCTTTTATATGTACTGTTCTTATGTGTTAGTCTGTGTTAACAAATGTAGTATAGGCTAACTGACAGCGGATGTCAATAGAGAATATAGACACAAAAAAAGCACCGCACACTCTCAGGCGAGAATATGCGGTGCTTTGGTTTTATAAGTTACTTCACAGTGTGGTAGCCATCGGGGTTGTTCTTCTGCCAGTTCCAGCTGTCGGCGCACATCTCCTCGATGCCGTACTCAGCCACCCAGCCCAGCTCGTTCTTGGCCTTGGTGGGGTCGGCGTAGCACTCCGCGATATCACCGGGGCGGCGCGGGTCGATGACGTAGGGGATCTCCTTGCCGCAGGCCTTGGAGAAGGCATGGATGACATCCAGCACGCTGTAACCCTTGCCGGTGCCCAGATTGCAGATGAAGAGGCCGCAGCCGGTCTCCAGCTTGCGGATGGCGCACACATGGCCCCGGGCCAGATCCACAACGTGGATGTAGTCACGCACACCGGTGCCGTCCGGGGTGGGGTAGTCGTTGCCAAAGACGTGCACCTTTTCCAGCTTGCCCACAGCCACCTTGGCAATGTAGGGCATCAGGTTGTTGGGGATGCCGTTGGGGTCCTCGCCGATCAGGCCGCTCTTGTGGGCGCCGATGGGGTTGAAGTAGCGCAGCAGCGCCACATTCAGGCTGGGGTCAGCCTTGCAGACGTCCTGCAGAATGCGCTCGGTGAAGGCCTTGGTGGTGCCGTAGGGGTTGGTGGTAGCACCCACAGGGAAGTCCTCGGTGATGGGCACACTGGCGGGGTCGCCGTAGACGGTAGCGGAGGAGCTGAACACGAAGTTGTGGCAATCATGATGGCGCATCACGTCCAGAATGACCAGCGTGCAGTTGAGGTTATTGTAGTAGTACTCGATGGGCTTGGACACGCTCTCGCCCACAGCCTTGTAGGCTGCAAACTGGATGACGGCGGTGATGTCCGGGCACTCGGAGAAGATCTTCTCCACGTCCTCGCGGCGGGTCATGTCTGCCTTGTAGAAGCGGAAATCCTTGCCGGTGATCTGCTTGACCCGGTCCAGAACCACAGGGGAAGCGTTATAATAGTTATCTGCCACCACGATATCGTAGCCAGCGTTCAACAGCTCAATGCAGGTGTGGCTGCCGATGTAGCCGGCACCGCCGGAAACCAAAATTGCCATAGCCGAGTACCTCTCTCACATAGTATTTCTTGCTTTTTCTCTTTGCGCCGGGCGCTGCCCGGTCTGCTTAAAGCATACCGCTTTTTGCCGCCGACTGCAAGGGGCGCTTTCTTTATTCGGATGTAATTTTGTTGCATCTTCGCGCAACGCACTTTTGATTGACAGAGATTTTTCGCACTTTTCACATGGAGAGAATGCGCCGTTTGTGCAAAACATAGAAATGGCGGGAGTTCTCCTACCACGCAAAAACGCCTGCCGAAGCAGACGTTTTTGCATGGTGTATCATTTTTAAAGTTTTCCGCACTGCTTGCCGGTGAAGAACCGCAGGGTGGTGGTGGCGCGGAACACCTTGCCAGCCCGCAGCACCGTGGAGGGGAACTCCGGGTGAGAGGGGCTGCAGGGATAGTGCTGGGTCTCCAAGGCAAAGCCGCCGTACTTGCGCAGCGGCTCGCCGCCCTTGCCCGGGGCGGGGCAGTCCTGCAAAAAGTTGCCGGTGTACAGCTGGATGCCCGGCTGGGTGGTGTACAGCTTCATGCTGATGCCGGTCTTATCACTGGTAGCCCATGCGCAGATGCTCTGGCTGGAGCCGCGTGCGCGGTCGATGACATAGCAGTGGTCGTAGCCGCCGCCCACCATGGTGGTCTGGGGGAAGCCGGTGTCGATCTCCTTGCCGATGAGCTTACCGGCGGTAAAGTCCATGGGGGTGTTCGCCACGGGCAGGATGCTGCCGGTGGGGCAGGTGGTATTGTTGCCCTCCAGATAGCGGGAGGCGTAGATGCGCAGCTTCTGGTTCAGCACATCGCCGCCGCCATCCAGATTGAAGTAGCTGTGGTTGGTCAGGTTTACGATCGTATCAGCATCCGAGGACACACGGTAGTCCATGCGGAAAGTGTTGTCATCGGTGAGGGTATAGCGCACCGCGATCTTCAGCGTACCGGGAAAGCCGTCCTCACCGTCGGGGCTTTCGGCCTCCATCAGCAGGGTATCGCCGAAGTACTTCACCTCATAGATCTTCCGGGAGAAGCAGCCGTGCAGATGATGCTCGCCGCAGTTTTTCTCCAGCTGGTAGGTCTTGCCTTGATAGCCAACAGTAGCGAAAAAAATCCGTTGGTAAAGAACATGGCAAGTTCCCTGCAAAGTATGCAGCGTACCATCATCCAGTCGGTCGACAATCTGATCGTCTCGCTGAATACCCAAATCCGTAGCCTCCGCCGGGTAGAAGACGCCACCACCACCCGACTGGCATCCAACCCGAACCAGGCAAAGTATCTGCTGTCTGTGGAACGTCAGCAAAAGGTTAAGGAGGAGCTTTATCTCTACCTGCTCCAAAAACGTGAGGAAAACGAACTCTCACAAGCATTTACCGCCTACAACACCCGTCTGATTACCGCTCCGCGCGGCAGCATGTTTCCTACTGCTCCCCGCAAGATGAATATCCTGTTGGTGGCATTTGCCGTGGGGCTACTGGTTCCGGCAGTAATCATCTTCATGAAGGAGAATATGAATACCAAAGTGCGCGGTCGCAAGGACCTGCAAAATCTGAGCATACCGTTCATTGGCGAGATTCCCCAATACTCCGGTACAAAGAAAAAATGGTGGGAGCTCAAGCACCGGAGGCGGCAAGACCTGAAAACCGTAGTGGTGAATGAAGGTAACCGCAACATCATCAACGAGGCATTCCGCGTGCTGCGTTCCAACATGGATTTCATGATAAACAAGGACAGCAACCAACATGTCTTCGTACTGACCTCATTCAATCCCGGCAGTGGAAAAAGTTTTCTGGCCATAAACATAGCCATGAGCTTCGCCATCAAAAAGAAGAAAGTTTTGGTCATTGACGGAGACCTCCGGCACAGAACCGCCTCTTCTTATGTCGATTCTCCAGACAAGGGATTAAGCAATTACCTGAACAATCAGGTTGAGAATTGGAAGGAAATCATAGTTCCCTACAAGGAATACGCAAACCTGCACATCCTACCCATCGGGACAGTACCTCCCAACCCAACGGAACTGTTGGAAAGCAGCAAGTTGGCTACACTGATAGCGGCATTGAGACCGGAATATGATTATATCTTCATAGACTGTCCCCTGTCGACATCGTGGCCGACGCGCAAATCATCGAAAAATGGGCGGACCGCACCATCTTCATAGTCCGTTCCGGCTTGCTGGACCGGTCCATGCTTCCCGAACTGGAAAATATGTATACCGAAAAACGATTTAAAATCCTCTCCATGATACTGAACGGAACGG
>ENA-USUK01002807-USUK01002807.1-human-gut-metagenome-genome-assembly--contig:-NODE-2807-length-11101-cov-107.596517_pt1 | contig 11101 bp, 9 predicted proteins | sample MGYA00250062_ERZ773400 | MGnify/ENA primary metagenome ERZ773400 (study PRJEB29103, sample SAMN06111961) | human gut metagenome | biome: human gut; feature: ankylosing spondylitis patient; material... | reverse complement strand
CACACCGTGGGTAGATGGGTGGTTAGGACCGATGTTGACAACATACTCATCCTCATCGAAGCGACGCTTCTCTGTAGCAACGAGATGACCATCTTCGCTCAAGGAATACTCCACGGTAAAGTCATCCTCTGGCTCATCGGTGCAAGGGAACTTGTTTGCCTCAGGACTCATATCGAAGTCCTTGCGCAATGGATAGCCCTGGAAATCGGTACGGAGGAAGAGACGGCGCATGTCTGGGTGACCCAGGAACTTGATGCCCACGAAATCGAAGACTTCACGCTCCAGGAGGTCAGCAACCTTCCAAAGGTTAATAACTGTAGGAATCACATCACTGCCATCCACCTTCTTGGCGATGGTCTTTACCGAGCAGCGCTCGTTGGTCTGAGTATTCTCGAGAATATAGATACATCCGAGACCTTCCTCACCGAAGTCTTCACCGATGATGGTAACAAGGTAGTCGAAATGCTTCTCGTTCTTCAACTTCGCCATTTCAGAGGCGAAATTATCAAAACTCAATTCAATATTATTCAGTTTCATGTTCTTATACCTTATTATATTAATCAGTTAGACCTTTCTGAGGGTCGAAATCCTCAGGTACTTCAGTTACGATGATAGGCTCCTTGTGTCCGAGCTTCTCGCTGTCAGAGAGGTTTTCGTTGCTCAAGCCGCGAAGACCGCCCTTACTCATAGAGAGTTCCTTTTCATTCTGAGTCATCTTATGGTTAGCACCACCGAAGAATTTCTCAACCTTTACCTTACGCTGCAACTGCATCATACCGTAAAGGATAGCCTCAGGGCGTGGAGGACATCCAGGGATATAAACATCCACAGGAACCAACTCGCTGATACCACGAACTACGTTGTAGCTCTTCTTGAACGGACCACCAGAGATGGCGCATCCACCTACAGCTACCACATACTTAGGCTCAGCCATTTCATCGTACAAACGTTTGAAAACAGGTGCCATCTTATTGGTAATAGTACCGGCACACATGATCAAGTCAGCCTGACGTGGAGAGTTACGGGTTACCTCGAAACCGAAACGGGAGAAGTCGTAACGTGCACAACCTACAGCCATGAACTCGATACCACAGCAAGAGGTACCGAAGGTCAAAGACCAGAGTGAGTTACTGCGTCCCCAGTTGATGGCTGCATCAAGGGAACCGACTACCACATTCGCACCACCCTCATTGAGCTCCTGCGCAATCTTTTCGAGGGTATCATTGTCCTTAAACTCGTCGTAAGGAATACTCTTGATAGAGGCTCTTTTGTTTACTTCCATTCCAATGCTCCTTTCCGCCAAGCGTATGCAAGGCCAAATACCAATACCAACAAGAAGAACCCGATGCTCACGAGAGCCATAGGTCCAAACTGCTTAACTACGACTGCCCATGGGTAAAGCAATACAGTCTCGATGTCAAACATCAGGAAAAGGATGGCGAAGAGATAGTAGCCGATATGTGATGGCAACCAGGAGCTGCCACGTGTCGGAATACCACACTCAAAAGGTTCACCCTTTACCGGATTGTATGAACGAGGACCGATCAACTTTGCGATGACATAAGCGGCCACCACCAGTGTTACAGCCGTCAGCAAAACGGTGATAAATAGTGTAAAGTTCATAAATTTGTTATAACGTTATTTTATATAAATGCTTCTAAGCGGTTGCAAAGGTAACACTTTTTTCTGAAAGAGCACATTTTTTTATGGTTTAATTTGCATCCAAAGTGAAAAAACACAAAAAACTGCCTATTTCATCAGTCAACAGACAGACTTAATGGAGGATCAGAAACAGAGAAAACGAGCATATTTTATAACAAAAAGGAACAGAATAGTAGGAATTTTTACCTAAAAAATCCATCCGTTTCTCCATTGTTTCCGGCACAACTACCATCGCCTCTCCTACCCTTCATAAGAAGGATGAGAAAGAGATTATCTATAATCTCAATGGCCAGCAAGTAGATAAGACTTCAGCCAGAGGCGGCATCTTTATCTCCCGCCAGAAAGGTAAGTTCTATAAAGCATCCGGTTCTTCCGGAGGAAGGAGATAGTTCTGCTGGCGAATTCAGATGTTTGAATAAGCAGAAGGAGATGATTGAATAAGCGTATTCAGATGTTTGAATAAGCGAAAAGATATGATTGAATAAGCGAAAGGAGACGTTTCTTTGGGTTCAAAGAGACGTCTCTTTTAGTTTTAGAAGACTGCTTTTCAAGTTGAAAGAGACTACTTTTCGAGTTGAAGGAGACTGCTTCTCGAAGGTTGCCACTAGGCTCAGCAGACCTGCTGAGCCTAGTCAGCAGGTCTGCCGAGCCTAGTGACAACACCTTTTAATCGTACAACTACAACCCTTATAGTCGTACAACCATACACCTTATAGTCGTACAACCATACACCCTATAGTCGTACAACCATAAACCCTTTAGTTGTACAACCATAAACCTTTTAGCTGTACAACCATAAACCCTTTAGTTGTACAACCATAAAACTTTTAGTTGTACAACCATATACCTTTTAGCTGTACAACCATAAAACGCAACCCCGCCAGGCGTTCCTCCTTTGACACCTAGCGGGGTTGCGCTTTTTACCTTTATGATAAGGACTTGGGGGACTAGCGATGGAATCGCTAGGAACGGGGGGGGCGAAAGGGGGTTAAGGTTCTTTTTACCTTTTTACCCTTTTACTTTTTTACCTTTAAACCTCCTTTTCAGCAAACAGGCCGAAGAGCTCAGCATCTATCAGGTCAGTAACCTTTCGGAAGTCTTCCGGATTCTCTCCAAACTCCAGATTATCACCATCGATGATGATGAGGCGACCTTTATAATCCTTGATCCAATCCTCATAACGCTTGTTCAAGCCCTGGAGATAATCGATGCGGATGCTCTTCTCGAAATCGCGGCCACGCTTCTCGATATGCTTCACGAGCGTAGGAATGCTGCTCTTGATATATATCATCAGGTCAGGGAGTTTCACCAGACTGATCATCAGATCGAAGAGATCGGTATAGTTCTTGAAATCCCTATCGCTCATCATACCGATATCGTGAAGATTAGGCGCAAAGATACGCGCATCCTCGAAGATGGTTCTATCCTGTACGATGGTCTGCTCAGAACGTGAAATCTCCACAACATCATGGAATCGCTTGTTCAGGAAGTAAATCTGAAGATTAAACGACCAACGTTCCATATCCTTGTAATAATCAGCCAGATATGGATTATTATCTACCGGCTCGAAATTAGCTTTCCAGCCATATCTCTTGGCAAGCATCTTGGTTAATGTTGTCTTGCCGCTACCTATATTTCCTGCTATTGCTATATGCATTTTTTTTACCTTTTTACTTTTTTACCTTTAAGAGAACAGCCCGAAGAGCTTGGCATCTATCTTATCTATGATTTCACCAAACTGCTTGGGATTGTGCTCGAAATCGAGATTATCAACTTCTACGATGAGCACCTTGCCCTTATACTTATTCATGATGAAATCTTCGTAAAGATTGTTGATACCTTCCAGATAATCCAAAGGCATCTTCTGCTCATAATCACGACCGCGCTTCTGGATATTCTTCACGAGGTGAGGAACGGAAGAACGGAGATATATCATCAGTTCAGGCATCTCCACCACTTCCATCATCGACTCGAAGAGCTCCATATAAGTATCGTAGTCGCGCTGGTCCATGTTGCCCATCTTCCGGTTGTTGGTCGCAAAGACATAAACACCCTCAAAGATGGTGCGGTCCTGGATGACCGTCTCTTTACTGTGTTGGATTTCCAGCAGATTCTTGAATCGCTGCTTCAGATAGAATACCTCCATATTAAGTGCCCATCGCGAGATATCTTTGTAATAGTCATCGATATAGGGGTTTTCAGCCACGGGCTCCAAGTACTGTTTCCATCCATAATGTTTAGACAGCATCTTGGTGAGTGTTGTCTTGCCACTACCGATATTTCCTGCTATTGCTATATACATTTATTAATACGAATAATTTACAATTTATAATGAATAATGGGGCTGACGCCGCATTGGCTGCAAAAGTACAATAAAAAATCGGGATAAACAAAAAAATCCAAGCAAATATATGATTTGCTTGGATTTTTGTATTCTATTCCTGCCTTGCAGGGAATCTGTATGTTAATAGTCACGTTCGATGAGTTCGAGACACATACGGGAGTTGTGGTAAGGACATTTCCAGAAACCCGCCTTATCATCCTCCTTGTTCACCGTACCATCTTCCAGTATAGCCCAGTGCCACTCACCGTTCTTGTTATCCAGCAGATGCTTGGCTACATAGTTCCAGCAGGAGATGGCAACCAGAAGATTCTCTTCGGTACGGAAATACTGATAGAGGTCGATATGGCCGATGATGTTCTCGCACTGCACCCACCACTGGCGCTGGAGATCATACTTATCTCCATCTTTCCAATGCTCATAAACCATACTGCCATCCGGACGTAAGCCTTCATCTGCTGCATCGGCTATACGACGGATGATGCGCTCTATCTTATGCAGCAATATCTTATCGTCCAAAACCAGCGCGGTTTCGTGGAGCAGCCAGGACGCCTCAATATCATGACCATAGCTCTCGATGTTGCGCTTGCCCTCCCACTCGTCATTGAAGAAGAGATCGAGATGATAAGTCTCCTCGTTCAGAAGCTTATCGGTGAAGATATCGAGCAGATTGCGGATGCTCTTCTCCAGTTCCGGAGTCTTCCATACACGATAAAGATTGGTATATGGCTCGATGATACTACCTGTGTTGCATATGCCCAGGATTCAGAACGTATAGGAAATATTGGAAATGTTTTTCCGGTTATATTTTTCCTTGTGGCAGCACTCGTCAGTCTGACAACGATGACGAGAATGGTGGAAGAAGAACGTGTTCAGATCGGTACACTGAAAGCGTTGGGATATAGGAAATCCAGTATTGCAGCAAAATACGTCATGTATGCATTTCTTGCTACGATGTTAGGCGGCACGATCGGTACTTTGATCGGACAGATTATTTTTCCGGCAGTCATTATGAATGCCTATAAGATCGCATATGTTACATTGACAGATTTTGTGACACCGATCCATTTAAAATATTCTCTGATTTCAATGATCGCTGCGGTTGTTAGTACCACGGCTGCCACGCTTGCGGCATGTTACAAAGAACTTCTTGCTGCACCGGCGGAATTGATGAGACCGGCTGCACCTAAAATCGGAAAACGGGTTTTTCTGGAGAGAATTACATTTATATGGAAACATCTTAATTTTTCCAATAAAGCGGCAGTGAGAAATCTGTTCCGATACAAGAAACGTTTGTTTATGACTGTACTTGGCATTGGCGGTTGTATGGGATTACTGCTTGTTGGATTTGGTGTAAAAGATTCCATCATGACGATCGGAGACAGGCAATATAATTTCATTCATACATACCAGGTTAAGATGACACTGGCCGATGCGGATACGGATGAAGAGAAACAGGAAGTTTTAGACAGTGTTCTTAAGGAGTCGACGACAAAGGCAGCTATGCTCAGTCATGAATCTACGATTGATGCATGTTGTGGAGCCAATGGAGAAAAGAAGCAAAGCACGTATTTGTTCATCCCATCCGACGCGGATGAGTTAGATGAATTTGTATCTTTGCAGAATCGTATATCCGGGCAAAAATACACGTTAGATGATGAAGGTGTGATCATTTCAGAAAAGCTGGCAACTTTGCTGGATGTATCCGAGGGTGACGATATTTATCTTGAGGTTTCAAGCTTAAATTATAAACCTGTTAAGGTAATGCACATTGCGGAAAATTATTATTACCATTATGTTTATATGACACCGGAATGCTACCAGTCATTATTTGGGAAAGATATTGAGTATGATGAAATATTTGTCGTAAATAAAGACCCGGAAGATATTTCTTATGAAAATGATTTTTCGGCAAAATATCTTGATAACAATGCAGTGTCAGGAATCACATTTACGCGTACAATATCAGACCGGATAGAATCAATGATCACAAGTATGAATATTGTTACCTATGTACTTGTTGTGTCTGCAGGACTGCTTGCATTTATTGTTTTATACAATTTAAATAACATTAACATCAGTGAGCGTCAGAGGGAGCTGGCGACGCTGAAAGTGCTTGGCTTTTATGATGGGGAAATATCAATGTATGTATTCAGGGAAAATATTATGCTGACAGTGCTCGGTACAATTTTTGGTATTTTCTTTGGAATATGGCTGCACCGGTTTGTCATCTTAACAGCAGAACTTGATATTATGATGTTTGGCCGGCAGATTTATACAAAAAGTTATATCTATAGTATTTTACTTACAATCGGTTTTTCTATTATTGTGAATATCGTGATGCATTGGAAAATGAAAAAAATAGATATGATCGAATCATTAAAGAGCGTCGAATAACTTCTGCTTGCGTATATTATTTGCAGACAGTATAATCGTATGGTCAGTCAATTGACATATATGAATACTAAGAACTAAGGAAGAACTACTGTATGTTAAATAAAAAAGATTTCTTAAAATATGCATCGACATTAGCATTTCCGATTATGCTCCAAAATCTGATCGGAACATTGGTAAACATCGCCGACACGGTAATGCTTGGTTACGTGAGCCAGACTGCCATGTCGGCTTCATCGCTTGCGAACCAGTATACGTTTATTCTTTTTTGTTTATATTATGGAATGGCAACAGGTACTTCGGTTTTATGTGCCCAATACTGGGGAAAAGGTGATAAAAAGACGGTAGAGAAGATTCTGGGGCTCGCAGAACGGATTTCCCTGATTATCTCTCTTGTATTTTTTGTTATCTCCTTTACTATGCCAACGGCAATTATGAAGATTTTTACAAACAGTCCTGAGACGATTGCTGCCGGAAGAGAATATCTTAAGGTGATTTCATTTTCATTTGTATTCATGGGATTCTCACAGATTTTTATGAGTGCGCTCCGAAGTATCGGAAAAATCATGCTGCCATCGGTTACATATATTGTTTCGCTTTGTGTGAATGTACTTTGTAATGCAACTTTTATTTTTGGATTGTTTGGCCTTCCAAAGCTCGGTGTTACCGGTGTAGCACTTGGTACTGTGATCGCCAGAATCTCAGAAGTGCTGATCTGTCTGATTTATTCATTGCGCAGTTCAGACGTCAGATTCAGAATAAAATATTTTTTTGCAAAATCAGATATTTTATTACAGGACTTTATAAAAATTGCCACTCCGGCGGTGATAAATGACGTTGTCTGGAGCTTTGCCAATTCAGCATTTGCAGCAATTCTTGGACATATTGGTGATGATATGGTTGCAGCAAATGCCGTTGCAGTTATGGTGGTAAATATCGGCGCTATCGCCTGCCGTGGTTTTGCCAACGCTACCACGATCATTGTCAGCCAGGAGCTTGGGAAAGACCGCATTGATACAGCCAGAGAGTACGGGAAACGAATGCTTACAATAACATTTATTGTCAGCCTGATCGGATGTGCCGTTATTCTGGCGATCCGACCTGTGATACTGGATTTCTACCGGGATAAATTAACAGAAACGGCTATTTATTATCTTGGCATTTTTATCATTATGACAACCTGGCGTTTTGTGGGCGAAGGCATTAATACCTGTCTTATATGCGGCTGCTTCAGGGGTGGCGGCGATGCCAGATTTGGAATGATCGTAGATACCATATTTATGTGGCTTGTTGCAGTCCCACTTACCTTCCTTGCAGCATATGTTTTCAAACTGCCGCCTGTCTGGGTATACTTTGTCATGACACTGGACGAGTTTGAAAAAATGCCTGTGGTATTTATTCACTATTTCAGAAATAAATGGCTTACGAATATTACCAGAGATTTTGAGTGATGGCCTCAGAAATAAATGATTGACAAATCAACATGAACGGTGTATATTTTCAAGATGAACAGCGTTCAGATATGAAAAATAAAAGAAATGCCGGAATGTCAAAGGGGGAAATTATGAATCGTCTTGCTACTTCAAAAGAAGATATATTGGCTGCCAGCAGGGAGCTGATCAAAGAAAACGGATGGGCGGCTGTAAGCATAAGATCAGTTGCAGCGAAATGTTCCGTTTCAGCCGGCACGATTTATAATTACTACGAATCCAAGGCAGAGCTGCTTGGTGCTACCATTGAGAGTGTCTGGCAGGAAATCTTTTTTCATCCGGAAGACGAGCAGGTATTTCATGATGTTACAACTTGCATTTCATGGATTTATGAACGGTTCAAATATGGCAATAAGCGGTTTCCGGGATTTTTCTCTTTACATTCCTTTGGTTTCATGAAGGAAGGAAAAGATGACGGAAAGAAAAGGATGATGCGCACATGGGAACATATTTTAAATGGGCTATGTGAAGTTTTAAAAAATGACCCTGAGATCCGTCCGGGCGTATTTGATGAGAATTTTACAGAAAGGCAGTTTGCAGAAATCCTGTTTTCCCTCATGCTGGTATCAGTGATCCGCGAGGATTATGATCCGTCCTCTGTGTTGATGCTTATCAACAAAACATTATATTAAAAGCAGTTATTGTTCACATTGTGTGTGATCAGTAACGGAAATTCTCCCACTTTGAAAGTGGGAAAATTTTTGAACCAAAATGAACAGTGTTCATATATCGTAATTTTTAAATGTTTGCAATTAGGTTGAGGCTGTTTTAGCAGAGCAACGTAATTCAATATAAAATTTTAAAATAAGAAAGGAAATTTATCATGCAGGCAATTGTAGAAACTTTATTTGACACCGTATATTTAATCTCGGTAATCACGGTCGGAATTTTAATGATCAGAAAGAGTAAAGGAAACCGCCAGTTTACTATGTTTGGAATTATGGCAGTTCTTTTGGGAAGTGGAGATGCATTCCATCTGGTTCCACGTGCGCTGGCTCTTTGCACAACAGGTCTTGAGAACTTTACTGTACAGTTAGGACTGGGCAAATGGATCACATCTGTAACGATGACAATCTTTTACGTTGTACTTTATCACATCTGGCGTGAACGCTATCAGATCAAAGGTCATAGTGCAGCGACAGCAGCTGTTTACGGTCTTGCAGGATTAAGAATTATTTTGTGTATGATGCCACAGAATAACTGGCTTAGTGCATCAGCTCAGCTTTCATGGGGTATTTACCGTAATATTCCGTTTGCACTGATGGGAATCCTGATCATTGTTTTATTCTACAAAAGCGCAAAAGAGAACAATGACAAGTCTTTCCGCTTTATGTGGCTGACAATCGTTTTAAGCTTTGCATTCTATATCCCGGTTGTATTGTGGGCGGATGTCATTCCGATGATCGGTATGCTGATGATCCCTAAGACATGTGCATATGTCTGGACAGTCGTGATCGGTTACAATGCAATGAAAAAAGAGATTGCTTAAGAAAAAACTGAAAATTAATGAAATCACAATTACAGGAGCCGGTACCGGATTGCTTTTGCAAACCAGTGCCGGTTCTTGTTTTCTGATTTTATATGATGTATGATGAAGCATACAATCTCGCAATGGGATTTTTTTAGAAGGAGCAGTAAAAGAATGTCAAAAGATGAATATTTGATAACAGATAAACCTCTTAAAGCGTTGACTATTTTCGCGATGCCAATGATTCTTGGCAGCTTTTTTCAGCAAGTCTATAATATGGCTGATTCGATTATCGTCGGTCAGTTTGTCGGTTCTTCTGCACTGGCAGCAGTCGGTGCCTGTGCGGCACTTACGAATGTTTTCATATGTGTGGCACTTGGTGCCGGTGTAGGTGCGGGAGTGCTTGTGAGCCGCTATTTTGGTGCCAGAAATTACAGTAAAATGAAAACGATTGTGTCAACATCACTGATCAGCTTTTGTATTTTAAGCATACTCCTGGGTGCATTTGGATTTGGGTTTTCCCGCCTGATGATGAGCTTGTTACAGACACCTGCTGATATACTGGACGAAGCAGTATTGTATCTGCAAGTCTATTTTGTGGGATTTCCGTTTCTTTTTATGTATAACATTCTATCTACCATGTTTACATCAATCGGCGAATCAAAAATTCCGTTAGGGCTTCTGATATTTTCATCTGTATTGAATATTTTTATGGATCTTTGGATGGTAGCGGATCTTGGACTGGGTGTGTTCGGTGCAGCTCTTGCAACACTCATCGCACAGGGTGTTTCCGCAGTGTTTTCGTTTTTGATTTTTCTTTACCGGATGCGTCGGTATAAGTGCCGGTATAGATGGTTTGACAGACAGGAGTTACAATTAATGCTTCGAATTGCCATTCCATCAGTTCTTCAACAGTCTACAGTATCAATAGGCATGATGATTGTACAGGCAGTTGTAAATCCTTTTGGTACACAGGCACTTGCAGGTTACGCAGCAACAATGAGAGTAGAGAATGTTTTTTCATTGATGTTTGTATCTATTGGTAATGCAGTTTCACCATATGTTTCCCAGAATCTTGGCGCAAATAAAACCTCACGTATCAAAAAAGGCTATCGTGCGGCATTGTTATTAGATACATGCTTTGCAGCTCTCGCTTTCATAGTTATTGAAACACTGCATACTCAGATCTCATCATTATTCCTGGGCAAAGACGGAACAGCCCTGGCATATCAGGTGTCTGGTGATTATATGAGATGGCTTGGTTATTTCTTTATCTTTATGGGTATCAAGATGGCAACAGATGGGGTGCTTCGTGGCCTTGGAATTATGCGTCCATTCCTTATTGCGAACATGGTAAATCTTGCGATTCGTTTATCGGTCGCACTGATTTTTGCACCGCGGTTTGGTATTGCATTTGTCTGGCTTGCTGTACCAGCAGGCTGGCTTGCAAACTTTTTGATTTCTTATGCAGCCCTTAGAAAATCATGGCCGACTGATGAAACAGAACGTGCTGTATCATAGGCTGCATAGATTGGAAGGAGTATTTCCACGTGGATACGATTTCAGAAAAAGACACACAAAGTGCAGATGATAAAAAGAAGGAGAAAATTTCTTACATAGAGGCGATACCTGAATGGCAAGCTTTACGTCGGGAATATAGAAGTCAATTACTTGCGCATTGTGTCGGATAGGTCGGGCGGTTATTCGGGCAAGTCCACCTTGCCAACAAAAGAATAATAAATCTCA
>ENA-USUK01002805-USUK01002805.1-human-gut-metagenome-genome-assembly--contig:-NODE-2805-length-11105-cov-21.008796_pt1 | contig 11105 bp, 12 predicted proteins | sample MGYA00250062_ERZ773400 | MGnify/ENA primary metagenome ERZ773400 (study PRJEB29103, sample SAMN06111961) | human gut metagenome | biome: human gut; feature: ankylosing spondylitis patient; material... | reverse complement strand
TTTATTTTTTATTTTAATCCTGCAGCTATTTTAATAGCAGCAGGATTTTTGATTATTTAAAAAAGCTCCATATATTAAAGGCTTTTATTATGCCATTAAAATACCATGTTAAATTATTATCTATTACATTTAATTTATAGATTACAAAACCGCAAAAACCTATGTTTACCAAAATAAATAAAATTAGACAAAATAAAAAATTATTTACAATAGCCCTACTATTATTTAGCCCGTTTTGTAAAGAATTAAAACGCTTAATAATGCCTATTAAATAGCCGTTTATATTAGTTATAGACTTTTGAACTTCATCTTCAGCTTTTTTAGCTCCTTCAGCTATGGCTTCAGTTATGGCTTTTTGTACTGTTTTTGTTAGTGCCTCATCATTTATTTTTACGTTTGTGGTTGTGGTTTTATTATTCTTAAGGTTTTTTATTTCTTGCAAAATAATGGCGTTTTCTCGCTTTAAATCCTCATACAATTTTAAAAAATTATCTGCTCTAGCGTCTGCCAGTTGCTGTTTTAAAAGGATATTTTCTTTTTTTATTTTTTCTAACTCATTATCATTGTTGCTGTTGTTGGTGTCATCTAAAAATTTTAAATCCATTTTTAATCACCTTCCTAAATAACGACTGCGTTCTTGGTCTTTATTTTGAGCTTTTTTATTCATCTCATGTATCATTTTTCTTGTAATCACTTTTGGTTGCTTTTGTTTAGGTGCTAAATTTTGGGCTAAACATTGAGCCTTTTCCTCAATATTTTCTTTTTCTAAGCTGATTTGGTAATCTTCTTTTTTTGGCACTTCTTTTGCTTCAAAATCAGCTTCAAGTTTTTTTATCGCCCTTTCATCGGCGGGGACATAGTTTGTATTTTGCAATTTTGCCCTTTTATAACTTGCAATTTGTTCTTTAAAATCGGCACTGTTTATCTTTTTGGCAAAGGTAAGCGTCTGTTTTTCTAGCTTTTTTTTGTCGTCAGTATAAACTTCCGCTTTAAATTTGGCACGGCTAATATTTACATATAAAGCGTTTCTATTATTGCTTTTACCTTTTGTGGTCATGTCAACAATGCAATTCTTAACGGTCATACCCTGCGCCTTGTAATTAGTAACGGCGTAAGCTAAATCAAACTTTTTATATTTTTGCGGATTAAAATAAACTGTTTTACCATTATCCAAAGTTACAACAATTTTATTATTTTCAACCCGTTTTACAGTTCCCATAGTGCCATTATTAACTTTAGTTTTTGTATACCCTAAACCGCCTTTTATTTCTCTAAAACACATACTATCATTTGCTAATAAAACTATTCTATCGCCTTCATAGATTTTACGGCGTTCTTGTCTGCCCTCACTATTTTCTACTTTAAAAGTATTTCCTGTTGTCAAGCGTCCTTGTTCAATAAATACTTTTTGTATTTTATTATTGTAGTTTTTGCGGTCGGCATTAGTTTGGACTAAAAGCAAATTTTCTTTTAGTTCGTCCTGTTTTATATTTGTAACTTTTTTTATTATTTCGTCCTGCAATTTATCCCTGTCGGATATTTCATGATAGGATTGTTTTTGCTCAAGGATTTTATAAGTGTTTAAAGTGTTGCCCTTTACGCTCTCCCTCACGGCGTTTAAAAGCTCAATATCCTTTTGTCGGCGTATATCTTCCATGTATGCCGTTGCCATGCCGTTATCTATTAAATTTTTCATTGGCTCGCCCGCTCCGACTGGTGGTAACTGTTGGTAATCTCCAGTTAAAACAAGTTTAGCATCTGCCTTTATACTCGCCTCAATCAAATAATTCATCATTCTATTATCTACCAGTCCCGCTTCATCAACTACCCATATTTGCTTTTTGCCCGCTGGCTTAACTTTGGATAAGTCCCAATCTTGCTTTATTCCTTCTGTAGTTTTTTGCCTTACCCCACTATCTTTTTCTAGTTTATTTAAAAAACTGTGTATAGTGGTGCTTTCTATCCCGCTATCAGCTTGTAAACCCTCACTCGCTTTACCAGTAAAACAAATACCTTTTACCTCAATATTTTCACGGTCTGCCATTTTTTTTACAAGCGTAAAGCTGTAAGTCTTTCCTGTCCCTGCTAGTCCCTGCACGCCTATAATTCTATCTTTATTTGTCAAAATATGGTGTATCGCGTTTACTTGTTCACGATTAGGCGTATAGCCTCCATTTTTACAAATTTCATCAAGCAATTTTTCGCTTTTTTCTTCTGCTAAAGCAGTTTTTATAACGCCTTTTTCTTGTCGCATTTTAGCAATTATATTATCTTCTATGTTTATATTTTTTTCTGTAGTAAAAAATTGTTTAATCGTTCCGTTTTCTAACTCTTTATTGCCTAAATTAACAAGTTTTTCATTCTCACTTATCAATTTTTCTGCTCGTTTTTCGTCGATATTTTGCAGAACGCCAGCCGACATTATACGCTTTTTTAATTGTTCTTTAGTAAATGCAAAAGTTTCTCTTTCCAACTCATCAACTACTTTATCAGCAATTTTTTTTTGCTCAACTAAATAATAGTTTTTTCTTGGTTTACCTTTTAAAATTTTTACTTTTTCATTTGCAAAAATTTCCTGCCTCACTTTATCATAAGTTTTATCTAGGTCAACTTGTTTTTTTGTTTTTCGAGTTTGCAAATTGGCTTTCATTGCTTCATGGCTTCCCGCTGTTCCGTCTGCTTCCATTTTTTTTAATATTTCTAAACGCCTAGAAGAATATTGTTCTATTATTTCCCTATCAAATCCAGCTAGTTCAAATAATCCTTTTTTATCGTCTGTTATATTCAATTTATAACCTTTAGCCTGCAAGTTTTTTGCCATTTTTCGCCTGAATAATAAGCCCCATTCTGTTTGCTTTTTTAAAATTTCCTTAGCGTTTAAACTGTACTCTTTTCCGTCTTTTTCTGTTAAATTAAAAACTACGCAATGCGTGTGCAGGTCTAACTCTCCATTACGATTTACAAAATGGTTAAATTTACCAATTAATAAATTATCTGCTTTTTTGTCAGTTGTTACTTTATTATTTGTAACTCTATAAGTAAAACCGCCGTTTTTTTCTATTTCTTCTAGCGTTTCTTTTACGGCTTTTTGTTGTGCTTCAATCATATCTTTTTTAGTTTCATCATCTTTAGCCAGTGCCAAAGATATAGATTTTAGACAGCTAAAAGTTAAATCTATTCCTACACGTTTTTTATTATCATTTCCGCCGTTTCGTTCAGTCATTTTTTTTACAAAATTGTCAAAAATTTGGGGTTCTATTTTCGTATTTTCTAAATCTAATTTTTTAGAAATAACACCTTGCCAACTATCCAAACTAGATAAATCTTTAGTGTAATAATTATCCTTATTGTAGTATGTTGTTGCCATTCCAGCGGATACGGTTTGTACTGTCATCATTTTTTATTTGCTTCCCATTCCATTTTAGCACTATTTTTTGCTTTATTTAAAATTGTTTTAGCTTTTTCGTAACTTTCAGGCTTAAATAAATTTATTAGCAATAAAATAAAATATAATAGCGTGTTTATTTGCATTTCTATTTTAGATAAATTATTATCTAAAATGTTATGGGATTTAATAACATTAGTATTAACTTTTAAAATCTTATTGTTAATATCATCTAAATTGTTTTTATTTTCTTCATTGTTAATTTTTACTTGTTTATTTTCATTTTTATTAAACAAACAAGATTTAACATATTCACTAATATTCATATTATTTATTTCTGCTTTTTTCTTTATAAAATCTTCTTGTTCTTTACTAATTCTTACGTTTAAATTAGGCATTTTAATTATACTCCTTGTTTTACGTTTAAACCCTTATTTTATAATTATTTAATTATATATGTTTTACACAATATAATATTTGTTTTACATATGTTTTACGATTTAAACCCTTATAAAATAAGGGTTTGTCTACCCGTTAGGGTTGCGGTGGTGTGAATAAATAAAATAATAAGCTCAATCTTTAAAATCCAAAAAACTACTAAGCTTTAATAATTGCTCAAGCGTTCGCAATTCTTCAAGCTCAATAAAGTTAAAACCTTATATAAATATTATACTACTTATTTATATATATTTCATCAAAAAAAATAAGATAGATTGCAATAAATATAACCTATCTTATAACTACTTTTTATTTTTTTAAGCAAATATTTTTATAGTTTTCTTCATTTAATCGCATAAACTTTTCAAAATCTCGAACGTTAAATTTATAGCCTTCTTTTTCAAATTTTTTAGCAGAATTATAAACAGCTTTTAAAATTCTTTTTTCTTCATCTTTTTTAACTTCATCACGCATTTTCTTTATAACAGAATTTGTCTTTTTTTGCTTTTCTTTTATAAATTCTTCTTTTTCTTCATTTGTCAAAAACTTTTTTAATTTGGTTCTAATTTTACCACGTTTTGTATACTTTTCCTGCTCATCTGCACTTAATTTATTATAATCTGCTTCTGTAATTTTATAAGCCATTTTTAAAAACTCCTCTCGTGTTTTTTAAGCTACTTTTATTATAAACCAATCTAAAAGTATAGGCAATTAAATTTTAAAGCCTTATAGAGCTTTAAAATTTAAAAATTTAAGTTGCTAGGTCTATACTTTTTAATGAACTCCAACGCTAATTTATTAAATTCCGAATTATTAAATTTAGAATAATATTGACTGTATCTAATTTTAAATTCCTCTAAAATCTCATTATCCAAGAGTTCCCAAACCTCATTATTTATTTCTGAAAAAAAGTCAAACATATCTTGCTCTAATTTTAAATTTAAAAGCTGTAAATTAGCATTAACTTTAGGTTTATTTCTAAATTTATCAAACTCAGATTTAATAGCCTCATTAAAATATTTTTCCTTGTCAATTTCCAAAAATTTATACATGTAAGGCATAAAGCCAGCCTTCCAGCTTTCATTATTTTTAACATTAAAACTGATTACAAATTTAATAAAATCTAGCTCCTCTTTAGTTTTAGATTTTAAAATTGGCAAGCAAAGGCTTTTCTGTTCCTCAATTTTAAAATCAGACATCAACGGACGTTTTGGAAAACTTTCAAAAACGGCTAAAACTTCATCATCATATTGTTGTTTTTCTTCTTCTTTTACTTCTTTTACTTCTTTTACTTCTTTTGTTGGTTCATCAGTCGCATTAACATTATTAACATTGTTAAGATTTAAAATTATAGTGCGTTCTGTTTTCCCTTTTAAATTTACAAAACTACGTTTTATAAATCCACCGTTTTCAAGCTCGAATAATGCCGTTTGTATTGCTCTCTCTTTCAATTTTAATAAATTAGCAATGTGTAAATTACTAGCAGTGCATTTACCATTTTTAGAACTTATCAAGCTTCTAATTTCTGCTAAAATAAATTTTTTAGTCATATTCAAATCAAGTTTTAATATATCATCATCAAGATTAAATCCGTTAAATTTAGCTTTTTTAAATTTCATTTCAATATTTATTAAAATTTTAATCTTACGGTCGGAATATCCGCCCATTACATCAATATATTTTTTAGATTTTAAACTAAAAATAATCTGTCTTACATTTGTTTTAGTTAAATTAAATCTGTTAGCAATAACAACATTATTATCTTTTAAATTTTTTTCATTCGATAAAAAATAAGATAAAACTAGCTTTTCTGTCAAGCTTAAATCTTCTAATTCTAAAATTGACTTATGAATATAAACACCCATTTTATAACGCTCCTTTTTTTATTATGGAACGAAAAAAAAGCATAGCCAAAATACATAATCGGCTATGCTTCATCATCTATTTAAAAAATTGTATACAAATATCTTTACAAATTTAGTCCCGCTTTGTTATAATAAATTTAGTTATAGTTTTTCTATAGCTATTTTAAATTTAAAAATATCAATGCAGGTTAAAAAGATTTTTGGAAGGTTGTGTTCCGATTATCTGCTTATATATGTATTGGCGTACATATATAAGCACCTGTATTTTTATTTACTTTTTTACGTTCAAAAAAAAATTAGTTAATTTAAGTTTAAAGTTTACATTTTAATTTGTCAATTCAAATTTTTAAAATGTCCGTAAATGTCCGCTAATGTCCAAAAGTGAGGTTGATTTTAGATGCCAACTATAAAAGATATACAGTCTATTGCCAAAAATAGAGGTATACAGCTACCTAAAAAAATAAGAAAAGCTAACATGATACATATACTGCAAGAAAAAGAAGGCAATAGCCCTTGCTATTCTAAACAAGAATGTACAAATAAAATTTGTTTATGGTATACAGATTGCCAAAAAGAATTTAATAAAAGTAAAAATAAATGAGTAAAGAACTTAGCTGATGAAAGCTAGGTTCTTTTTTTATAGTTTATAAAGATAAAGAAAGAAGAAAGAGTTTTTTCTCTCTTATATATATCTCTCTTATATATCTCTTATAATACTCTTGGGTGCAAAATAATAACACTTTTTTGATAAAATCCTTATTTTATAAGGATTTAGCGACACGCAAAATAATAACACCGACACGCAAAATAATAACACTCGACACGCAAAATAATAACGACACGCAAAATAATAACACTTTTTAATTTGAATTATGGTAAAAATCCTTATTTTATAAGGGTTTAGCGACACGCAAAATAATAACACTTTAATTTTAAAAGAGGTAAAGAAATAATGGAAAAACTTATTATACAAATGAAAAATGAAAGAAATTCTAATTGCAAAGGTATTTATTATATAACTCAAGTTGAATTGGCTTATAATAGCAATAGAATTGAAGGTAATAAATTAGCAAAAGAACATATATGTTCTTTGTTTGAAACTGCTACTATTTCCACAAATGGAAATGAAGTTATTGATAAAAATGATATTATAGAAACAAGTAATCATTTTCATGCTTTTGATTATATTTTAGATACTATAAAAGAACCTTTAACTGAAAAATATATAAAATCTTTGCATTATATCTTGAAGCAAGCCACTGATGACGCTTTTAAGTCTTGGTTTAATGTAGGTGAATACAAGAGATTAGAAAATTTTATTGATGAACAAATAACATCTAAACCAGAAAATGTATCTGAAAATATTAGAGAACTTTTTACAAAATATAATAAAAAAACTAAAAAAACGATTGAAGATGTAATTGATTTTCATGTTTTTTTTGAAAAAATACACCCATTTCAAGATGGTAATGGTAGAGTAGGTAGACTAATTATGTTTAAAGAATGTTTAAATAATGGTATTGTTCCTTTTATTATAGATAATGAGCATAAATTATTTTATTATAGAGGTCTTAGAGAATATGATAAAGAAAAAGGTTATTTAATAGATACTTGCAAATTTGCACAAGATAAATATAGATGTTATATGAAAACTATGTTATAATTAAAATACAAACACAAAAGTTAAACAGAAGAAAAAAACCTCGAGAAGCCGTCAAACTTTACTCGAGGTTTTTTGCATTTTAGAGCTTGCCAGCTATGGGCTAGTTGCTTTTATTTTTAGTCTTATAACTATCTAACCACTTGCAAAAATAATGTACCATTAATCCTGATACAAAACCTGCCATAATAGCAATAAGAAATTCACAAAAGTTAAACAAGAAGACACCTCCTCCCGTTGCCGAGATTTGGTAAAGCAACATGATGATTATAGCATAAAAAAGTGAGATGATGTTAAAATGTGTTTACCTAAAAAAACACTGATACAATATAAAAATGCTATTAAAGAAGTTAAGCAGAAATTAAAAACTGTAGAATTAGAATGGCAAAATTTAGATAAAGCAGTAAAAAAAGATTTTGTAAATGTAGAATTATATAAAAATGATGATATAAATTATTATGATTGCCTGCTAAATGAAGCCTATAGCTCTGCCAGTAGTTTTTATCCAAACACGGATTTAGTAAAACAATTAAGAAAGTTATTTGCAGGTATATAAAATGGACGATAAAAAGCAAAGAATTAGAGAACTAGAAAAAGAATATTTAAAATTAAGTAGAAAAGAAGTTAGGCTTATTAGAAAGCAACAAAACTATTTAATAGATACAAGCCAAGAAAGAAAAAAACTTAATGCAGTAATGAAGAAAATTGAAGATGAATTAAGTGAGTTAAAAAAGAATTTGATAAATTATCCTGTAGAGATAAAAATTTTAAAAGAACCTTCCTATAATGGTGATACAGCTAAACATGAAATAAATTTAATAGATTTTAAGTGTAAAAAAGTTGTAGAAACAACAAATTTTGTAAACTTAATGCAAGAAATACAGAAATTTTTGCAAGAAGAAGCTAAAAAATTAGAAGAAAAAGGCTTATTGCCAAAGCCAACGCCACCAATGTTTTATATAAACTATGCTAAAAAAACGCTTACCATGAACTTTTATTATGAAAAACAGCAATAAAAAAACCTGCTGCTGCTAAGATTCTATTTTTAGATTCTTAGCCGTAGCAGGTTTTTTTTATTAAAACAAATTGTGGCCATAAATTTTTATGGCTACAATTTGTTTATTATCTTTCGTAACTATAACTTTTACTTTTATTTTTAGCCTGATGTAATTCGCCTTTAGTTATTGCATTTTGTATTTGCTGGCTTATTTGTCTGTCTAAAGCAGGTATATTATCCGTTAAAATTGGCAATAGTTCGTCATCAGCACTTAATTTATATTTATAATAATTGTCCCCAACACGTTCATAAATTATTTTGGCTTCATCTGTAACAGGCAAATAAAAATGCCTGCCGTTTGTTTCTATTAAGCTTGCATTTGGAAATTTTAAAAAGAATAAGCGTTCACTAATTTTATTTTTACTCATGTTTTTTTTTACCTCTAACAAGTTGGATATTTTGGACACAAACCAATTATATCATCTGCACGCCCACCTTCTATGTTTAGAAGGGCGATTGCATGGTCTGCGTCTATTGTTGTTATAAGATTTGCGTCTATTAACGGTTTATCTATTACATTTGCATTAAAACTATAACCTTCGTTTTGATTGTGTGTAAAAAAATCTGTATTTTTTTTGCTAGTTCCACTGTTGGTGCTACTGCTATATCTAACAACTTCCGTTTTTCCTGTTAGCTGGTTTATAAGGTTTATAGTGTTTATATCTTCTGTCCTAAAAAAGATTTTTTGCCTAAAATTAGATAAAATTGTATCTGCGATATCTGTATTTCCTATAACGCTTCTAAAGGCGGATACCGACTGCGTGCTTATAATACCTATACATTTTGCACTGCGGGACTTATCCCAAAAAGTTAAATCGCTAAGTCCCATTTTAGATGCCGATATAATTTCTTGGTACTCATCACAGATAAAATAAACATAATTTTGTGGTAGCTCTTTATTAAATTGTCTTTCCTGCAATAAATTAAAAAATCTAAGCTTTATTAAGGTATATATTACTTTGCCCGCTATTCCCCATTTTGCAAGCGGTAAATCCAGTAGCACTACATCACCATATAAAATATTTGTTAAATCGTACGGCTGTTCATTGTCGGAAAAAGTTTCAATTAGTTCTAATTCTTGGAACGGGTTTAAAATTGTGGAGAGTGTACCAGTAATGCTAGTTTGGACTTTATTATCCATTTGCAAAAACACATTATTATAATAGCTTAAATAGCCTTGTAGTTTTATTTCTTCCCTTTCCTCAAGTGTTTCATCAGTTAGAATTTTTTGTATTTCTCCATTTATTGTTTCCCTTTGGCTGTCTATAAAAATGTATCTGTACAAATAATCTAGTGTATAATATTTATCCCCTAAAAAGCTTAAAATTCCTAGCGTGTTTTTTACTAAATCCGTTGCGGACTGTATCCAGAAGCTGTCCGAAGTTGTGCCACCAGTTAAATAAAATGTAGATTGTAGAAAACTGCTTGCTTGTGCAGGTGTTAAGCCTTTTAATAAATTTGTTCTTAAATTTCCAATTCCTATAACTTTTATGCTGTCCGAAGGTCTGCCCATTTCTCTGCAAAAAGAAAAAACAGTTTCTTTAAAGTCGTTCTTTATATCAAAGATTAGACCGCCGTAACCGCCCATTGTAAGAAGTTGATATAATAGCGGGTTTATAACTCTTGTTGTTTTGCCCGCACCGATACCGCCCATTACTACTATATTTTGGCAAAGGTCATCGTCTGCTAACTCGATTATTTGGTCTGCCCATATACCAGCAGGGTGGCGTAAGTTTAATAATGTTCCTGTGCTTACGCCTAAAGTTAGGCTTATATCATGTTCTTGTTGCTGTTGTTCTTGTTGCTGTTGTTGTGGCTCTTGCTGTGGTTTTTTATTTAAGATATTTTTTAAACTGCTAAAAAATCCCATGTTTTACACCTCTTTATAATAATTGGGGCTATGTTATAGCCCCATGAATAAAATTTATTTGCCCAAAAATTGCTTAATTCTGAAATAAAGCAATAATAATCTAGTGCCAAAAACATTTATAATAAACATTATTATGCCGTAAAAAACTAATGCGGAAATTATGCAACCTAAAATTATGGTAAAAGCGTTATCATTTCCAGATGGATAGCCTAAAAAATAACGCCCTAGATTAAAAATTATACCCAATAAACATAAAACAACCGTTACAATACGCAAATAATGTCTAATTTTAAAATAAACATTGCCTGCTCTTTCTAATCTTTCTTGCTCTTTACTCAATATAATAGGTGCTTGGTTACCTTCAAAACCTCTTTTTAACATAATCATCAACCTTTCATTTTATTTTTTATTTTAATCCTGCAGCTATTTTAATAGCAGCAGGATTTTTGATTATTTAAAAAAGCTCCATATATTAAAGGCTTTTATTATGCCATTAAAATACCATGTTAAATTATTATCTATTACATTTAATTTATAGATTACAAAACCGCAAAAACCTATGTTTACCAAAATAAATAAAATTAGACAAAATAAAAAATTATTTACAATAGCCCTACTATTATTTAGCCCGTTTTGTAAAGAATTAAAACGCTTAATAATGCCTATTAAATAGCCGTTTATATTAGTTATAGACTTTTGAACTTCATCTTCAGCTTTTTTAGCTCCTTCAGCTATGGCTTCAGTTATGGCTTTTTGTACTGTTTTTGTTAGTGCCTCATCATTTATTTTTACGTTTGTGGTTGTGGTTTTATTATTCTTAAGGTTTTTTA
>ENA-USUK01002802-USUK01002802.1-human-gut-metagenome-genome-assembly--contig:-NODE-2802-length-11121-cov-4.403115_pt1 | contig 11121 bp, 9 predicted proteins | sample MGYA00250062_ERZ773400 | MGnify/ENA primary metagenome ERZ773400 (study PRJEB29103, sample SAMN06111961) | human gut metagenome | biome: human gut; feature: ankylosing spondylitis patient; material... | reverse complement strand
TACGAAGGACGATACCTATTAGAAGGAAACATTCGTCGCGATGGGACTTCACGCTTCCGCGGTAACCAACGATGGGGTGTCTTTGGGATATCATGGTTTGTTTGTAGACGGAACTTTCCGTAACGACTGGTCAAGTTCTTTGCCGAAAGCTAACAATTCTTACTTCTATGCCTCCGGTAGTGCCAGTGCCGTGTTGACGGAAATCTTCCCCAAGCTGAAGAGCAAGACATTCTCATTCGCCAAGTTGCGCGGATCTATTGCCCGCGTGGGTAACGATGCTGGTTTCGACCGTTTGATTAACAGTTACAGCTACGGAGGTCTGTTCCGTAATGACATGGCATGGTTCCAGGGCGACGCCGTACGTAAGAATCCGAACTTGAAACCGGAAACAACCATCTCAAAAGAAATCGGTGCGGAAGTTCGTTTGCTGGACGGACGCCTGACAGCAGATGTTACTTACTATGACAAATACACTCGTGATCAGATTGTCGAGTCGGAACTTTCTTATTTATCCAATTACCAGCGTGTAATCATCAACTCCGGTAAAATCTCCAACAAGGGTTGGGAAATCTCCGTGAGCGGTGTGCCGGTGAAGGTGAAGAACTTCGAGTGGAAAACTATTTTCAACTGGTCAAAGAACAATTCCATGGTAGAATCATTGCCCGAAGGTATCGACAAGATACAGATTGGTAGCGGTGTGTATAACGTGAAGTCTTATGCGGAAGTAGGCAAGCCCTACGGTGCTATCTATGCGAAGACATTTAAACGCGATGCCGAAGGATACATCCTTTGTCAGCTCGACGGGTCGCCGAAAGAAGGACAGGACTATGAATATTTAGGTTGTGTACAGGCTGACTGGCGAGGTGGCTGGAACAACGTGTTCCGTTTGGGTAATTTCTCCTTCTCTGTTATGTTCGACTTCCAGAAGGGTGGTAAGTTCTTCTCACAGACATCCATCCAGAGTTCTGTAGACGGACAATCCGTCAAGTCATTGAATAGACCGAGGCGTAGACGCTTTTGACCGCCTTGAGCAGCAGGCGCAGCATCTGGTCCTCGTTGTCGACGTAGGGGATCATGTAGGTCGAGTAGATGCCGGCGAAGGGCTGGTAGTGCGAGTCTTCGAGCTTCGACGACGAGCGGATGGCCAGCGGCGTGCGCACGGTGCGGATGTAGCTTTTCAGCGCCTCGCGCAACCGGAACGGGAGTACCGAGCTGACGAATTCCGAGAGGATCTCCTCGTCGGAAAAATCCTGCGAGATGATGTATTTCAGTCCGTTGTGGCGGATGAAGTCGTCGAAGAACTCCGTGGCGATGACCACCGACCGCGGGATCATGATGCGCACGTTTTCGTGCTTGTCGTACTGGCGGTGTTTCATAAGCATCGAGTTCATAAACGCCAGGCCGCGGGCCTTGCCGCCGAGCGAACCCTCGCCGATGCGCGCGAAGGCCACGGCGTCGGAGTAGGTCTCGGTGTCGAAACGCGCCACGACGCCCTGCCCGAGCAGCGTGCGGTAGTCGCGGATGAGTCCTACCAGCACGCGGCGGTGTTCTTCGACCGACGAGAAGTGGCTCTTGTTATACTGGCGGATCGACGACGCCAGCGGGAACAGTCCCCGCGAGTAGAGCCATTTCGAGAGGTGATTCTGCGAGGTGTGGTATTCGAACGCCCGGTCGGGGATCGTGGCGATCATCTGCTGCATCTGCGTCAGGTCCTTCGCGCGGCCGATCTCGGCGCCCGTGTCTGGGTCCTTGAAAACGAAGTCGCCGAAGGCGAACTCTTTGGCGATGTAGTCGTGCAGCTGCGAGAGCAGCGTCTTGGAGTTCTTGGCGATGAATCCCGCACCCAGCTCCGCGGCCTGTTTGCCGAAAGCCACCTGCGACGACTGCAACAGTACGGGCATCAGCGGGTTATCCTCCCGGATGCGGCGGCAGAGGTCGATGCCGGCGTCGAGTTTCTCGCTCTCGGGCGGGTCGTTGCGGCGGAGTACGAACCCCACGTCGGAGATCACGCCCAGCAGGTTTTTCTTGTAACGCTCGTACAGTTCCACGGCCTCCTCGTAGCAGCGCGCCAGCAGGATTTTCGGGCGCGCGCGTTTGCGCAGCACCTGCTGCTGCTCGTTGAAGGCGTCCTTCAGGAATTCGGTGTTTTGCAGCAGCAGCAGTTTGTAGATCTCCGGTAAATAGGTGGAATAGAAGCGGATCGAGTCCTCGACCAGAAGGATGGCCTGCACGCCCCCTTCGCGGATGTCCTCGTCGGCGTTCATCTTGTCCTCGATCAGTTTGATGATGGCGATGATCAGTTCCGTGTTGCCGTGCCACGAGAAGATGTAGTCCAGTCCCGAGCGGTCCTGCTCCTCGATGCGGCGGTAAATATCCTTCGAAAAGGAGGTCAGCAGCGCCACGGGGGTGTTGGGGTGCCGCTCCTTGACGATCTTGGCGAACGAAAAAACGTCGGGTTCGCCGACGTTGTACATCGTGAGGATGAAATCGAACGAATCGTCCCGGTCCAGCGCCTCCAGCGCCTCGGCGGTCGAGCTGACGCGCGTCAGCGACGGCGGGTTCGACATGTTGAGGTCGATGTACTCCTGGTTGATCTGCGACTCGATGTGCCCGTCCTCCTCCAGGATGTACCCGTCGTAGCTGCAACATACGAGCAGGATTTTGTGGATGCGGTATTTCATGAAGCGGTAGGGGACTTTGCTCCCGTCGGGCATGTATTGTTCCAGGCTTTTGTTCATTCGGATGCTAAATTTGTTCTACCAACAAAAATAAGGAAAAAATTGTTACCTTTGAAATCGGAAACGCTGAAAATAACCGCAAGACAAGATGAACAAGGAGAAATATACCCTGCAGGAGGTCACCACTCCCGCCCTGGAGCGCGAGTGGCTGGACTTTCCGAAACGAATCTATAAGGGAAACCGCAACTGGGTCTGCCCGCTGGACGTGGATGTCCTCGAGGTTTTCAACCCGTCGAAAAACGAACTTTTCGCCGACGGCGAGGCCATCCGCTGGGTGGCGCGCGACGCCCGGGGCGAGCTTGTCGGCCGCATCGCGGCGTTCTACAACCGCGAGAAGGCTTCGATCGAGGAGCAGCCCACGGGCGGCTGCGGGTTCTTCGAGTCGATCGACGACCAGCAGGTCGCCGACATGCTGTTCGAAGCCTCGCGCATGTGGCTGGCCAGCCGCGGCATGGAGGCCATGGACGGCCCGATCAACTTCGGACAGCGGCGCGACTGGTGGGGGCTGCTGGTCGAGGGCTACGAATTCCAGCCCCTCTACAAGAATCCCTACAATCCGCCCTATTACAAGGAGTTGTTCGAAAACTATGGTTTTAAGAATTATTTCAATCAGCACAGTTTTATCTGGCGGGTGAACGATTCGGAGGCCAACAAGCAGATTTTCGCCCGCGCCGAGCGTCTCTACACCGTGCCGGGTTACCGGGTCGAGAACATCGACATGAACAATCTGGAGGAGGCCGCCGAGAGTTTTCGCGTCATTTACAACAAGGCGTGGGCCTTGTTCTCGGGCGTCAAGCCGATGACGCAGGAGGAGGCGCTGGAGATGGTCCGGGAGATGAAACCGATCATCGACCCCAACATCATTTTCTTCGCCTATTTCAACGAAGAGCCGATCGGATTTTTCATCACCGTTCCCGACCTGAACCGCCTGATCGGCAAATTCAACGGCAAATTCGGCTTGCGGCAGAAGCTGCGGCTGATGTGGGACCTGAAGGTGCGCAAGTCGTGCGACCGCATTTTCGGCATCATCTTCGGCATCACGCCGGAGTTCCACGGCAAGGGCGTCGAGTCGGCCATCATGGTCAAGTACTGGCAGTTCCTCGAGCGGACGAAGAATCCCTACAAGTCGATGGAGCTGGCGTGGATCGGCGATTTCAACCCCGTGATGAACCGCATGATCGAGACCTACGTCTGTGCTACGCGCCACAAGGTGCACACCACCTACCGCTACCTGTTCGACCGCACGAAGGAGTTCCACCGCTGTCCGCGCCTGGGCGTGAAGCGCCGTTCGGAATGATTTGTTGTGCTGCAAGTCTCTCTTTCCAACGGGAGATTTCGGAGGAATTTTGAATACATGAAGCCTGCATCAAACACTCGTTACATATGAAAACCACCGTATTCACCAAGTACCACATCGCCGCGGGCGCCAAGATGGCCGAATTCGCGGGATACAACATGCCCATCGAATTCACGGGCATCAACGACGAGCACATGGCCGTGCGCAACGGCGCCGGGGTCTTCGACGTGAGCCACATGGGCGAAATCTGGGTCAAGGGTCCCCGGGCGCTCGATTTGCTGCAGCGCATCACGACCAACGACGTGTCGAAACTTTACGACGGCAAGGTGCAGTATACCTGCATGCCCAACGGCCGGGGCGGTATCGTGGACGACATCCTCGTCTACCGGGTCGATGCCGAGACCTACATGCTCTGCGTCAATGCCGCCAACATCGAAAAGGACTGGAACCACATCTGCGAACAGGGCCGGGCGTTCGGCATGGAGGCAGGCCACGGCAAGGAGCTTTACAACGCTTCGGACGAAATCTGCCAGCTCGCCGTGCAGGGACCTCTGGCCATGAAGATCGTGCAGAAGATGTGCGACGAGCCGGTCGAGGAGATGGAGTATTACACCTTCAAAAAGATGAAGGTCGCAGGCTGCGACGCCATCCTTTCGATCACGGGCTATACCGGATCGGGCGGCTGCGAGATTTACGCGGCCAACGAAGACGGCGACAAACTCTGGAAAGCGCTCTGGGAGGCCGGCGAAGAGTTCGGACTCAAGAATATCGGTCTGGGCGCGCGCGATACGCTGCGTCTGGAGAAGGGCTTCTGCCTCTACGGCAACGACATCGACGACACCACCTCGCCGCTCGAAGGCGGACTGGGCTGGATCACCAAATTCGCCGAGGGCAAGGAGTTCATCGACCGCCCCCTGCTGGAGAAGCAGAAGGCCGAGGGCGTGACCCGCAGGCTGGTGGGATTCAAGATGATCGACCGCGGCATTCCGCGCCACGGCTACGAGATCGCCGCACCCGACGGCACGCGGATCGGCCATGTCACTTCGGGTACGATGTCGCCCTGCATGAAGGTCGGTTTCGGATTGGGCTACGTGACGCCCGAATACGCCAAGGCGGGAACGGAAATCGCCGTCGTCGTGCGCGAGAAACCCCTCCGCGCCGAAGTGGTGAAGATTCCGTTCGTTTAATCCGCTGCGGCGGGGCTGTGCCGAACAGCCGCCTGAGCCGGGCCAGTCCCGGCCGTGAAAGCGATTAGTAACTATAAAAAGCTCTTTTTATGAAAGCAAAATACCTCGGACTCGACCTTTCGAGTCCCGTCGTGGTCAGCAGTTCGCCCTATACGGCCACGATGTCCAACATCGAACAGTGCGTGCGCAACGGTGCGGGCGCCGTGGTGCTGAAATCAATTTTCGAGGAGCAGATTTACCGTCAGGCCGCCTCGCTCGACCGTATGGAAGGTTACGGCGACGCCGGGGAATACCTCGAACGCTATCTGGGTGAAGCCTATAAGGCGGAGTTGCTGGAGTTGGTTTCCGATGCCGCCAAGACGGGCATTCCCGTCATCGGCAGCATCAACTGCGCCGGCGCGGGCGACGCGTGGATCGAATATGCCGCGGCCATGCAGCAGGCCGGCGCTTCGGCATTGGAGTTGAATATCTTCCTGCTTCCGACAGATCGTCGGGCCTCGGCGCAGGAGATAGAGAGCCGCTATGCCGGCATCGTGCGCAAGGTTGTCGCCGAGGTGACGATTCCCGTGTCGGTGAAGCTGCCGATGCGCCTTACGAACGTACTGTCGGTCGGCGACGCGCTGCTGGGCCGCGGGGCCGGCGGACTGGTGCTCTACAACCGCTTTTTCGAGCCGGACATCGACATCGAGAAGATGTGCCTGGTGAACGGCGATCCGTTCAGCGAGCCGGGCGAACTGCGCAACGTCCTGCGCAGCACGGCGTTGTGCGCCCATGCGCTCCCGCAGCTGGACATCGCCGTTTCGACCGGCGTCCACGACGGGGCCGCCGCGGTCAAGTCGCTGCTTTGCGGAGCGGCGGCGGTGCAGGTCTGCACGGCGATCCACAAATACGGCTACGAGGTGATCGGGGAGATGAACCGGTTCATCGACGCGTGGGCCGCCCGCCAGGGTTTCGAGTCGCTCGACGAATTCCGCGGACGCATGGATTACGGCTCCTCGGAGGGCGATTTCTACCAGCGCGTGCAGTACATGAAATATTTCCCGCACGATACCGAGTAGACTCCGCGTCGTTTCGAACGCAAATCCCGGATGCCGGCAAAAGGCGTCCGGGATTTTTTTGCGGGCCGGTCCGGAGGCGGGCTGGTTCGGGAACGGGTCGTTTTGCAGGGCGCTGTGCGGCGCGGTCTCTGCAAAAGGTTTTCTTGCCCGGTGTTGCGCGGGGCGCCCGGGATTTACTCCGCGGTCTCCGTGTCGAACGCCGCGTCGAACATCTTCCGCAGCCGTTGCGGGTCGCGGATCACGCCGCGCAGTTCTTCGAGCCGCCGGGCGTTTTCCGACTCTGCGATCCAGAGCCGCAGGTAACCGCCTTCGGCGTATTTCTGCTGCAAATGTGCGAGACAACGGGCATACTGCTCCTCGCGGTCCAGTTCCGGACAGTGCGCCAGCCCGTACTGCACGGTGCGGCGGATGATCGTTTCGGGGTCGATCACCCGGTCGGCCTCGGCCACGATCCGGCCGTAAATGGTGCGGGGTTCGCCGTCGGACGAGGCGCGGTGGTCCTCCACGGCGTCGCGCATCACCGCGATCTGTTCTTCGGAGAACCAGCGGCGCAGTTCGGTGTCGGCCGCAAGAATGCGTCCGGCGTCGATGTGGTGCCGTTCGCGGCCGTTTGCGAGACCCGTGTCGTGATAGGCGGCGACGGTGTAAACCATGTCGGCGTCCGCGTCGTAATGTGCAGCCAGCTCAAGGCTCTGCGCAATGACCGTCCGGACGTGGTCCGTGCGGTGCGCGGCGTCGAAATCTTCGTATCTGGGAATGATTTCCCGTTCGATATATCGTTCGAGTTCCTTGTTCATGGATGTAAAGGTATGAAAAGTCTCTGAATAACCCTCCTGCCCTGCGGTTTCATTTTCATCCGCAGCGTCGGCGGGACGTGTGCGCATGAAAAGTCCCTCCTTATCAGGGGAGGGACTTGGGATTGCCGGACGCTGCCGGATGGCGTACCCGGGTCGTGACGGTTATTTTGCGTAGGAAACGGCCCGTGTCTCGCGGATGACGGTGATCTTCACCTGACCGGGATAGGTCATTTCGTCCTGAATCTTCTTGGCGATATCGTGCGAAAGTCCTTCCGATTCCTGATCCGAAAGCTTGTCGGCGCCGACGATCACGCGCAGTTCGCGGCCGGCCTGAATGGCATAGGTCTTGACGACGCCGGGGTATGACAGGGCGATGTCCTCCATCTCCTTCAGACGCTTGATGTAGCTCTCCACCACTTCGCGGCGCGCTCCGGGGCGTGCGCCCGAAATGGCGTCGCAGACCTGGATGATCGGGGCGATGAGCGAGGTCATCTCCACCTCGTCGTGGTGGGCGCCGATGGCGTTGCAGACCTCGGGCTTCTCCTTGAACTTCTCGGCGAGTTTCATGCCGATGATTGCGTGCGGCAGTTCCGGTTCGTCGTCGGGCACCTTGCCGATGTCGTGCAGCAGGCCTGCCCGGCGGGCGATCTTGGGGTTGAGACCCAGCTCCGAGGCCATGATGCCTGCGAGGTTCGCCGTTTCACGGGCATGCTGCAACAGGTTCTGTCCGTAGGACGAACGGTATTTCATCTTGCCGATCATGCGGATCAGTTCGGGGTGCAGTCCGTGGATTCCCAGGTCGATCGTCGTGCGCTTGCCGACCTCGACGATCTCCTCCTCGATCTGCTTCTGAACCTTGGCGACCACCTCCTCGATGCGTGCGGGGTGGATGCGGCCGTCGGTGACGAGCTGGTGCAGGGCCAGACGCGCGATTTCGCGGCGTACGGGATCGAAGCCCGAGAGGATGATGGCCTCGGGGGTGTCGTCGACGATGATCTCGATGCCCGTTGCGGCCTCCAGGGCGCGGATGTTGCGGCCCTCGCGGCCGATGATGCGGCCCTTGACCTCGTCGCTCTCGATGTTGAACACCGTCACGGCGTTTTCGATGGCCGTCTCGGTCGCCACGCGCTGAATCGACGCCACGATGATGCGTTTGGCCTCTTTCGTGGCGGTCAGTTTGGCCTCTTCGACCGTTTCGTTGATGTAGGCGGCGGCTTCGGTCTTGGCCTCGGCCTTCATGTTCTCGATCAGGATGTTCTTGGCGTCTTCGGAACTCATGCCCGAGATCTGCTCCAGGCGTGCGTTCTGTTCGCGCTGCATCTGGTCGACCTCCTCCTTCTTGTGTTCGAGGATTTGCAGCTGGTTCTGCATCTGCTCTTTCAGACGGTCGTTCTCGCGGAGTTTGTTTTCCAGTTCGCGCTGCTGGTTTTGCAGGTTCTGCTCGATCTGCTTGGCGCGCTGCTCGCTCTGGGCGATTTTCTGGTTGCGCTCGTTGACCTGACGGTCGTATTCGCTCTTGAGCTGTATGAACTTTTCCTTTGCCTGAAGGATGCGCTCCTTCTTGATCATCTCTCCCTCGGCTTCAGCCTCCTTGACGGCGGCTTCGCGGCGCTTGCGGATCGACGTCTTGATCACGAGGTTCGTTACGACCGCGTAGATTGCGACGGCGACCACGGCAGAGATTGAGGCAGCCAAAATGATACTATACATGGGTCTTTGCTTGTTTGTTTTTAGTTATTAATTAGGGTTTTAATTGTAGCCATAAAAAAACCGCATAGGATTCCTTAATCTTGTTTGACGAATCTGCCGATCAGTCATGTGTGGGGGCTCCGACAATCGCAATCTTCCAACGGTACGCCGTAACGTACTCCCCGTGAGGGTGGTAAGGCCTGATTTTGAAACGCCTTGAGTTGCCCCAATTTAGTAAATGTTCAGTTTCGCAAAGCTATAAGGAATCTATGCGGGTAGATTCTTGTATGTAAAAGAACGTTTTTCGAACGGTGCGTGTCGTTCCGGGCGGTTTCCGCCCTTTCCCCCCCCCTCGCGGCCTTCCGTCTGCGGAGGCCTTCGGCCGGTTACTTTTTCGGGTCGTTCAGATACGCATCTATTTCCGTGCCGATTTTTTCGAGCTGTCGGAGGTCTTCGTCGTCCACCTCCCGGCTCTGCCGCATTCCGACGTTCGCGATGGCGAATTTCAGCGCGGTCATCGACAGGTAGTCCTGGTCGTTCCAGTTCTTGATATTCTGTTGTTTTATCAGCGCGAGGTAGCTGTTCACCTCCCGTTCGGCAAGCCGGTACATCTCCTCCTTCCCGCTCTCGATGTTGAACGGATAGCTTTTGCCTGCTATTTTGAGGGTTATTGCCTGTTTTGCCATTTTTTCGTTTCGTTTATTCCGTCGTCCTCTTCTCCGGCCTTCCGGCCGTTTTTCCCGGGGCCGTTTATTCGGCCTCCTGCGTCGTCGGGGCCGCCAGCGGCTGGCCCAGCAGCGCGATGCACTTGTCCACCTCCCGCATAAGACGGTTGACGCGCGCCCGCGCTTTTTCCCGGTTACGGCCTCCGCCCGCAAGCCCTTCGGTCAGCTGCATGCGCGCCAGTTCGGCATCCAGCTCCCGGACGCGCTCTTCGAGCGTGCGTTTCTCGGAGCGGAGCGTGTCGCGCTGTGCGGTCAGTTCCGCACAAAGGTCCGACAGCCTTTTGTGGTCGTCGATCAGCTGCCGCACGCGGGCTTCGATGTTCGTTATCACGCTCTTGTCGGCCATGACTTTCGGGTAAAGTTCCGGTTTACTTTTCAAAGGTACGAAAAAAACGCAAAAAAGCAAAAAATTATTTTGCGGCAATCTCCCCGTAGAGGTCGTAGTCGGCGGCCGAGGTGACCGTCACGTCGTAGAAGTGCCCGCGCAGCAGGCGGCGTTCCGAGGCGGGAATCAGGATCTCCTGGTCCACTTCGGGCGAATCGTACTGCGTGCGGCCGACATACCAGTCGCCCTGACGCGAATCTATGATCACCCGTTCGGTGCGCCCCACGCGGCGGCGGTTGTTTTCGAGCGAAATCTCGTTCTGTAAGGCCATTACGCGCTCCGCGCGTTGCTGCTTGATCGTTTCGGGAATGTCGTCGCGGAGGTTTTCGGCTGACCAGGTTCCCTCCTCCTCCGAGTAGGGGAAGACGCCCAGCCGTTCGAAACGCACCTCGCGCACGAACGCCAGCAGTTCTTCGAAATCGGCCTCCGTCTCGCCCGGATAACCCACCAGCAGCGTCGTGCGCAGCGCCAGGTCGGGGATCGCCCCGCGCAGGCGGCCGATCAGTTCCATGGCCTCGGCCTTAGTGTGGCGGCGGTGCATCGACGCGAGCTGTGCATCGGAAATGTGCTGGAACGGAATGTCGAGGTACTTGCAGATTTTCGGCTCCGAGGCCATCGCCTCGATCACCTCGTCGGGGAACCCGGCGGGGTAGGCGTAGTGGAGCCGGATCCATTCGATGCCGTCGATGCGGCACAGGCGGCGCAGCAGCTCGGCGAGCATCCGCCGGCCGTAGAGGTCGATGCCGTAGTAGGTCGTGTCCTGCGCGATGACCATCAGCTCCCGGACGCCCTGCCCGGCCAGCTTGCGGGCCTCCTCCTCCAGCTCCTCCATCGGGACGGAGACGTGTGCGCCGCGGATGAGCGGAATGGCGCAGTAGCCGCATTTCCAGTTGCAGCCTTCCGAAATTTTCAGGTAGGCGTAGTGTTTCGGGGTCGTCAGACGGCGTTCGGTGGCCAGCGCCGGGTCCTCCGAGGCTCCCAGTGCACGGACGATGCCGTCCCACGTGCGTGCGCCGAAATAGTCGTCCACCTCGGGAATCTCGGCCCGCAGTTCGTCGGCGTAGCGTTCCGAGAGGCATCCCACGACGAACAGCCGTTCGATCTTTCCGGCCTGCTTGGCCGCCGCGGCGCGCAGAATCATGTCTATCGACTCCTGCTTGGCGTCGCCGATGAATCCGCATACCTTACGGAACCATGCAGATGCGCGGTGAAGATGGAGCATGGTATGAGGTGATACGCGACGAT
>ENA-USUK01002801-USUK01002801.1-human-gut-metagenome-genome-assembly--contig:-NODE-2801-length-11133-cov-46.592710_pt1 | contig 11133 bp, 10 predicted proteins | sample MGYA00250062_ERZ773400 | MGnify/ENA primary metagenome ERZ773400 (study PRJEB29103, sample SAMN06111961) | human gut metagenome | biome: human gut; feature: ankylosing spondylitis patient; material... | reverse complement strand
AGTCAAACATTAGTCGTCAATAAGAGATTCTGCTACTTTCAAGTCAAATGGCGTGGTGAGTTTGATGTTCTCCCGGTTGCCGGATACCAAATGTACCGGCTGTCCCAATGCTTCCACCACCGAAGCATCGTCAGTAAAGAAGGGCTTGTAATCCTGCGCATAGGCACGTTTCAATAACTCTACAGTGAAGACTTGAGGAGTCTGCACCAGTTTGTAATCATTGCGTGATACAGTCTCACTTCCTCCTTCAGGCAACAAATGACGGACTGTTTCCACTACATCTGTTACCGGAACCACAGCCTGCAAAGTGGCTGCCTGCGCATAACAATTCTCAATGACTTCGGTAGAGACGAAAGGACGTACCCCGTCGTGCACACCGACCACACCATCTTCTTCCACCAGTGCCAGTCCGTTCTTTACGGAATGAAAACGGGTTTCTCCACCTGCCGCAATACGGTGAGGCAACGTAAAGCCATATTCAGCACAAAGGTGCTCCCAGTAGGAACGCTGTTCCACCGGAAGCACCACAATCAGTTCAATGTTCGGGTCACAGGCATGAAAAGTCTCCAGCGTACGCATCAATACCGGTTTTCCTTTTACCGGGATGAATTGTTTGGGAATCTCTCCCCCCATACGCAGGCCTTTTCCTCCCGCTACCACTATCACATATTTCTTCATTAAGCCAGCAACATTCCTTTTTTCACTTCGAGTGCTTTTTCTGCTCCTGCAAATTTCTCCAGGATAGTAAAGCCAAAGGCAGGTGCGGCACCCGGACCTTTACCCAAAATGAAATTGTCGACTACTTCCACCATATTTCCTGTATATTCTGCTCCTTCCAGGAACTTGTCGAAGCCCGGATAGCAGGTAGCTTTCTTGCCTTTCAGCAAACCGCGCTTACCATATACCATCGGAGCAGCACAAATGGCAGCCAACGGTTTTCCTGCAGCCGCAAAACTCATAATCAGTTTGTCCAGTCCGGCATGTGCATCCAGGTTAGTAGCACCCGGCAGTCCACCAGGAAGAACAATCATTTCTACATCTTCCTCCTTCAGCTCTTCGAACAACAAATCAGCCACAATGGGTACCTGATGAGAACTGATGACCGTCTTGTTTCCAGTGACAGACACCGTTTTTACGTTCAATCCGCCTCTGCGCATAATATCCAACGGAAACATGGCTTCCATTTCCTCGAAACCTTCAGCCAAAAAGATACAAACTGCTTTCATAAATCTATTATTTAGAATTAAAAGTTTTATTTCAACTTAAAGTAGTACGTAATGGTACCGCTCTGATTATTCACCCCATCTACCGCATTAAAGCGTGCTTTTCGAGCTGCCTCTTCCGCCGCTCTTCGCAATGCCGGATTCACCGTGTTCGTCCGTTTATTAATGCTGGTACTGATGACCTGTCCAGCTGGATTCACCACAATGGTTACAACTACACGGCCTTCATCCTGCACATTGTAGACGGGTACAGGAAGTTTTCCACCTCCCAAAGTTCGTCCGTTCAGGTCGAATGTGCCATAACCACCTACACCACTCGTTTTTCCAGTAGAAGAGTTGCCCGTAGGACTACCCTGCAGTCCGGCTCCGGTGGCATTTCCCTTGCTTCCCATCTGAGAACCTTTTCCAAATGCCCCGGCAATGGCATTGGCCGCAGCCTGAGCTGCCGCTTTTTCTGCTTCCGCCCGTTTTTCAGCCTCTGTTTTCTCCTTCGGCTTATTCACTTTCTGCGTTTCAGTCTTTACCGGTGTCTTTTTAGGTTGTTCCTTCTTCGTCTCTGTTTTAGGCTTTTCTTTCTTCACCTGCAAAGAAGGTTCATCCTGCTGCGTAATCATGGGCTGTTCCACCTCTGGCTCTGCTGCAGCTTCCGGTGCAGAAGAAGGAGCTTCCGACGGCATGACATCCACCTCGGTCATCGTATAAGGGTCGGCATCACCTGCAGCCAGTTCCGTATTGCCTAACATGACGGGTACACCGCCTTCCTCCTGTTCTGCCGGAACGGTCAGCTTCAGAAGAAACAGCAACAGCAGCACCAGCACGTGCAAAGCCACCGTACATACAATTCCGATTACCTTATTTTTTTTCAACGTTACTCTGTTTTAGTTTTTATCCGGACGGCGAGTCGCCAGGACCATCTTAAAATGATTCTCGTTCGCAATATTCAGCACCCGCACGATTTCCCGATAAGGAATCGATTCATCAGCATACAATGCCACATACATTTCCGGTTCTTTCCGGGCACACTCCTGAAGAAAGGCGGTCACTTCATCAATGGCCAGCGGCATTTCATCTTCGTTGCCGAAAGCCCCGTAATAATTCAGGTCTTTATCTATAATCACCCGTGCCATGGGTTTGGCCGAAGTCTGCTCCGAACCTTGCGGCAGAAGCACCTTGATGGCATTCGGCGATACCATGGTAGAAGTAATCATAAAAAATATCAGCAGCAGGAAAATCAAGTCGGTCATAGACGACATGCTGAAGCTGGGTGATATTTTCTGTCTTCTCTTTAAAGCCATACGCGATTATTTTTCAGTCGGTTCATTCAGCAAGTCCATGAAAGCCAGCGTACGTGCTTCCATCTGACTTACTACCTTATCTACACGATACACCAGATGATTATAGGCAAACATCGTAGCAATACCTACTACCAGTCCACCCACCGTAGTAATCATGGCCTCATAAATACCACTTGACAAAAGGGTAATATCAATGTTGTTTCCAGCGTTAGCCATATTCCAAAAGGCACGTACCATACCGGTTACCGTACCCAAGAATCCCAACATCGGTGCCCCACTTGAAATGGTAGCCATAATGGACAAACCATTTTCCAGCTTGGCCACTTCGATGTTTCCGGTATTTTCAATGGCAGCCTGCACATCGGCAACCGGACGTCCCATACGTGTGATTCCTTTTTCAATCATACGTGCAGAAGGAGTGTTCGTAATGCGGCAATAATTGATAGCCGATTTGATTTCTCCCGATTTGATATAATCACGGATACGGTCCATAAACAAAGGATCATCCTTTCCAGCCTTGCGGATAGCCACCGCGCGTTCAAAGAAAATATAAAAAGCAATTACCGACATCAAAGCCAGTACGATCATAATCCAGCCTCCTTTGCAGGCCATATCCCAAAGATTCATCTGCGGTTCCCCCGAAGCAACCGGAGTCAACACCGGATTTGCTCCGGCCATTGTATCGGCTACAGCTTGTGCGGCAGCCAGTAAAGTTAATGTCATCATAATTTAACGAAGGCAATTTTTATATTCTTCAATGGTTTTCTTTAATCCTAAATAAAGTGCATCACAAATCAGTGCGTGACCAATAGAAACTTCATCCAGCCAAGGGATATTATCATGGAAATACTTCAAGTTCACCAGACTCAAATCGTGTCCGGCATTCAATCCCATTCCCAGTTTATGTACTCTCTCAGCCGCTTCTATAAAAGGAGCCACGGCTGCTTCCGGATTCTTGGGATAGAGTGAGGCATAAGGTTCCGTGTACAATTCCACACGGTCGGCTCCTGTCTTGGCCGCATACTCAATCAGTTCCAGGTCTGTACCTACAAAAATAGAGGTACGTATGCCTGCTTCACCGAACGTATCCATCAATTCTGTCAGGAAAGCCTGATGCGTTTTGGTGTCCCATCCACAATTCGAAGTAATCTGGTCAGGAGCATCCGGCACCAAAGTCACCTGTGTAGGTTTTACTCTCAGTACCAGGTCGATAAACTCTTTCGAAGGATATCCTTCGATATTGAATTCAGTTTTCAACACCGGGCGCAAGGCATATACATCCGCATACCGGATATGACGTTCATCCGGACGTGGGTGAACCGTGATACCTTCCGCCCCGAACAGCTCGCAGTCCAGCGCTACTTTCTCTACATCAGGGTTGTTTCCACCTCGTGCATTACGAAGCGTAGCCACCTTATTTATATTCACACTTAATTTAGTCATATTTCATGAATTTCGTTATCTTTTAAGAAGACAGGAAACGGCTCGGCATAGTCCTATCGAAAAACTTTGTTTTTCGTTTGTCTCTGCTCTCGCCTTTCACTATCTTTGCTCACGCGAAGACAGGATGCGGCTCGGCATAGCCAAATCTGAAAACTTTGTTTTCCGTTTGTCTCTGCTCTCGCCTTTCACTATCTTTGCATCAACAACGTGCAAAGTTAGCAGGTTTTACGAGAAACTTGACATGTTTATTCTTAAAAAGATTGATAAAAAAGACACATTCTATGCAGCGGAAGATGAAATTCGCCCTCTTTGGAAATACGTATCAGGAGCATAAATCGGCCCATGTAACTCATCTGCTGGAAATCCTCCGGCGCAAGGAGGCGCACATCTGTATCCATCGTGAGTTTTATGAGTTCCTTCGCCTGCACACAAACGCAGATTTAACCAATTTAGAGATTTTCAACGGTCATGACTTTACCGCCGACATGGCACTCAGTGTGGGAGGAGACGGTACGTTTCTAAAAACAGCCAGCCTGGTTGGCAACAAAGAAATTCCCATACTAGGTATCAATACCGGACGTCTGGGATTCCTGGCCGATATTTCACCCGACCAGATGGAGGAAACCTTCGACGAGATTTATCAGGGAATGTATCTGGCAGAACCACGACGGGTACTGAAACTCACCTGCAACGGTCAGGTACTGAAAGGCTACCCTTACGGGCTGAATGAAATCGCCATTCTGAAGCGGGACAGTTCTTCCATGATTACCATCCGTGCCTATATCAACGGGGAACTGTTGAATGTGTATCAGGCAGACGGGCTGATTGTGGCCACCCCTACCGGCTCTACAGGCTACTCCCTCAGTGTAGGCGGTCCGATTTTAGTACCTCAGAGCGGTACCATCAGCCTGACTCCCGTAGCTCCACACAGTTTAAACGTACGTCCCATTGTCATTCGCGACGAGTGGGAAGTCACACTGGAAGTAGAAAGCCGCAGTCATAATTTTCTGATTGCCATCGATGGCCGGAGTGAGACCTTCCGTGAAGGTACCCGACTCACTATTCGGAGGGGAGAATACTTCATCCGCATCGTCAAGCGCTGCCACCACTCTTTCTTCAATACCTTACGTGAGAAAATGATGTGGGGAGCCGATTCGCGCAACTAAGTATCCATCATACAAATACACAAAAAGCCGGAGCGTTCAACTTGTCACTCCGGCTTTTTGTGTATGTATACCTTACAGTATCCTATTTGGAAAGCTGCACATCATAACTCTTTCCTTCACGGCAAGTAAACTGCAATACGGTGTGTTTCTTGTCCGATTCCAATACCTTCACGGCAGGATGAGATGCCACATTCCATTTCCCTTTCAAGGTGATGGTTACCGGAATCTCCTTACTTTCGTCATCAATCCACGGGCGAGAATAAATACTGCGTTCAATGCGTTTGCCATTTTCATCAAAGGCCTCATCACTCGGACCGCGATAGAAAGCCATATCCGGTTGTGCCACGGTCAACACCATTTTCTTCTTATCCACCTGCTTTACCATAGCCAGACAAGAAGTATCCGCCTTCTCAATAAAATCACCTGGCAAAGTCTTCTGTGGAGTTTCAAAAAGCACGTATGAAGTCAAGTGTTCTGCACTGGAAGTCACGATATGCGCATTCCGGTCTTTCTGCAACACCTGATAAGTCGGTTGTTTGGCAAACTGTGTCAAACCCTGTTCATCCGTCTGCGGCAACACCGCATATTCATACGAAGCCCCCTGAGGTGCTTTTCCGTGATTGAACACCAAAGATACCCAATCGCCGGAAGTCGGTTTTACACTACGTTCACCGACTGTTACCTGAGGGAAGTTCTTTTCAAACTGCACATTTCCCGGTACATAATACCCCACTCCATTAGGAGCCAGATACGTATGTCCGTTATCCTTCCAGTTGTCCCAATATGCTTTTTCTTCCGGCGTAATGGCAGCCAGCTGGAATACAGTGGTTTCTGTTGGATAATCCTGATTAACATTCTCAATGTCAGAACCAAGGGCTACGATGGTATTTCCAAAGAAATGATACGAAATCCGCGCCCGGTGCGAGCCGTTGTACTTATCATGTTCGTGCAATTTCATACCAAAATTACCATTCTCACGTTCTTGAGAAAGTCCTCCGGCAAACGCCTCATCAGAATACAGCATTTCTTCCATTCCGGAAAAAGCATCCACATTCAGCACTTTCGCACGCAACTGGTCAAAAGGCAAATGAATGGAAGTAGCACCCGGAATCCGGTTCCAGTCGAATCCGTTTTCCTGCCAGCCGCTCGTTGTAAAGGTAACTCTTTCTCCCGGTTGAGCAGTCAGCACCTGCATGCTGCCATACCCCAAGTATCGTCCGTAGAAATTGGCATCCAGGTAATGCTCTGCATCCCATAAGTAACGTGAATGACCACGTACCACTGCCGCCCAGTTGTTCCGTCGCTGTACAGACACACAGCCATATCCCAACGCTAAATTTCCCTGCGGGTCTTTTTCAGGAGTAAAGCCTGCCTTCAGCAGTTTCTTCTCCAGCTTGCGTTCCAGTCCGGCCGGTGCCTGCGGTAAATAATCCGGTTCATTGGCACCTGGTTTTGCCGGTTCTCTTACCAGACGCAGGTAAGCAGCAGCCATATCGGCATCATACTTTTCTTTTCCGTCAGGAGTTCCAGAGATAGCCATCATGGCATACTGTACCGGAATCAGTTTTCCTTTTCCATTGGGATGACGTCCCGACATCGACAGCGGGAACTGTTGCTGGTTACAATAGAAACGCATGGTCAGCAACACATCTTTTACAGTCTGATGAGCCAGTTCAGATACCGCAAAGGTCGTTCCGCTCATCAGATAAATCATGTTAGTTGCCCCATCCAGACCTCCAACCGCATACGCAGGATAGTTGTTACGGTGATGGAAAGCAGCCCCGTCACTCTTGAAGGCACCTGCCAATCCTGGAGCCGGACGGCATCCGTAGTCAATCCAGCGTGAGAAGGCACGCAAGTAACGAAGTTTTTCCGGCGTATCCTCCATCATCAGAATGCTGGCAATGCGTCCGGAAGTCTGCGTGTTAAAGGAATCCATGTCAATACCGTTTCCGGTCGGCTTTGGATATACTTCATTCGTAATGGCATACCAGCGCATGGTAGCTTCCGCTTCCGCCAGACGATTTTCTTCACGCAGCACATCCTTCATCAGGAAATAAGAAAGATACAAACTGCGTACACTGTATCCATAATGATGTATGTTTCCCCAGCAGCTGCCATACGCTACTCCCTGGTCGGTGATATGGTCATACATAGCCATGAATTTCTGGCGCATTTCCTGTTTCACCTGTGCGTCCTGCGCGTTATGATATGCCACGGCAATGGTTTTCATCAGGTCAAAATAGGCTTTCATTTCCATGCCCAACTTCGTAAACATGTCCTTATCCCAATGGGGAATCATACGCTCGTATGCTTCCGACTGACGTACCATAAAAATAGGCAATCCGCTCACCTTACCATTTTTATATACAATCTTATAGGCATCATACTTCCGGCGAATTTTGTCTATCTGTTTTTGAGACAATTTACCCGGTGTATAAATCAAATCCCGGTAGCGCTTTTCCATCAGGTGCATATCCTGAAGCTCTTTTTCTGAAACTGGTTTCAAAGGTAAATCCGATTTCCACAATGAATGCGGATAAATCACCAGCCAGTGATTGGTCGTTCCTTTGTGTACAAAAGGCACCTGTACATCGGCAGCCTGCTGACGCGCATCTACCTTGCTGGCCGGAATCAGATGATCGATAAAAAGTTCCCCTTCTACATCCGGTGCCAGTATCCTCAACTCATTCATACCTTCTTCCGGTGTACCTTCCATATCGCGTTCATAGCAAACCCATGCCGCGCGCCATCCGGTGAAGTTTATGCCGAAGGGAAAAGATGTACATACCTTTCCATCCTTCAAGAATTGAAAGGTTATTTTCTTATCTACTGCCTTCTCGTTATACACCCATACAATAAAAGCCGACAGATACGTATCTTTTCCCGTCGGATCTTTGGCTTCAAACTTCAAATCCTTTTTCAGGGAAAGGACAGCCCCCGGTTTATACGTCCAACGCAGGGAACGGCTTCCATCTTTATAGTGTTCATCACTAAGAGATAAAGTCGACCCTGCGCCGGAGAGTTCCTGCGGTACAGCTTCTTCAAAAGAGAGCAACCGCTCGTGCTTTACGACCTGTGCTGTCAACTCACCAGAGATCGCAAAGAAACTTAATACAGATGCTAGATTAATAAAAAATTTTCCTTTCATTTGCACCGTTCTATATAAAATTTAAGTATCGATGCAAAGATAGTATTTTTTATCATTTAATTGTTGTCTTTTTGACGGATTTCCACACGGCGGATTTTTCCACTGATGGTTTTCGGCAGTTCATCCACAAACTCAATGACACGCGGATACTTGTAAGGAGCTGTCACCCGTTTCACATGGTCCTGCAATTCCTTTATCAGTTCCGGTCCGGCCTTCTGCTTGTAGTCCTTTGCCAATACGATAGTGGCCTTTACCACCTGACCGCGGATTTCATCGGGCACACCGGTAATGGCACATTCCACTACTGCCGGATGCGTCATCAAGGCACTTTCTACTTCAAACGGGCCGATACGGTAACCGGAGCTCTTGATGACATCGTCGGCACGTCCTACGAACCAGTAATAACCGTCTTCATCACGCCATGCCACATCGCCCGTGTAATAGATACCATCGTGCCAAGCCTCACGGGTAAGTTCAGCATCACGATAATATTCCTTGAACAAGCCAAGTGGTTTACCCTTATCCGTACGTACCACAATCTGTCCCTGTTCTCCATCTTCCGCTGAACGGCCGTCTGGTTTCAACAAGTCAATGTCATACTGCGGATTAGGCACGCCCATACTTCCCGGTTTCGGTTCCATCCAAGGGAAAGTAGCCAGTGTCAATGCCGTTTCGGTCTGTCCGAATCCTTCCATCAGACGGATACCCGTAATACGCTTGAAAGTCTCATATACAGAATAGTTCAACGCCTCACCCGCCGTCGTACAATATTCCAGTGAAGACAAATCATATTTCGACAAGTCTTCCCGAATCAGGAAACGATAAATCGTAGGAGGTGCACACAATGAAGTAATGTGATAATCATGAATCTTTTGCAGAATATCTGCCGGAGTAAACTTCTCATGGTCATATACAAAGATATTGGCACCGGCAATCATCTGTCCGTACAGCTTTCCCCACACTGCCTTTCCCCATCCGGTATCTGCAATGGTCAGGTGCAGACTGTTTTCATGCAGATTATGCCAGAAGCATCCGGTAGCAATATGTCCGAGCGGATAAGTAAAGTCGTGTGCCACCATCTTCGGTTCTCCGGTAGTTCCCGAAGTAAAGTACATCAGTGAAATATCCTCGTTGGTATTCACATGTTCCGGACGTACAAAAGGAGCGGCAGCTTCCATACCCTTATGGAAATCTTCAAAACCTTCCGGATATTCCGGACCGACACTTACCAGACGTTCTACCGTAGGAGAATCAGGCATGGCCGCCAGAATATGTTCTGTGATGACCGGTTCACCGGCAGCCACAATCATCTTGATACCCGGTGTAACGGATACACCTAACTGCTGGGCAGTTGCTTCCAGTGTAATAACTTCTCCTTCACCGATCTGCTTTGAGATAATGGCTTTTCGCAGTGCAGAAGCCACCCGTTCCCTTGCAGGCAGCAATTTAATTGGTTTTAATGTAACCATAACTCTTTAATCCCTCCCCTTATGGATAGCAGCCAGTTTCACTGCCATTTTTTCAAAATATTCCTCTAACTGTCCGGCTCCTTCTTCTGTTTTTCCAGCCTTCCAGTTTTCTATACTCTTACTTAATAAGATCTCTTCCTCTGTTTTCTCCCGGACATTTCCCCAGACACCTTCCGGGTTCCGTCTGGATATAACAAAATAAAGGTAGATCTCCGTTATCGTCTCCAGATTTTTTCTGGAAAGACTGTAAGGGTAGTTGCGCCAGATCTCCCTGTGAAAATTCAATTCCCTATCAGGAAGACTGCTTCGTTCTTCTTCCTCTAAATTCTGTAAAAATTCAAGTTCTAATCTACAGCCTGTTTTTAAAATATGGCGGAAGTAGTCTTCTGTGAGAGATGCCACCCGCACATGATTATTAGGCAGACGATCGATCAATCCCTGATACTCCAACAAGATCAGAGCTTCTCTTACCGGCATCCGGGATACTCCCAGACTTTCTGCCAGCTCATTCTGTGTCATCTCACTGCCATCAGGTATATTTCCCGCCAATATCTCATCCCGCAGAAGTTCCACAATACTGCCCTGCTTTTTCTTATTTCCAATATATTCCATTTAGTCTGTCCTCACTTTTCAAGTCTCCAAGATCCAGATCCACCAAAACCATATTCTGGCATAAACTGCTACTGTAATCTCTTCTTAAAATATCCTTCCGCACAGTAGATCGCACCGCATGGATTGTGTGCCAGCACACGGTCCTTTGCCACCAGTGTAGTCACCATTTGTTTGGAATATTTGTAAAACATAGAGTCATGTCCTACGCAAAGTCCCAGCGCAATGTTAAACTCTGTTTCCTGGGAATTTAAAAATTCGGCCTGGGCAATTGGGTTGCACATTGGTTCAAATGCATCTGCATTGACCTTCTTTTCTTTCGGAATTCCTACCGACTCCTTTGGAAAACCACCGGTCTTACAGATCACAGATACCACATCAAAGCCCTGGGCTGTAAAAAGATCTGCCACAACACGCGCCTCTTTTCGCAGTCCCCTGCAAAATGCCAGTCCTATTTTTTTATAACCCATTTTTTTACAAAATTCCACTGTTTCTTTTAATCTCGGCCATTGGCAATAGCCTTCCCCTTCGATCTCAGAACAACTTACATAAAATTCATGATTTTCCTCTAAGACATATTTCTCATAAGCCCCATCCATTTTTTCTTTTTCCCGCATAGGACAGTTTTTTGGCATTTTCTCTCTTACAGCCGGATCCTGCGATCCACATGCTAATACATTACATTTTGCACAAGTATACATAGTTTCTCCCCTGACTTTTATTTTTTTCTGATACCGGATTGTTCCGCGCTTTGCGCTCCCACAATCATATTTAATA
>ENA-USUK01002800-USUK01002800.1-human-gut-metagenome-genome-assembly--contig:-NODE-2800-length-11137-cov-4.892676_pt1 | contig 11137 bp, 10 predicted proteins | sample MGYA00250062_ERZ773400 | MGnify/ENA primary metagenome ERZ773400 (study PRJEB29103, sample SAMN06111961) | human gut metagenome | biome: human gut; feature: ankylosing spondylitis patient; material... | reverse complement strand
GTTTGCTTCCTGTCATCAGCTGCAGGTAGTCGATCATGATGACATCCAGACCTTTTTCTGCTTTGTATTTGCGGCATTTGGAGCGAAGCTCCGCAACGGAAATACCAGGCGTGTCATCGATGATCAGGTTGGAACGTCCGACGATCCCGGCTCCTTCGATCAGCTTTGCCCAGTCATCATCGCTCAGATTTCCGGTACGAAGCTGCTGTGAATCTACCTGTGATTCGAGTGCGAACAGTCGGTTGACCAGCTGTTCTTTTGACATTTCCAAACTGAAGATCGCTGCCGTATAATTTTTCTTAAATGCCATATACTGGGCTATGTTCAGTACAAATGCGGTCTTTCCCATGGAAGGACGAGCTGCGATCAGTACCAGGTCGGAAGGCTGCATACCGGTTGTCTTGTAATCCAGATCAATAAATCCGGTCGGGATTCCGGTCACGCTTCCTTTGTTTCTCGATGCCGCTTCAATCCGGTCGAGTGCCCGCAACACGACATCTTTGATCGGCACAAAGTCTCCGGAATTTCGTTTTTGAACAATATCAAAAATCCGCTTTTCTGCTGATTCCAGAATATCTTCTAGTTTTTCTTTTTCGCTGTAGCAGTCATTTGCGATCTGTTCATTGACTTTGATCAGTTTTCGCAGAACTGCCTTTTCATGTACAATCTGTGCATAGGCATCTGCATTTGTAGAGGTCAGTGCAGAAGTCAGCAGATCTTTGACAAACTCCAGACTGCTGATCTCAGGCGGTACGTCTTTTTCACGCAGAAGATTCTGCAGCGTGATCAGATCTACCGGTTTGCCGTCATTATAAAGCTCTACGATCGCATCAAAAACAATGCCATACTGATGCTGATAGAAATCGTCTCCGCTTATGATCTCGGAGGCTTTGATGATGGCTTCCTGATCCATGAGCATAGCACCGATTACAGACTGCTCTGCCTCAACACTGTGGGGCAATACCCGCTTGATCAGTGCTTCTTCCATTTTTATGCCCCCTGTTAAATACCTTCTACTACGACTTTCAGCTCTGCTGTTACCTTCGGATGCAGCTTAATCGCAACGCTTGTTGTGCCGACTGCCTTGATCGGATCTTTCATCTGGATTTTCTTCTTATCGATATCATATCCAAGCTGTGCTTTTGCAGCTTCTGCAATTTCTTTGCTGGAAACAGAACCGAATACTTTTCCGCCTTCGCCTACTTTTACAGAAACTTTTACCTGTGCCTTTGCCAGTTCTTCTGCAAATGCTCTTGCGTCTGCCAGCTGTTCTTTTGCAACTTTTTCATCGTGTGCTTTTTTCAGTTTCAGATCATTGATGTTCTTTGCACTTGCTTCCAGTGCAAGTTTTTTCGGGAACAGCATATTTCTTGCATATCCATCGCTTACATTTACCATTTCACCTTTTTTTCCAAGTGCTTTTACATCTTCTACAAGAATAACTTTCATTTAAATCGCTCCTTCTTCTATCATCGTTCTTATCGTACTTTTCAGCTTATCTTTTGCTTCTTCAAGTGTCACTCCGTCCAGCTGTGCCCCGGCGATATTCAGATGACCGCCTCCGCCGAGACGCTCCATAATGATCTGCACATTGACCTCATCGATGGCTCGTGCACTGATATAAATACGCTCTTTGTATTCTGTCAATACAAAAGAAGCCTTGATACCGACAATGTTCAGCAGTTCATTTGCGGCCTGAGCACCGACTACAGTCGGGCTTTCCAGATCCTCGCTCGGACAGCAGCTGATCGCATAATACTGCTCAAATACTTCTGCGTGGCGAACCGCTTCTGCTCTCGCCTTATAGGAACTCATGTCATTCCGGAACATCTTGCGGACACGCGTCACATCTGCTCCACATCTGCGTAAGAATGCTGCCGCTTCAAAGGTGCGGACCCCTGTTTTCGCCATAAAATTATTGGTATCAATAATAATACCTGCATAAATACAGTCTGCTTCTTTTCCTTTCAGACGGATATCATCTGCAAAGTACTGCAAAATCTCTGCAATCATCTCACATGCGGATGATGCATACGGCTCGATATAGGACAGAACCGCATTTTTGATCACTTCGCTGCTCTGGCGGTGATGGTCAAGCACAACGATCGTCCTGGTCTGATTCAGGATCTCGGAACACTCTGTCATGCTTGGACGGTTCGTATCAACAACCACCACAACAGTGTCGTGATCCACGATCTTTCTCGCCTGCTCATGTGTCACAAACATATCTTCCGGATATTCTTTGTCATTTAGGAACAGATTCACCCACTGACGGATCGATCCATTGATATCTCCGAGCACAATATGGGCTTTTTTGTCAAGAATCCTTGCCGCACGCCATACGCCGACGGCTGCTCCGAAAGAATCGATATCCGTGATCTTGTGTCCCATGATGACCACATCTTCGTGGCTTCCGATAAATTCGCGAAGTGCATGTGCCTTTACTCTTGCTTTTACACGCGTGCTCTTTTCCATCTGCTGGGATTTGCCGCCGTAGTAAGAAATTTTATCGTTATCTTTTACGACTGCCTGATCACCGCCGCGTCCAAGAGCAAGCTCAATGGCAATTCTTGAAAACTCATAATTCTGTGCATAAGTACTGCCGTTCACTCCGATACCGATACTTAAAGTGACCTTCATTTCGTTTCCGATGTTGACCGTCTTTACCTCTTCCAGAAGGGAAAAACGGTTTGCTTCCAGTTCTTCCAGTGACTTATATTTCAGAACTACAAAATACTTGTCCTTCTCAAGTTTTTTTGTGATACCGTCCAGATTCGCCACATATTTGCTGATCTTACGGTCGATCAGGGCAAGCAGAAGGGAACGTCTTACCTCCTCCACGCTCTCAAGCACTTCATCGTAATTGTCCAGGTAGATCAGTCCGGCAACCATTTTCTGTTCCTGATTCTGACGGATGTAATAATTCAGCTCCGTATTGTCAAACAGATACAGTGCGATCAGATAATTCCCTTCCTGCGGAATATCCACAATCGATACTTCCTCGTTGAGATCTCCCATTGAAAGCTTCTGCAGATGTGCCTGATAATCGTTTTCATTGTAAAAAATCTGCACATCTGTTTCTTCCTTTTTGCACGGAAGTGCAGACGCATCAATCTCCGGAAACAGGTTTGAAATATTTTTCCGATACCTGGAATCCTTTCCTGTCACATCACAGAATGCATCATTCATCCAGAGTACTCTTCCATCCGTATCGAGTACCGCATACGGAATGGAAAAATTTTTCAGCATCCCTTTCTGGATCTGGGAATACTGGGATGCAAACGCAATCATCTCACGGAGAACAAACGGACGGTAACGCAGCATCAGAACAGACATCAGAACCCAATAAGCGGCAGTAAAACAAAATACCAGAAATCCTGCTTTCACATCGATCGCAAAAACCAGGATATCCAGCATCACAAGTAAAACCGCCACGACTGCCGGCCACTGCATATAGGATTTTAATTTTCCGCTGTGCCTTACCTTCTTTTTCTTATTCATTGCATCTTCTCCAAACCCTCAGTTACTATCAAAGCCTATCATACCATTTTTTCCAGAAATAGAAAAGGTTTTTTTACGCTTCCAGCCATTCCCTGATCACCTCTCTGATAACAAGCAGCATCAGAGGACCAAGCAAAACTCCCGCCGGTCCGAAGATGCAGATCCCCACATATACTACAACTGCGATAACAATGGGATATACGCCCAGCTTTTCCCCTAAAAGCCGTGGCTCCAGGAAATCCCGCGTGCTGTTGGTAATGAGAAAGAAAGTCAGGTAAGCTGCGGCATGAAAGAAGTCCCCGCGAAACAGTTCCAGTGCCGCCCACGGAAGCAGGATCGTCCCTGTCCCGATAAACGGAAGTGCATCCAGAAAACCAATCAGTATCCCGACCAGCAGGGCATAGGAATTCTGCAAAACCCACAGACCTGCCACGCACTCTGCCATCACTGCCGCCATGATCAGAAGCTGTGCCCGAAGCCACAGACCCGCCATCTGCCACAGACGTTCCCCAATCCGCACCAGATGACGAAACGTGCTGTATTTCTGCAATTTCTGACAGATTTCATCATAATCTTTGATGATCAGCAAGACAGCCACAAAAATCACAAAGAGCACACTGAACCATTCTGCGGCAACGACCGCATACCGCACGGAATATCGAAAAACCTGCGTGATATTGACTGCCTGTATTTTTTCCGACATTTTTTCAATGTTCTGGTAGACGATCTCTCTGATCGCCTCACTTTTCATCCCAAATTTCTGATTGAGCAGCACACAGCATCCGTCGATCATCGTTTCCATCTTTGCCTCGTACTGATCAATATGCAGAAAAATGCTGCGGATCTGTGCAAATAGCCGCACACCGAGGAACCACATGCATACGCCTGTTATTCCAAGGATCAGGCTCATCATGCAGAACAAAAGACTCCCTTTTCCTATTTTCCGAAAACACGGATATTTTTGCAGACGGATGGCAACCGGATTTAAAATCCTTACAATCAAAAAAGCCACCAGAAATGGGGCCACATAGACGAATATATATTTAAAAATGATATATACCGCCATTATGATTCCCACAATTCCGATTGCTTTTCTGATTTTTGTATTCATCTTCGCCGCACCTTCCTTATCCTCTTTTATCGGATTTAGTATGTACGACATAATCTTTTTCATTCTGTTATCCTGTTTTTACCGGATATTGCTATTCTTTGCGGAATTTTTCAAACGCTCCTCCTTCCGGAAGAACGGTGAAATCCATCTGTTTTCCGGTTTTCGGATGCAGGAAACTTAAGCTGTAAGCACAGAGTGCCGGAGTTTCTTTTTCGCGTGTTCCTGTCGTTTTTGCGGATTTTTCGTCGTATTTTTTATCACCCGCAATCGGCATGCCCGCTCCGGAAAGCTGTACACGGATCTGATGATGCCGGCCGGTCAGAAGTTCGATATCTACCAGGCTGAGATCCTCTGTTTCTTCCAGGATTGCATAACGCAGTTTGCTTTCTTTTGCACCTTTCGTTCCCTTTGGCACAATATAAGAAGTGTTTGTCCTGCGGTCTCTCTGAAGATAATCAGTCAGTTCCTGATATTCTGCTGCTGTTTCTGTTTCTTTGTATACATCGGCATTTCTACGCACAACTGCACAATATCGTTTCACGACCTGACCGCTGCTCTTCCGGTCTGCGATCTGACTGCTTAAATTCGCTGCTGCCTGTTTTGTCTTGGCAAATACGATCACGCCCTGGACCGGCTGATCTAAGCGATGCACAACTCCAAGATATGGCTCTCCCGGTTTCCCGGACTCTTCCAGCAGATACAGTTTCAGAATGCTGACCATATCTTTGACTCTGGCATTTGCACTCTGAACCGGAACTCCTGCCGGTTTGCGACATACGAGAATATAGGGATCCTCATACAGAATCCCGATATTCCCTACCATTTTGATACATTGTTTCTGATTGCTGTTTTCCGTTTTCGTTTCTCCACACATAATTCTGTCTGCCTCAGTCAGATTACAGATATTTTTTCAGTGCATCCACCTTGTCCAGTTTTTCCCATGGCAGATCCAGGTCGTTGCGTCCAAAGTGTCCGTAAGCTGCTGTCTGTTTGTAGATCGGTCTTCTCAGATCCAGCATTTTGATGATGCCGGCCGGTCTTAAATCAAAGTTCTCACGAACGATTTCTGTGATCTTTTCGTCAGAAAGTTTGCCTGTTCCGAAGGTATCTACCATAACAGAAGTCGGCTGTGCCACACCGATCGCATAAGAGAGCTGGATCTCGCATTTGTCTGCCAGTCCTGCTGCTACGATGTTCTTTGCTGCGTAACGTGCTGCATAAGCTGCAGAACGGTCTACTTTTGTGCAGTCTTTTCCGGAGAATGCTCCGCCGCCGTGACGTGCATATCCGCCGTAGGTGTCTACGATGATCTTACGTCCGGTCAGTCCGCTGTCTCCGTGAGGTCCGCCGATCACGAAACGTCCGGTCGGATTTACAAAGAATTTGGTGTTCTCATCTACCAGTTCCTGTGGCAGGATCGCATCAAATACATGTTTTTTGATGTCTTCGTGGATCTGTTCCTGTGTTACGTCCGGATCATGCTGCGTAGACAGAACAACTGCATCCAGTCTTGCCGGTTTTCCGTTTTCATCATATTCTACGGTAACCTGAGTTTTTCCGTCCGGTCTTAAGTAAGGCAGTGTTCCATCTTTGCGGATCTTGGTCAGCTGGCGTGCCAGTTTGTGTGCCAGTGCGATCGGATAAGGCATGTATTCTTCGGTTTCGTTTGTTGCAAAACCGAACATCATACCCTGGTCACCTGCACCGATTGCCTCAATCTGATCATCGGTCATCTTGTGTTCTTTTGCTTCCAGTGCTTTGTCTACGCCCATAGCGATATCGCCGGACTGCTCATCGATTGCTGTGATCACACCGCAGGTATCGGCATCAAAGCCATATTTTCCTCTGGTGTATCCGATCTCACGGATCGTATCTCTTACGATTTTCTGGATATCAACGTATGCTTTTGTGGTGATCTCACCCATAACCAGTACCAAACCGGTTGTTGTTGCTGTCTCGCATGCTACACGGCTCATCGGATCCTGCTCAAGCAGTGCGTCCAGAATCGCATCAGAAATCGCGTCGCACATTTTGTCCGGATGTCCTTCTGTTACAGACTCGGATGTAAATAATAATTTCTCCATTTGTCTCTCCTTTTTTAATAAATGAATGTATGATGCCTTTGAACTGTATGGAATTTTTACAATTCTGACATCGGTAATTTTATAGTTCCTGATAATATGAAACTACATGGTTTCTTTTTATAATCCCACAGAATGGTTTTCTGTAGAACGAAAAAAGATCCACAAAAAGCGGACCTCTTATTCCAATGATAAGTTCAATCCTCTTATTGTTCGAATACTCGCTCAGGTTGGCACCTTCCTTTAAGGGGTTGCCGTGACTTCACAGATCCTATGTATCTCCATCACTCTGAATAAGAGAAGCTATTTAATTTTCAACCAACTCTCAGTTTGAATTTCTGAATTTCCTTTTCGGTGCTAACTCGTTCAATCTCAGCACCAAGGCTGCGGAGCTTGTCTTCAAAACACTCATATCCACGCTGAATATAGACAATATCATCGACAACGGTGACACCTTCTGCTGCCAGTCCGGCGATCACCAGTGCTGCTCCGGCTCTCAGATCCGGTGCACTGACTCTTGCTCCTGTAAACCCATCGGTTCCGTAGATAATAGCAGAATTGCCTTCTACTTTAATCGTCGCACCCATTCTGGTAAGCTCGTCCACATATTTGAAACGATTCTCAAAAATGCTCTCGGTCACGATACTGGTACCGTGTGCCAGAGCCAGGGCAACTACGATCTGCGGCTGCATGTCGGTCGGATACCCCGGATACGGCAGTGTCTTGACGTTTGTGCTATTTAAACGTTTGGATGCTACCACACGCACAGCATCGTCAAATTCTTCTACCTCACAGCCGATCTCGACAAGCTTTGCTGTCGTTGCTTCCAGATGTTTCGGGATGACATTTTTAATCATGACATCGCCTCTGGTCGCTGCTGCTGCAAACATAAAGGTTCCGGCTTCGATCTGGTCAGGAATAATGGAATACTCTGCCCTGTGAAGCTTCTGAACACCGCGGATACGGATCACATCGGTACCGGCACCTTTGATATTGGCACCCATGCTGTTCAGGAAGTTCGCCACATCGACAACGTGCGGCTCACGTGCTGAATTCTCGATGATCGTGTATCCCTCTGCCATAGATGCTGCCATCATGATGTTGATCGTCGCACCTACGGAAACCATATCTAAATAAATATGTGTTCCTTTCAGCTTTTCTGCCTCTGCAACGATGGAACCGTTTCGGATACTCGTTGTCGCTCCCAGTGCTTTGAATCCTTTCAGATGCAGGTCGATCGGTCTGCTGCCGATGTTGCATCCGCCCGGAAGCGGTACTTCTGCTCTTTTATATTTTCCAAGAAGTGCTCCCAACAGATAGTAGGAAGCTCTGATTTTCTTAATAAACTCGTAATCTACACTTACCTGACCGATCATAGAACCATTGATAGCCACTTTATGGCGGCTGATCCTGTCAACTCTGGCTCCGATCACACTGATCGCTTCGAGCAGGACATTGATATCCTGGACATCCGGAAGATTATCGATCACCACGGTCTCATCTGTCATAATCGCCGCTGCCAAAATACCAAGTGCCGCATTTTTCGCTCCGCCGATTTCAACTTCGCCCACCAGGGGATTGCCGCCTTTAATTACATACTGTTCCATAGACACCTCTATTATTAAAATATACTCTCTATCTCTGATGCATCCGTTATCGCTCTGCATCATTATCATCATTTTTCAAATTGCTTTTTTTACTTTTTAACGAAATTCTGTAAACGTCCGGAAATGACGTAAACACCTGCGAATATGTGCCGAGGACAAAAAGCGATTCCCCTAACATCATAATTTTTATTATACCACAAACTTGGTGTTTGTAAACAAAAATTAAGATTTCAGTAAAAAGCAACGAAGATACATTTCAGGAACCGTGGATTTTAGCTATATTCTCCGTAACATTCTTGTAACAACCGCTATTTTCTGCTCCTATATCGCAAAACCACCTGTTCCATCGTCTCTTCCACGCTCATGTTCGTTTCATCGACGGTGATATCAGCATATTTTTCATAAAGTGGAATGCGTTCTTCATAAAGGCTCTGCAAGGTCTGGCCTTCCTGAAGTGCGACACCTCTGCACCGCAGGTCACCGAGTCGCTCCTCCAGCTCCTCGCAGGTCAGTTTCAGATAAACGACCGTTCCGATCTCTTTTAAATGCTGCATCGCAGAATCTCTGTATACAACACTTCCGCCGGTTGCGATCACGCATCTTTCTGCCTCAATGGAAGCATTGACGCGTGCTTCAATATCAAGAAATCCTTCCGTACCAAATTCTTCGATCAGTTCCGGAAGCCTCTTTCCTTCCTGACTCTGGATCTCCAGGTCGGAATCAATAAAACGATATCCCAGTACTTTTGCAAGCACAACACCAACGGTGCTTTTTCCTGAACCCGGCATGCCGATCAGGATGACATTTTTTAAACTCTTCATTTCTTACTACCTGCCTGTTTTTTCATAACTGTATCACAGCAGATATGGTTTGTAAAGATTGCTTCTTAATGGCACATATTTTTTCCCTTCTGCACGTACACTGTAAAAAACAGTTCAGGTATCTGCCTATGTCCTCCTTTCTTTCCAGACTTCGCAGGCACAAACTTTTGCTTGCTTTTCTTCCTGCTCTTATCTTTCTCTTTTGTTCTGTTTTTTATTATGAAATCAATCGTTCTTTTGTCGCTTTCTGTGATACGGTCTTTCGAAATGAAATTACAGAAAATACTTTAAATCTGCACTATACACTGGAAAACCCGGAAATTTTAAATCTTTCTGATCCGGATGTTTCGTTTGGTTCCATGAACCCGGAAGTTCTCGCAGATTCTTTTTCACAGCAGAATATTTATCTGGAAAAACTTTTCAAGTTTCCCAAAGACTGGCTTTCCACAAAAAACCGTCTCACTTATGATATTTTAACAAGTGCTTTTTCGTTACAGGCAGAGGGTGAAAAATACCTGCTTTACGATGAGCCGCTCGGTCCGTCTCTCGGCACCCAGGCACAGCTGCCGGTTCTGCTTGCAGAATACAGTTTTCATAATAAAAAAGATATTGAAACGTATCTGGCTCTTCTTTCCGGGCTTCCGGAATACTATGACAGCATTCTGCAGTTTGAACGTGCCAAATCAGCTGCCGGACTTTTCATGGATGCTTCTGTCGCTCAGGGCGTGATCGACCAGTGCGATGCTTTTCTTAAGACCGGCGATCAGAATATTCTGTTTACCACTTTTGACAGCCGCATCGCCTCTCTTAATTTTTTAAATGAAACCGAAAAAGAGAAATACTGCTCTTTGAATCGGAAAGCCCTTGCCTCCTATGTTATCCCAACTTACCGGAAACTTTCCAAAGGGATTTCTGCGTTAAAAGACAGCAGCAAAAACGCTCTCGGTCTTTGTTATCTTCCGGATGGCAAAAATTATTATGCTTATCTTGTCAAAGACACGACCGGCTGTTATGACGGCGTGGAAACGATTTTTAAAAGAATCCAGTCACAGCTCGTAAAAGATATCCACACGCTGCGTCAGATCGCACAGAAAAATCCACAATTATTTTCCGATTCCGGGGATGAAACGCTGAAAACGGTGAATGATCAGATTTCTTCTGATCCAAAGGAAATCCTGAATGATCTGAAACGGAAAATGGCAGAGGATTTTCCGGAAATCGCGGACGTGACATACGAAGTCAAATACGTTGAAAAAGCTCTGGAAGATTATTTAAGCCCGGCTTTTTATCTGACCGCACCGCTCGACAACCGCAACCAGAATGTCATCTACATAAATCCGAAAATCGGTTACCGTGGACTGGATCTCTATTCGACACTTGCACACGAAGGTTATCCTGGCCATCTGTACCAGACGATTTTCTCGAACGACTCCGGTATCCGCCCTGTCCGCAGTCTGACAAATTTCGGTGGTTATGTGGAAGGCTGGGCAACCTACGTGGAAATGCAGTCATTTTCTTACGGATGTTCTGATACTATCATTGCCGAAATCTATCGCCTGAACCGTTCTTTAAACCTCGGCATCTCTTCTTTTCTTGATATTCTGATCCATTATTATGGATATGACCGCTCGCAGACGGCAAAGGTTCTTTCGCAGTTTGGCTTAAATGGAGAAGGGACTGCCGATGCCTTTTTCAACACCATTTTGGAGGCTCCTGCAAACTATCTGAAATACTATGTTGGCTATCTTTGTTTTGAAGATTTAAAACAGGCAGCCCTGAAAAAAGAAGGTGCTTCTTTTTCTTTGAAAAATTTCCATAAAAAAATACTGGAAACAGGTCCGTGCCTATTTCCAGTATTGTATAAATACGTTCTGCAAAAATCATAATGAATTTTGCGGTTATTTCCATGATGCCAGGGTCTAAAGGTCAAAATGTCGTTCTTGCTTGCAAGATAAGACATTTGAACTTGGGACCCGCTAAACATGAGGAAGTAGCTATTTACGCAGTAAATATGCG
>ENA-USUK01002799-USUK01002799.1-human-gut-metagenome-genome-assembly--contig:-NODE-2799-length-11139-cov-18.484090_pt1 | contig 11139 bp, 10 predicted proteins | sample MGYA00250062_ERZ773400 | MGnify/ENA primary metagenome ERZ773400 (study PRJEB29103, sample SAMN06111961) | human gut metagenome | biome: human gut; feature: ankylosing spondylitis patient; material... | reverse complement strand
GAATCTGCACCATTGTACGTCCTTCGGAAGTATATTCGGCCACATAGCCTTCAGCTCCCTTCTTAAAACTGATTTCGTCCATTGTTTGTGTTGTGTTTTTGGTTTGTAACTCTATTTATAGGGATTCTCCCGGTATCCCGGAAGAATGAACTGTATGTTCACCGCTGCATCGTGCAGCACCTTGTGGATTTGTTCCTCACTTACCTCCATTTCGTCGGTAAACTCGCAGAAGATGTTTCCTACCCAGTCGGAAGCGCTGTTCAGCCTCTTTATGGCTACGGCGCGACAGCCATTGGTTATAAACAGGGATTTGGCCATCTTGTCCTTCACTTGAGAGTCTATATCCGTATAGCAGAGAAAAAGGTTTTCGGCCAGTCCTCTGCTGAATACTGCCATTTCGCTCATGGGGAGCCGCTGCACATTATCCTTCATGCCCGACACCCCCTTGCGTTTCACTTCGAAATAGATGGAAAGGAAGGCTGCGTTACCCAGCGGGTGCGGCTGTACGATGTACACCCTGTCGGCCTTTGTCTCGTAGAGCACCTTCCACAGTTCGCCGAATACCTTTGCCGTATTCTCGCTTCGCTTGAAGCTAAGACGTTCGGTTTCCTGCTTGTACCGTTCCAACTTCATATCGTTCATCTTGTCACGATACTTCTGCGTCATTTTATTGTACTGAGTAAGAATAAAGGTACCCACGGAAACTACAGCTGCGCTTATGGCCGTCACCATTTCTGCGTCCATTCCGTGCCTCCTTCCGATTTCCCGTTATTCCATCTCTTCCGTATTATCCTTAAAAAGAGCGGCAATAGCTTTTACCACATCGTAGAAACCGCATCCGCTAAGGCCGGCAGCCAGTCCGTAAATAAGCGTTCCCCACCATTGGTATCCTTCGAGCAGAGGAGTAAGCTGAAGCGCCCATGCCAGCACGCACACCACCATACCTACCGCCACGCTCACACCGATTTTTGCGAACTTGCTTTCTGAAATGGCAGGAATGACTTTCAGGATCTGTGTCACGATGGCCGAAATAAGTGCTACGATTCCGGTAAACGTGCCCAGGTCGATTACAAATCCGGCAGTAGAAGGTTCAGAGGTTACAGCTTCCTGTGCGAAAACGGTCACTGCAGAGATCAGCATTGCAAACAATAAAATCATCTTTTTCATTTTGTCGTCGTTTTTAGTTAAACATTTGGTTTTTGTTGCAAAACAAAGTTACGAAGAGCACATTGGAGAATGAAGGACAAAAAAAACGACGGTTTCTCGGCGGACAAAAACAAGAAAGGAGACAATCGCTTGTCTCCTTTCTGTGTTGATAAAACTCTCATCGAAGAAGGGAATCCCTGTTTTCCCTATCACGCCGCTAAATTACAAAAAATATTTATTTCCGAATAAAACGGATATGTTTTTTTGATAATTGAATGCTTATTTGCACTTTAAAACAATAAAAAGGGGAATATACCTCTCTTGGAAATATCCCCCTTTATGCATCTAATAATTCATTAAGAATTATAGCTGCAAATATAGCTTTTTATTATGATTGACATTTTGTTTATGCTTAATTTTTAATATATTTATAGTGCATCTAATAATAATCATTATGAATAAAATTAAGTATGAGCTTGTAACACATCGTGTACACGGAGGAATGCTAGCTATTTTTGTGAAATGTTCACAGTATGGTTCTGTAATAGAACTAGATACTAATGTCAGAGTGTTTAATGACGAATGGAGTGAAGAATCCGGACTTATTTCTAAAAGTCCAAATGCCGCTAATCTTAACCTGCTAATCAGAAAACTTGTGTATAACCTGGAAGAGATTGAACTAACTTATTCTGGAGAAATTACATTGTCTAAATTGCATGACATATATTCAAAACGTGGAGCTTCTGCAGACTGGTATGCAATGTGGGAAAAATCCATGAATGAAAGAGGGTTAAAACCTCGGACTATAGAAATACATGCAAATGTTTTGAAGACTATAAAAAAATTCAAAGGTTCTTGTCCTGTCATATCATTGACAGAGGATTTCTTCCGCGGATTCATGGGATTTTTAATTAATTCCGGACTTAAATATTCAACCGTATGCAAGGAAATGCATGTTGTTAAGACATATTATAATATCGCACGTAAATTGTATGGGAATAAGGTTCCATCGGATGCATTCGCTTTTTACCATGATCCAAAAGCAGATTTCCATCGACTATCTGCATCGGCTTTATTGATCGTGTCGATTCGTTCTTTTTCCTTCTTGTCAGCCTCTGCATTAGCGGCAGCCTCGTCCTTCATTCTCTTGATATCGGTATCGGAGAGTCCGGATGAAGCCTCGATACGGATAGATTGTTCTTTTCCGGTAGCTTTATCTTTTGCAGATACTTTCAGAATACCGTTAGCATCGATGTCGAAACTAACCTCGATCTGTGGAACACCACGTGGGGCTGGTGGTAGTCCGTCCAAGTGGAAACGTCCGATTGTCTTGTTGTCTTTTGCCAAAGGACGTTCTCCTTGTAACACGTGAATTTCAACAGATGGTTGGTTGTCGGTAGCCGTGGAGAATACTTCCGATTTCTTTGTCGGGATCGTGGTGTTGGATTCAATCAATTTCGTCATCACTCCACCTAAAGTTTCGATACCTAAAGAAAGCGGGGTTACGTCAAGTAACAACACGTCTTTTACTTCTCCAGTTAATACGCCACCTTGGATAGCGGCACCAACGGCAACAACTTCGTCTGGGTTAACCCCCTTGGAAGGAGCTTTGCCAAAGAACTCTTCAACTTTTTTCTGCACAGCCGGGATACGGGTAGAACCACCTACCAAAATAACCTCGCTAATGTCTGATGCGCTCACGTTTGCATTCTTCAATGCACGACGGCAAGGCTCGATGGTTGCTTGTACCAGATGGTCTGTCAATTGCTCGAATTGTGACCGGGTTAAGGTTCTTACCAAGTGTTTTGGAATTCCATCAACCGGGAATATGTACGGCAAATTGATTTCCGTGGAGGTTGAACTAGAAAGTTCGATTTTAGCTTTTTCTGCAGCCTCTTTCAGACGTTGGTGAGCCATCGGGTCTTTCCGGATGTCCACGTTCTCGTCTTTCTTGAACTCGTCAGCCAACCAGTTGATGATCACGTCATCGAAGTCATCACCTCCTAGGTGGGTATCACCATCGGTTGATTTTACCTCGAACACTCCGTCACCTAATTCCAAGATAGAAATATCGAAGGTACCACCTCCCAAGTCGAAAACGGCGATCTTCATATCTCGATCTTGTTTATCTAATCCGTAAGCCAATGCTGCGGCAGTCGGCTCGTTGATAATACGTTTCACGGTCAATCCGGCAATTTCTCCGGCCTCTTTCGTCGCTTGACGTTGGGCGTCGTTAAAATATGCGGGAACGGTAATTACCGCCTCTGATACCTCTTGTCCCAAGTAATCTTCAGCTGTTTTCTTCATTTTCTGAAGAATCATGGCAGAGATTTCCTGCGGGGAATATTTACGGTCACCGATTTCAACACGCGGGGTATTGTTTTCTCCTCTTACAACTTTGTAAGCTACACGATTGATTTCTTTATCTACCTGATCATAGGTTTCACCCATGAAACGTTTGATAGAGTATATTGTTCTCGTCGGGTTCGTGATAGCCTGACGTTTTGCAGGGTCACCTACTTTTCTTTCGCCGTTGTCAACAAAAGCAACAATAGATGGTGTTGTTCTCCTACCTTCACTGTTCGGGATCACCACCGGCTCATTACCTTCCATTACGGCAACGCAAGAGTTCGTGGTTCCCAAGTCTATACCAATAATCTTTCCCATATTGTTTAATATTTATAATGTTATTATTTTCTATTTACTTTTTCGTTCTTTGTCCCTGAATAGTTTCAAGAACATTTATCTTTTATCAAACGGTGTGTTCCCAAATAAGACTTATTTTCATAAAAATCTATTACAAACATGCGGCTGGTGTCACGTTTACTGACAGAACGTCATAAATTGAACAGGTCAAGATGTTTCAATCTGACAATGAAATGGCAGAAAGAGTATTGGGAGTTGATAACTTATTTTATATCTTTATACCCGTTAAAGGTCGTAAGTAGACGGTAAAATATATTAACTAGTTATGTAAAAGATTTTACAGTGGAAGAAGTCGTAAATAAGTCTATTCAGGTAATTGGTTTTACGAGAAATGCCGATTTTCAATTACCCGTTTTAAATGCCAATAAAGAATTATTGCAGGAGAATATCATCCTGCTGCGGGTTGGTTGTCAGCATGAAGAGTTTCTAAACGTGTTACAACAGGTTCGGGCTGAGGATATAATGCTTGTCGATCTGGACCGGGTGGCCTTGCCTATGTTGAACGCTCTTGGACAAGCTTACGGGAAAACGGAACGAAAGGATCATATTTATTATGTGAGTAGCCGGAAACGTAAGTTGTGGCTTGGATTTGTGGATACAGTCTTGTGGCGGAGCGATCGGAGTATCACGGATTCTCCTGTGTTAATCGGTAACAAGTCTTTGTTCATGAAAGCATATGCTGGGAATGATCTGGACGGTAATTTGTTGAGGGCTGTGAGTTACAGTTTACAGAAAGCATTCGTGAAATTCGGTACCTTGGAGGTGTCTGTTACCTGGAAAGATTTGGAAAACGTTTCAAATCCTGCCATGAATTATTTTTGGAAGATACCTTTTCGTTTTTTGACGACAGGCCGTTTCTTTACCACGTTGTTTGATGTTTCCGGTCGGTCTCTTCGGGATATGACATACCGGATGCTTATGTTGTTATTCGGTTTGTTTGTCTTTTTCTATATGCCTTATATCAGTAAGGATTACGGGATTAGCGGGGACGAGTTTGTCGATCACCGACATTCCGGTTATGTACTTGATTTCTTCACGAAAGGGGATAAGGCTGCGCTGAATCAGCCTCAAACGGCTTTACACCTTTACGGTAATTCGATGCAGGTGGTGGCGGCTGTCGTGGCTAACATGATCGGTGCGGATGATGTTTATGCCGTGCGTCATGTCGTGTGTGCCTTGGTGGGAGCTTTGGGGATAATTATGATCGGTTTGTTGGGAATGCGTTTCGGGGGAGGGTTGTGTGGACTTATTTCCATGTTGTTACTCTTTTTTTCGCCCCGTTTCTTCGGGCATAGTATGAATAACCTGAAGGACATTCCGTTTGCCGTGGGATACTTGGTTGCCATATTCTATTTCGTGCGGATGTTCGATCGTTATCCCGTGGTCAAACTACGACACATGATCGGGGCCATGCTGGGAATCGCTTTGGCATTGGGAACCCGTTCCGGGGGTTTGCTTTTGTTTCCGTACTTGTTGATGTATGGCGGTTTGTTTTACATCTTGTGGGTCGGATTTAAGGAGTTTTATAAATTTATGAAATATCGTAAGGATGTCGAAAACGTCTTGTTTTTGATTATACTCGTTTTATTTGTTGGGTATTTCTTGTCTATCATCACGTGGCCTTTTGCGTTGGCTCGCCCGTTTACTAACGTGGTTGTGTCATTGAAGGAATTCACGAATTATAATATCGGGTTGCGCACTATATTCGAGGGAGAACAGATGATGTCGAATATGTTGCCTGTCCATTACGCCCCGAAATACCTGATGATTGGGTCTCCCTTAGTGGTGGTGGCCGGTTTTATCGGTTACCTCTTTTTCATGGCTTTCCGGAAGAAGGAATTCTCTCTGTTGTCGTTCTTCATTTTATTCTCACTGGTATTTCCCGTGTTTTGGGTGATTTACCAGAAATCAAATTTGTACGGGGGAATTCGTCATTTGTTGTTCGTGATGCCTTTCATGGTGTTGCTGGCAGCCCGGTTCTGGACGTTAATGTTATCTGTTTCCCCTAAATATTTGAAGGGCGTTATGGTGGTCGTGTTTGTTGGGTTGTTATTCCTGCCTGCACGTCACATGGCCGTGAATCATCCCAATGACTATGTTTATTTTAACGAGTTGGTGGGAGGGTTGCGAGGTGCTTACGGGGATTACGAAACGGATTATTATTATAATTCCTTGAAAAAAGGGGTGGATTGGTTCAAGAAGAACGTGGATTATAAGGGACGTCCTCTCCGGATCGTGACGAATCATAGTGCGAATCTGCAACATTATTTCCGGAAAGATACGAATATTACCATCGTGTATAGCCGGTATTACGATAAATTCAGCAAGGAGTGGGATTACATGATATTCGATAACGTGTATATCAATAGTTTCCAGTTGAAAAATGGTCTTTTCCCGGTGAAAGAGGGCTTTTTGTACTCGGTGGATGCCGATGGGTTGCCGATGTGCGTGGTGGGTGAGAGAACGTCTAGGGATGATTACGAGGCGATCAAGTTGGAGGAACAGAAGAAGTACCCGGAGGCGATCGCGAAATTGGAGAATTATTTGAAGGATCACCCGTGGAACGAGGAAATGTGGATGCGTTTATCCCGGATGTACTACACGATTGGCAAGCCGGAGGAGGCTCTTCGGTGTACGGGTGAATCTCTGAAATGGCAACCGCAGTTGATGGATGCGTTGAATATCCGGGCGTTGAGTGCTTTGGATTTGAAAAAGTTCACGACGGCTCATCAGGCGGTTGACGCGATGTTGGCCCAAAATGACGTGGCATCTTCTTCTTATTATTTGAAGGGGTTGATTTACTACACGGAGGGAAAGGATAAGGAGGCGCTGGATAATGTCAATAAAGCGTTGAGGTATAACGGTGGAAACGTGCAGGCGTTGGCCTTAGGTGGGGATATTTTACGGCGAAACGGGAGTTATTCGAAAGCGATAGAACCTTACGAGAAGGTGGTGAGAGCCAAACGGGCGGATGAGCGGGTGTTGCTTTCTTTGGCGGAATGTTACTGTCGTGTGAATAACTACAAGTTACTGGAACAGATCACATCATTGTTACGTGAGCAAGGACGGGATAAAGAGGCGTTGCAGAAGATTGAACTCCGGGCTTTGATTCAGCAAAAACGCATGGAGGATGCCGAGAAATTGTTGAAACAGATGAACGGGGTCAAGGAGGATAGCGAGTTTGTATTGTTACGTGCGCTATGTGAACTTGCGGCAGGACGCCGGGCTACAGCCACAGAAATGGCTCAAAAGGCGATAGAACTGGACCCGAAGAACAGGGAGGCGATTGAATTACAGCGTTTCTTGTCGAAAGAAATGGAGATTCGGAAATAAAACGATTATAAATGAAAAAGATATGTGTCATCATCCCGTGTTATAACGAGGCGCAACGTTTGGAGTTGGAGGTCTTCCGGGAATTCGTGGGTAGAGAAGAACGTTTTGATTTTTGTTTCGTGAACGATGGTAGTCAGGATAATACATCCGAGGTTTTACGGCGGGCCGTGGAGTTGGAACCGGGGCGTTTCTTGCTGGTAGACAACACGGACAACCGGGGAAAGGCGGAGGCCGTCAGGAGTGGGATGTTGTATGTCAGTTCCTTGAATCGTTACAATATCGTGGGGTATCTGGATGCCGATTTGGCCACGCCATTGGAGGACCTGTATTTGCTGGCAGAGGTGATGGACAGGAAACCGGGAGTGTGCATGACGATGGGGGCCCGTCTGAAACGCTTGGGGGCCAACGTGCAAAGGAAAGCGTATCGCCATTATTTGGGGCGGGGCTTTGCGACGTTAGTTTCGATGTTATATCAACTTCCCGTGTACGATTCTCAATGTGGGGCTAAGCTTTTGAAAAGTGAGTTAATACCTGTTGGATTTAGCGAGGAATTTCGTTCCAGTTGGCTTTTCGACGTGGAACTAATCTTACGAATCCGGGAAAAATACGCTGATTATGACCGGATTATTCATGAAGTTCCCTTGAATACATGGGTGGAGAAGGGGGATAGCCGTATCAAGTTCAAGCATTTACTGAAGATGCCCAAGGAATTGTTTAACATTTATTGTCGTTACATGGGACGTGAATAAGGGCGTGTGTTCCGGGTTATTCTAAGCTTAATATTCCGAATAAGTTACCATGTACTTGCGTCGCTGTCTCGTTAGTAAGTTACCGATAAGTTACCGATAAGTTGCCGATAAGTTATCGAGCGGGAGTGGTAACTTGTCCCAGTGTTCGTGTTGATGAATAGTTGGATTACGCCCGAGTTACAGGCAGAACACCGGAGAATGTGTCTGCCAGTAGACTTGAATAATGTTTCTATTGTAAATATTCCGGATGTCGTTTCAACCACACGGCCGCATACGAGCAAGTGCCTTCCGGTTTGAGGTGATTGGCTTTCGCATAGTCATAAGCGGCTTCCGTGAGTGCGCTAGCGATTCCTCTCCCTTCTAAAGCCGGGGGAACGAACGTGTGAATGATGTCGAGACTATTGTCCGTTAACCTGTATTCAGCATAAGCTGTCATGTTTTCCAGCTCGATTTCGAAACGTTGCCGGGTAGGGTAATGTGTCACTTTGTAATTCATAGTTTTTGTTTTTTGATGTAACGAAGATAAGCAATAAAATGTTTTGTATCGTTTTTTCGATTATATTTGAGGAAGAAAGAGTATAAATTTAAATGATGGAATTATGATAGAGGCACCTGAAGCGCTTTGTTTGTCGGAACAGTTGAACGGGGTTATCAAAGGAAAGGTCGTGATGGATGTTATACCTTGCTACACCTCGCATAAATTTGCCTTTTTCAACGGGGACCCGGAAAAATACCCGGGGATGTTACTCGGTAAAATGGTGGATGGGGCTTGTGCTTACGGGGGAATGGTGCAAATTAACGTGGGGGATGCCAAGGTGGTGTTTAGCGACGGGGTAAACCTCCGTTATTACGAACCCGAGGCGAAGTTACCGAACAAACACCAGTTACTGATCGGGTTTGAAGATCAGAGTTGCATTATCGTTTCCGTGAGGATGTATGGTGCCGTGTGGTGTTTCGTGGGGGGATTCTTTCGAGGGTGGTTTGATGTCATATTACGGAGGGGCTAAAAATAAACCGCAGGTGTTGTCGGATGCTTTTGACAAGGCGTATTTCATGTCCTTGATTAATGACGAAGGGGTGCAGAAAAAGAGTGCCAAGGCGTTGCTTGCCACTGATCAGATGATTCCCGGTTTGGGAAATGGTGTGTTGCAAGATATTCTGTATCTGGCTCGGGTACATCCGAAGACGAAGATTGCGGTTCTTTCGCAGGCGAAAAGGGAAGAGCTTTTCGGGTGTGTGAAGAAGGTTTTGCGGGAGATATACCGACTGGGAGGACGTTGTTCCGAGAAGGATTTGTTTGATCAAAAAGGGGGGTACGTTCCTTACTTGTCTAAGGATACAGTGGGGAGCCATTGCGTGTACTGCGGGGATTATATATTAAAAGAGAATTATTTGGGGGGTAGTATTTACTATTGCAACACTTGTCAGCAAGAAGAAAGATAGAATAAAAAATCCCGGAGTTTAATCCGGGATTTTCGATATTATCTGTTGTGATCTTTTAATATCACGTCGTGGGCACCGCCTTCCACGATACTGGTTGAAGAAACCAGGGTGATTTTAGCATTCTTTTGTAATTCAAAGATAGATGTTGCTCCGCAGCTACACATCGTGGAGCGGATTTTACCGATGGTTACATCCAAGTTGTCTTTTAATTTTCCGGCGTATGGAACGTAGCTATCCACGCCTTCCTCGAATTTGAGGGATTCACTGCCGCCCATGTCATAACGTTGCCAGTTGTGGGCGCGGTTAGAACCTTCTCCCCAGTACTCTTTCACGTAGGAGTTATTCACCATTAGTTTTTTGGTGGGGGATTCGTCGAATCGGGCGAAATAACGTCCCATCATCAAGAAATCGGCACCCATGGCAAGAGCCAACACCATGTGGTAGTCATGTACGAGACCGCCATCACTACAAATCGGCACGTAGATACCGGTATCCTCGAAGTATTTATCGCGGGCTTTGGCCACGTCAATCACGGCTGTAGCCTGTCCGCGGCCGATACCTTTCTGCTCGCGGGTGATACAGATGGAACCTCCACCGATACCCACTTTGATAAAGTCAGCCCCGGCTTCCACTAGATAACGGAATCCGGCCTGATCTACCACGTTTCCGGCACCAACGAGTACTTTGCCGTTGTATTCTTGTTTAATCCATTGTAATGTTTCTTTTTGCCATTCGGAGAAACCGTCGGATGAATCGATACATAAAACGTCCACCCCGGCTTCTACTAACGCGGGAACACGTTCTTTGTAATCACGGGAATTAATCCCGGCACCTACCAGTAATTTCTTGTCCGTGGTGTTTAATAATTCATTCGGGTTATCTTTGTGGCTATCGTAGTCCTTGCGGAACACGAAGTAAGCAAGGTTTTGATCTTTATCAATGATCGGTAAGGTGTTCAGTTTATGATCCCAGATGATTTGGTTTGCCTCGCTGAGGGTCATCCCGATTTCTCCAACGGTTAATTTGGAAAAGGGAGTCATGAATTCTTTCACTTTTCTGTCTTTCGGGTCTTTTTCTCCCCGGTAATCCCGGCTGGTAACTATACCCAGCAATTTGCCGTTCGGGGTTCCGTCATGGGTAACACCCATTGTGGTATGTCCCGTGCGTTTCACCAAAGCAAGCACGTCTGCCAAAGTGGCTTCCGGGGTGATGTTGGAGTCACTGGTAACGAACCCGGCTTTGAATTTCTTTACCTTGCGAACCATTTCTGCCTGTGATTCGATAGGTTGCGAACCGAAGATAAATGACAATCCCCCGTTCCGGGCAAGTGCAATTGCCAATCCAGAATCGGAAACGGACTGCATAATCGCTGAAACAAACGGGATGTTCAGTTCAATGGCTGATTTCTCGCCTTTTTTATACTTCACCAAGGGTGTTTTCAATGAAACGTTGGTTGGGATACACTGTTTCGTGGTCAGACCGGGAATAAGCAGATATTCTCCGAAAGTTCTTGATACATCGTCCAAATAGATTGCCATAGAATTTATCTTTATGCGGTTTGATTAAAAATTGGGCAAAGATAGTCAATTTCTCGGAATATGCAGGGTGTAGAGCCTTATTTTTTGTTTCGATGAATTTCATGCCATTTTTCAAGACAGTTTAAAAAGTGATATAAAAAAGGGGCTGTCCCAAAAGTCTTTTTATATCAAAAAACTCCTCCGTCACTTCGTGCCACCTCCTCTATAAACAGAGGAGGAGCTGG
>ENA-USUK01002797-USUK01002797.1-human-gut-metagenome-genome-assembly--contig:-NODE-2797-length-11141-cov-4.952549_pt1 | contig 11141 bp, 7 predicted proteins | sample MGYA00250062_ERZ773400 | MGnify/ENA primary metagenome ERZ773400 (study PRJEB29103, sample SAMN06111961) | human gut metagenome | biome: human gut; feature: ankylosing spondylitis patient; material... | reverse complement strand
CAGAGTGAAATATACAGTAAAATCAAGAAACAGCGTGCCTATATCAAGAAAGGCATCATCTATTTTGATGGCCAAAGCCGATCGTTGAAACCTTTTATGGCAGAAGCTATCGACCGTAATAACCGTATAGACATGGTTGAAATGTTCAACCCGGCTACTGAGGCTGAACGGGATTTGCTTTGTATAATTTTTAATGTTTCCCGGACAGATCTGGTAGATATATCTCCGGAAAGAACACACTACTACACAGATGCAGTGAACCGTCTACGTGAGATATTCAATGATGAAACTATTTCATCCGTCAGGAGTAAACTATATGAAGAAGGTTTTACTGTCCGTCAGGAGGAAGATACAACTTATGCCATAAATTTCGGGCAGCATATCATTATAAATCTTACTGAAGAAAACTTCAATCTTGAACGGCTAAAGAAACAGTCTGTGAAGCAAATTGAACGGCAAAAATACCAGCAACAAACAAAGTCGACTTCACATTTCTCTGGCAAGACCAAGCTGCGTGATGTAGGTGGTGGCAGTCATAGCGAGAAACGTGAGTGGGAAGTTGGACAGAAAGGTAGCTATGATGATATCGATGATGGTAATTCAATGAAAAAGATAACATTATATTAAGTGACAATAGGAAAGACCTTACCACTCAACCCATTACTTTTGGACATGTTTTTGTGCAACTGTTATTGCATCATAACTTATTTCATCTTCAGCGCCTACCGCATCAAGAACTTTATCTGCTAACCACAATGTCAACATCTCTTTCACGTCTTGATGCAAGTATTCTGCAAGCTTAATCACCTGTTCACGCTTTGCTCGCCTATCACCTCGTTCAATCTTACTGAACATAGGTGTGTCTATCTCCAATAGTGCTGCCAATTGTCGTTGCAACACGCCCTGCTTATCTCTGAGTTCTCTAATCCTATTTCCAAATAACATAATGTTATGTTTAAGTTTCGATATTATATTGATTTACTACTCTGTCGTTAGTTTCGTCTAATTCAGACGGAATATTATTTGAGAAATTAAATCCGTCCATCTGTTTTGATTAGTTTATTTAATTTCATTTCTTTAAACAAATCAAACAAAAGCATAGAGACGTTACTTATCTGATCTCCCTCATTATGTCAATTATATTAAAGTTGACCATGGTTCGCAAAAAATATTCATTGCGATAGTGATACTGATATCCATACGTGGCAAGAGCCTTCTATAGAAGGTCAAGTATAAAGCAACTTCCATTGGTATAATACACAGATATCACTACTGTATTATTTTAGTTCTAATTCAAGCATATATTATAAATGAGCCTTTTACCCTCATGCTCAGGAGGTCTGCTTAGAGAAGAGATATCAGAAGTATCATAATTGATACCCAAATTAAATCAGCGAGTCGCTTACCCAATTGTTTCTAAAACTCTTCCCCAAAAGGAGATGTCTTTTTAGGAGCAGCCCCTTTGTTGCGAGACTGCTCAAACTATACATCACCATTGTTCAAAAAATAAAATTTATCGAACATAATTCTGTAAAATTTGATAGTTAGTGCATCACATGTTATCATCCCTGTTTGCTTCCGGGCTGGCATTCACTTACTCTCCCGCATTTGCAGTACCATCAGCATAAACGCATTTCACTTCTCTGTTCGGAATGGGAAGAGGTGGGACAACGTTTTGTTAACGCCTAATTATATATTGTTACTTTTACTATCTTTCTCAGAAAACCCCGAATCGAATGAGCGTTCCAGTTCCAATTCTGGACGAGTTAGCAGAATTGGCATTTCCATTCTATTTTCTAAGACAATCTCTTTAGAAGCATTTTTAGCTCTTGAAACAGCAAATTTTCTAAGATCAGTTATCTGTTTCTCCATAGTCTTAGAAAGAGGTACGGTATTTTTGATAGCATCCAAAATATGTATCATCTGTAATTTGGGAGCAATATTAGATTCTTGTGATTCTACATATGCAGTAAACATAGCTTCCTTTACACATTCTTCAATTTCTGCTCCATTAAATCCTTCAGCTTTTTGGGCTAAAATATCTAAAGCAAATGAAGATACATTTTGACGATTTTTTTGCAAATGTATGGAAAAAATATTCTCTTTTTCTTTCTGACTTGGAAGATCCACAAAAAAGATTTCGTCAAATCTGCCTTTTCTAAGTAGTTCTGGAGGTAGTTGATTAATATTATTAGCAGTTGCCACAACGAATACAGGTGCTGTCTTTTCCTGCATCCATGTTAATATTGTAGAAAATATTCTAGAAGTCACACCACCATCTGTAGCTCCACTTGATTGTACACCGCTAAGACCTTTTTCTATTTCGTCAATCCATAATACACATGGAGCAACAGCTTCGGCAGTTGCAATTGCTTTTCGAATATTATCTTCACTCGACCCTACAATACCCTGAAAGACTTTTCCTACATCTAACCGAAGTAAAGGCATATTCCAACTAGAAGCAATACTTTTAGCTATTAAGCTCTTTCCGCATCCTGGGACACCCAACAAAAGCAAGCCCTTAGGCTCTTTTAATCCCCAATCACGAGCTTCCTTGTCATATGCTAACTGCCTTTTTTTAAGCCACTCCTTTAAATTTTCCATACCTCCGACATCTTTTAGACTTTCATTTTTGGGAAAGTAATCCAAAATGCCCGATTTCCTAATAATCTGCTCCTTTTCAGAAGATACAGTAAAAGGAGACTTATCGTCAAAGCCATCCTTAACAGAGGCAAGGCAGTAAGCTAAATCTGCCTCCATTGATGTCATTCCTAACGCAGCATCTATCAGTCTATTTCTTAGGTTTGTTTTGAGTTCAACTTTTGACTGCTTCGCCACTATATCCAAAACTTCTCCCAATTCATTACGTTTAGGAAGTGGTATTTGTAATACAGTAATATACTTTTCCAATTCAGCAGGAAGTCTGTAAATTGACGATAGAATAATTGCATGGGTATTGTTATTTGTTGCTTCTGCAATTTTACGGAACATCAATTTAACTTCATCCCTTTCAATATGATTATTTATATCATCAAGAACAAATATATTTTTCTCCCCAGACTTTTTTGAGTTAAGAATATAAGCTAACACTTCAAGAGGGTTTTGCATACGCTCAATTCTTTTCTCTGTTTTATCAGGTAATATCTGAACAAGTCCATATACACAATCCCATTGATAGTAATTTACTTTCTTACCTTCTCTACGCAACAGCTCTACAATACCTTTAATCTTTTGTTTCGTTCTGTAGTATTCGTAACTATGAAGATATAATACAGGGTAGTATGCCCTAATCATTAGGATAAGTTTCTGAAAAACATCTTCCATACTATTATGAATTTTGATTTAAATTAATTGTTCTACGAGGCTTCATTTTACTTAAATATTTGGCAGGAACAGGCTTTTTTGTCATTACACGTTTGTTACCTAAATGCTGCTCCAATATATCCATAGCTTCATGAGCCTTTTCGTTTATATCATTTGGTAAATAGTCAGAATCTGTTATAATGGTCCCGTCTTTTAGTATAGTAAATTTAATAGAGGCAAAAGGTTCATCTTCTAGTGGGTCATACGATTTTGCCTCCATATAAAAACTAAACCTTTCTTCTTCTGTAGGTGTAAAAGTATAATTCGATCTATAGGTAAATCCGTATTTTTCAAATTCAGAGATTAAAGCATTTTTCGAGTATTCAGCATTGAGCTCTTGAAACTTTTCCTTTAATTCTTCTACTTTTACATATGCATTTGGCATATAATAAGTATTGTAAGTAACCTCGTTAGTTGACACATCTAATCTCAAGGCAAACTCACCATTGAAGTTAGAATCATTTCCAACTTCAGTAACCAATAATATATTGTTTTGCAAAGAATACTTCCATCCTAACGTCTCACATGCAGCCATTAAAACATTAGCATTCATTATTTGAGGGTTTCGTACAAACCTAGATGATTCAAATCTTGACATAATTATAATGAAAATAACAATTCTTCAATATTTTTTAATGGATCATGGTAATCATCTTTATTCAAAAAGATTTTATCTGGAAGCAATTGCTTTACCAATTTATTACCTAATCTGATATTATAAAAAGCATACAACTTTTCATCTATAGCTATAAATACACGAGAAGCTCCTTCTTGTTTATCTTTTAATATGTTGTATTTGAATAGTTTCCTTAATTCTGAGCTGCTCAATAAAGCAATCAACTTATCCTTCCACTTGTCCCCAATATTTGCTTTTATAGCATTATCGTATGACGACAAGTAAAAGAGAGCTGTGAGATGTTTTATAATAGATATTGAATCTGTGGGCTCTAGTTCATAGAAGGACATTGTTAAAGATAAAATCCTATCATAGGATTCTGTATTACCTACATCATTCTTCTTTTTAGGATTATATGAATCACTTGCATTATTCACCTTTGACTTCATTGTAGATGAATTAATTAGCTTCTGTAAGTGAATAATTACATTTTGAATATCATCACTTATGATAGAACCATCACATGCAGATGATAATTTAAACAATTTTGCCCTATAAAAACCAACCTCTTTTTGAGATAGGCCATTTGACATTTTACTCTCAATTTCATTCTTTAATGCCTCTATCTCTTTTGTAAGCAGTTCAGATTTTGCCAGTGCTCTACGTTCCTCAAGAATATTATCGTAATCAATAAATAATTCCTCAAGGTTAGCATCTTTTCTAAAATACTCAATCTTCTCATTTTTGTAGTTTTGTACATCACCTGAAGGCAATTTGGAAATCTCTTGCAATGCTTTTTCAATGTACTTTTCTGCAAATTGTTTCTTTGATAAATGATATTGATTAATTGCAGCTTGATAATGAGCTAGACACATCTCTTCTGTTCTAACATGAGTGATATTTTTAGGTGTCACAGAAAATGATAGAACGTTAAAACTCCCTGTAAACAATACACATTGACCATTTTTTACTTCAATAACATTCTTCTTATGGAATGCAGGAAGCTCAACATGAAAGAACTGCCTACCGTATTCAGTTTCCAAAGTTTCAAGTGCTTTTTGGGATTGGTTTCCTACCATTTTATCCTTGTGGCTATCAAGCCCTTCATCTGGAGAAGAGTATGATATGAATACTTTACCTCCTTGTTTAAGATAATTCTTGATTAAAGGAAGCCTATTGCGCATAAATGTACCATCTGCTACCCATGGACTGGATAACCAAATTTCATCAGGTTTGTCAGTTTGGAAGATATTATGCAATTCGGATTCAAATGCAATAGTATCATATAATGCACGTTTATGAAGCCTTTCTGAAAGGTCATTAGAATTAACCTCCTCTGTCTTTTTATTTTCTTCATTTGCTATAGATTGCTTATCCTCTTGCTCAATAAGTTTCTTTTCTGCCGTAATAATATTTGCCACATCTTCCTTTACCAAAGGATCAGACTTGGCAAGGTCTAAATCATTGTAAATCGTAAGGTCTTCACTCTCACTTGCAGCTTGAAGCATTTTGGAAAACAAAGTCTGTTTTAAATCTCCATCATCTTCAATTAATTGAGATAACTGAGGCAAAACACTCTGTGTAATATCGTCATAAACAATAGCCCTGACTTGTTTTGTTCTAATGCTCTGAACAAAACAAACTATCAATTCGTACTTATAAAAATTGTGATTTTGTGGGTCTGCATTCTGAAGAATAAATCTTCCCTTTGAACTCTGCATATTTGATGCTTGTATCTCAGAAAGCGCTTTTATTTCTTCAAAGCTTAGAGGGGTTAAAGATTCTTCCTCTTTTAAGAAATCTGATTCATTGATAAGTTGAATATCATCAGATGGGATACAGTCACGTAATCCTGCAAAAGAATGATTATTATTTAAATACCAAAGTTCAAAATCGGAACTAAATGATTTCATTCTCTCACCATGAGAGGCAAATTCTTGTCCCTGTTCCGTGATAAAATATGCGGACTCGTCGCCCGTCACAAGATTGTATCGAATCATAGAGTCAATAGCATTACGAATCATCTTTTGTTCAGCAATGTCATGCTCTATATCCAATCCTAATATTTTGCCAATATTGGAAAGTGATGTTTGTCCGTCAATACTAATTATTCCAACAATGGCTTTCTCAAATGCTGAAATTTTTTCCGGTTTGTTTGTAACTCCTTTATATAACTGAGCTACAAATTTAATAGTATATGGTATATATCCGATAATGAGTTCAGATATTGCTTTATTTTTATCAATGACATTATTGAGGCGTTGATCCAACGTCTCTTCAATAGTTTCCTTTTTGTCAAAATCCTCTTTTAGAGGTTGTGACTTAAACTTCTTAGACTTTGGGGTAAAATTTTTGTTTCGTCCCTTGTTATATGTATTTTGTTTCATCTTACCAAATGTTGAAGTTGTTTAATATCAAAATGGTCCATCTCATCAATTGATTTTTTATAATGAGCATTTTCTCTAAAGAAGTCTCTATTCCCAATGACAATTAGAAGTCTTCTTGCACGAGAGAAACCGACATTTATACGCCTAATATCTTCAGCAAATCCGTAATGCTTCTCTTTATTGCTTCTCACGGTTGAAATTATGATTATGTTACGCTCCATACCTTGGAACTTGTCCACTACATTAATTCTACAAGGAAGTGACTTGTCAATTTTTCCATCCTTGTACATTTCTTTAATTTTACCATATTGTGCTCCATAGAAAGTTATTATACCTATTTCTTTATCTTCTGGTTTTTCTTGAGAATCCATAAACTTTTGGAAACCGTCTGCTTTTTGCAAGGCTTTAATGACTGTTTTAATAGCATCTAGTTCACCGTAATTTACATATGATGTAGAGCCACTCGGCTGGCTTTCATATGTATTTACATTAACCCAAATAGCATGTGTTTGTGGTTCAATAAACCCAGGAATAGTAAGTCCATGATAACGACTTCCTCTAGCATTATATTGTTCATTATCCATGTCTTCATCAGCAAGTCCACATTTCAGACCTTCTTCAAGTTCTTCACTATAGAAATGACCAATCGTATCCATAATCTTTTTATGCATTCGGTATTGTGTATCCAAAGTTGCGACTATTGATGGTTTGAGTTTGAATGCTGTTCTAAATAATATTTCAAATTGTGACTCCTTGAAGCTTTCGATGGTTTCTGCCAATACTTTTTGATTTGCCTTTTTCAAGGATGTTATGATGTTATTTTCATTCATCATCGGTGGAAGCTGTTTATGGTCACCTATGATGATGATTTTCTTTCCCCATACCATAGGTACAGACATCTCCAATGGTGTAGCCTTACTTGCTTCATCCATAATAACAACATCAAAAGCATTCTCATTGTTACCAAACAAATATTTATATATTTCTTGAAGTTGTTTGGAGCCACATATACTACAAGTGGCAGCAACAAGATTTACATTACTCTTATATGCTTCATAGAAATACTCTCTTGTATTGCGATCTCTGACAGTAAGATCCCTCTTCCATTGATTTATAACAGATGCATACTTAGTATCATCTGTCATGCCTTTAAGAATGGAGTCTATCCAAATGTTTGTACCATTGTCTTCATTCTCAGCACTTGGTTTAATACACCAATCTTCCATAAAGTCCAACATGTACCTTTTTGCTTCTATTCCGATTTCTTTCTCCGTTGATGCATTCTGGATTCGTACAGGTCTAATACCTCTACGCCCCTGCAATCTTTCAAGAGCATTGTCAACTGCAAGGTTAGTTTGTGAAGTTAGAAGAATCTTCGAATCAGGTTTCTTAAGTATTTGTTGCCATATAATCTCTGCAATAACAGTTGTCTTACCTGTACCAGGAGGGCCTTGAATAATTGCAATATCAGGAGCAGAAACAGCTTTTGCTACAGCCTCCAATTGCTTATCATTAAGGAACTTTTCAATTTTTGTTTCTGTTATTCGTTTCTTAACCTCTTCAAGATTCTCATCAAATTCACCTGCATATCTGGGATCAAATAGGAAGTCACATAATCTTGGATTAGCAGGTGCAGGAATCCTTTTAGTTTTTGAATGTGGATAGAACTGGTTTGGATTGGTAATTCGCAACATTGAATCGGCCAATCTTTGTAACTCAGAAGATTTGCCAACCATTGGAAATTGCAAGTAGTCTCCAACATGTATAAATCTCTCAACTCGTCCTTGGGCATTGCGATCCTCCATGTATTCAATAAATTCTGAGCTAATTTCAAATTTAATACTATTGAGTTTTCTTCCAATGCATTTTCCTAGCTTCAAAGCATTTTTCAGCATTTGAGTTCTGTTATTTCTCAGTTCTTTAATTTCATCATAATCCTGATACTCTTCCTCATATGCCAAATCTATCGCTTCATTAATAGCATCATATTCATTAGCCTTGATGAGATTTACGTTCTCATTTATATAACCATTTCTAAGATTCTTTTCAAATTTTATATTTAATTGATGGTCAAACTCAAAAGACAATATAGTTTTACCTTCATCATTTAAATCATATTCATTTGTAAGCAAAGATGGGTATAAAGTTATACTAGAGTTGATAGCATCATGAAATGAAGCTAATTCTTCCAACTCAGTATACTCAATAGTGTAATTGAGAACCTGACATGTTTCATCATTTTCAAAAGAGGCTGTAAAAGAAGGAGCAATCTCAGTTATTTTTTCCGCTACCTCCTTATAAACTTTCTTACAATAGCTAATATCATCACTTAATAATTTGATAGCAACAGAAGGATGATATTCCGGTTCTTGAATACTTAAAGATTCACCACAATGTTGGCGAACTTGAGAAAGTAATTCTATATAGTTGTTATAATCAGCTGGATAAAATTCAACCAATCCTGATGCTGCTTTAACTCTAATCCGTTTGTTAGAAACAAATTTTAACTGCATTTCACGCAACAATCCCTTATTCGGAATTACAAAACAGCCATAGTCGTATTCTTTTTTTATGAAGGTCTTATTATCATATGCAGCAATAACCTTCTGGTGCATCTCGTATGCAGTGTTGAAAAAAGAATAAGAATCATTAGAAGTAAAAATATATGAATTCCCACTTACAGAAAGACCTTCAATTTGCACATCTGGTCTAAAATCTGTAGGTGTAAAGATAGCTCTGCAAGCAGCAATTCTTATACTTTGTATTGCTTGAGAGTTAAAGTTAAGATAACTTTTTCCCTGAGTTTTTATAAGTAGTTGACCACTAACAGAATCAAGTACATCTATCACTCCTGGCATTTCTTTAATCTCAGATATAATTGAAGCTATATTTTGGTTGCTTTTAAACGATGCGACTATAACAGTCCTGCGTTCAGTTGTCAATGTTTCAGGATAATCAGATTTTATTAATTCTTCTAGATATAACGCTTGACTATCATTGTTAAAGGTATATACCCCATCTGCATAGCTATAGTTCGGATCATAATCATTTAGGTTTGAATTTATACTCTCCAACAAATCATCAAGATTTTCTGACGACTTAAGTGTTAAACTACCAGAAAGAATATGCTTTACATCTTCAGCTACTTTATAGCAGTTATCAGCAGCTACATTTGATAACTCTTCAAGAATTTCTTCTGTTATATCAACGTAACCGACAAATGATATTTCTCCTTTATTATTTGTTACAAAATCTATATTAGGATTACGGTATTTTGTAGCTTGAACACTTTTTATAGCTGAAGTCAATCTTTCCTGAAGAGTTGGAGCTTTAACTTTTAATGTTAATGTATTATACGTGCGGTCATTATAGTGCTCTTTCTCTATGCTTCCGACTTCTTCTACAATAAATAATTCCTTCTTATCTGTATTTAAAGCTCTTTCACCATCAATATATGCTTTCCACATTTTTCGAGATTGTTCTCTATTTATCTCTCTTACTGGTTCTTTCAAGGAAAGAAGACTAGTACAGAAATCCTTGATTTCACGATATGATGTCATAAGGTCATTGCGATCGAGGAAATCCATTAGATTGTGATTAATATATTCTTCAGCCATGAATTTCAGATTCATGCTCTTATATTCAGAAGAATCAGTTGGGACAACAAATTCCTCGTCTGAGATATAGTTTAACGAGAATTCAGTTAGATTTTGTCTTGGCGTAACATATATAGATAACTTCAATTCTTCGATAATAAACTGATATTTTCGAAAGTCTTTCTTGTTCTTTCCTTTATAAATAATTTTGCATTGATGGACACCAAGAATAGATTCGAAGATTTCTTTTGCTGTCTGAGTTGTAGATTTAAGATAATTCTTGCTACACTCAAAGGCTTGTTGAGAGTATACAATAATACATGGTGTTGACTCCAATACCTCTGTAAATAATTCTTCCGTGAATGTTCTATCTAATTCAGCCATATTATTTTATTTTAGATAAACTATACTTATGTTTCGGTCGTACATATTTAATTGAGCACGTATAATTTCTTCATTTTCAATAAGTAAAACTACGCCATAATCCGCAAATGAAGTTCCCATGCTATCATACCCATAACCACGAAGTTGAACTATATTGTCGCTAACATTAGTAATGCGCATACGTTTTGGAGACATCTGTATATTGTTCTGCCACAAAGGATGTATACCGTCTAAGTTAAACATAGTGACTGTATATCCTTCTCCATCTTCAATATTTTTTTCTATGACTAATCTTCTGTTTGCTCCATAGTTATGGCCAGATATATCTTGATTATTTTGAAATCTTACGTGATCTGAAGAGGTGAAAGCAACAGAACCTAGTAAATTACTAGCTGCAGCCCATTTTTGCTGGTACATATATACTTTCGCCAAAAGAATTTTTAATGAATTTATCCATTGTTATTTATTTTGGGTACAAAGTTAATTAAATGTCCAAAAAGTGACAAGTTTATATTTGTACAATGTATGAGTATTGTTACACGAAATCACACGACATAAACAACTATTGTACAATGTAATGTACTATTGTAACTTTTATAGTTAAATAAAACATGCTATTCAAATTTCATCTATCTGAATATTCCGGTTTATCCATCCCAAATCACAAATGTGTTGCACATTTCTTACCTGAAAATCTTGGTTAATACATTTGTCACAAAATCAATCAATACTTGAAATGATACAGACTCCGGTTATAGTGACATTTGCCAATCAAAAAGGAGGTGTAGGAAAAAC
>ENA-USUK01002796-USUK01002796.1-human-gut-metagenome-genome-assembly--contig:-NODE-2796-length-11143-cov-26.921110_pt1 | contig 11143 bp, 14 predicted proteins | sample MGYA00250062_ERZ773400 | MGnify/ENA primary metagenome ERZ773400 (study PRJEB29103, sample SAMN06111961) | human gut metagenome | biome: human gut; feature: ankylosing spondylitis patient; material... | reverse complement strand
TCCACTACATAGATCAGTTTTCCCTCTTCATCTCTCGTAGCAATGTAAATATATCTTGTAGAATTCAATGTCCGGATCTCATTGAGATAGCAGGAAATATCCTTATAAAACTGTGTTTCTTCATCTGAACGATCCTTGATTTGTGAAAAATCCTCCCCTCCAATTTTTCCATCCACCAGTTTATGGACTGCATCTGCACTTGCTCTATCACGGGAGATTTCTGTTTCCAGTGCGGTCTTGGTATAGGCGCTTTGCAGAATAAATGTGTACGCAGCTATGGCCAGAATGATAGCCAGTCCCATAAGAACAAAGATCTTTCCTGATATTTTTTGTTTTACAAACCTTTTGTTTTTCTTCAAATGTATCCCTTCTTTTATTTTCTTCTCCATACAACTCCACCCTTTCAGAAATGCACACCTGAACATGGCTTTTCCAATATCTTGGTTATAATACTACGCGACATTTTCCGTTGCAACAGATTTTTTACATTTCTGCTTGCTGTCGATATACATTCATGATAACGATGGATATCATTAAACTTCTTCGTGGATGCCCACTCGTCAAGCATATATACAATTTCATCCAATTTATTGCTTCTTCCGACAGCTATGTATTGGAAAAGGACAAAAAACACCGCCATGTTGTTTACACATAGCGATGTTCTTTTTAACATTCCTATTATTCAGTTGTTGTATCAATCAACTTAATCAGACATGCAAGCTATTTGCATCCAATAAAAATTCTTTCACACCCATCATCAGATAGCCATTTTCATCATAGGCTTTCATTTTTGTTTTCTGTGCATCTAGAGAATAGCCGTCTATCTGCATGGTTGTGGAAACGCGGGTATATAAATAAACTCTGATTTTTTCTTTCTTCAATTTACATATCACCTCCCGGAAGCGCCGAAACCGCTGACAAATTAATACTGGCTAATGTATCCATCTGCTTAATTGCCAAATTTCTAAGCAATACAAGTCTTTCTGATTGAGATTTTCCCTGTTCAATTAAAATTGCATTATAGCTCTCCATATTTGCCAATACCAATAACTGATTTAAATCTGCATCATCACGCACATTACCCTTTTTACTTGGATTGTTATTTTTCCATTGCTTTGCAGTTTGTCCAAATAAAGCAACATTTAAAAGATCTGCTTCACTGGCATATGTATAGGCAATCTGTTCCGGTGTTAGCTCTGGTGGAATCAAATTTTCCTTCACCGCATCCGTGTGAATATGGTAGTTCACCTTTGATAATGCTCTGTTCAAATTCCAATCCAATGACAGGCGACTATTTTCGTCCTGTTTCAGTCTGCGATAGTCTTTCATAATATACAGTTGAAATTCTGGAGAAATCCATGTTGCAAATGCCATAGCAATATCACTATGTGCATAAGTTCCTCCACCATACCTGCCTGCTTTCGACACTATTCCAATAGCATTGGTCTGTTCAATCCATTTGGTCGGTGTCATAACAAATCTGTTTAATCCCGCCTCACTTCTAACCGCCTCGAATTGCACACGGTTAAAATCCGGATTGTGAAGTTCTTCCCAGACCGCCAAAAACTCAACTGTATTCCTGTTTCGCATCCAGTTCTGAATGACAAATCTGGGATCATTATCATTTCTGTATTTTGCGATATCTGTCAACGAAATGTATTCATTTTCAAAATCCTTGGTGTAAATTCCAATATCGATACCCTTTGCATGAATAATTTCTCTAACTATTTTATTTGCCATCTCTATTCCCCCACAATGCTTTCCATTTGCTCCAGTTTCTGCAATGCCTTCATATATGCCATCAATCTTTTATACTGTTCGTCTCCAAGGCTATGAATCTGCTTTAATATCTTAATATCCGACCTGGTCACTTCATAATCCTTATCTGTATCTTTATACTCCGGATCAATTCCTTTTCCCGTTAAAAGCTGTTCCGGTGTAATATCCAATGCGTCACATATGGATAATAAACAGTCTGCCTTTGGATTTGTCTTTTTCTTTTTCCAGTCACTGATGTTACTTGTTGCAATCCCGGTTCTTCTCGACAGTTCCAACTGGCTCATGTTCTTCTGCTCCATTATGTAAAAAATTCTTTCACTGATAATCATGTGTGTTCCTCCGTTATATTTCATATCCGTATTTATTGATTTCTTTTCCGTTTATACGGCTATTCTATCATGCCACAGCATTTCTTTCAATAGGAATGATAATACTTCTAAATTTCTCAATATTTTCTGTTTTATATAATTCCTTGTACAACTGTTTTATTCTCTTCATGCGAAGATAATTATCAGGATTACCTCACGAAAATATCTCTCTCAGCACATATCTAATCTGGATCTAAAATCTCTCAAGAATCTAAAAAATATCAAGACATAATAATTGAATAAGAAAAAACAGTAACATAAGAGCTAGATATATGTATACAGGTATACAAAGAAGTATTAGAATTGTGTATGTAAGTAACCTGTATGAGAGCATAAAAATACCTTCTGATTGTTATCAACCAGAAGGTACTGTGTATTAGTCAATGTCTTCCTTTGCTCCACAGCTACAAACTCTTCTATGATGTGTAATTGTCTCTGTAGTTGGATCTGTGTAATGTGGATAAGTCTGATAACCAAAGCAACCAGTTTCATCCATATGAGCACACATTGTAGCATAATCTTCACACCAAAAACCGCAGTCACATAATAAGCCCTCAATTTCCTTACCAGGGTGTTCAATTGTTTCAGTCCATTCCTTAGTAGTCCACTGATGCTGATGCTCTGTTGTAGGAGCTTCTGTAGCTGGCTGCTGTGGCTGTGGTGTAGGCTTCTTCTCATTCTTAGGAGCTTCTGTTGTCTTTTCTGAGTTATGCTTAGGAGCCTCAGTGGTCTTTTCCTCTGTGGTAGGAGCATTTACTCCACCAGAGATTGGTCTCTCTGTTGTTGCTTCTTTCTTCTTTGAAGGCTTCTTAGCTTCTGTGGTAGCTGTTTCTTTCTTTTTAGCAGTTGCAACTTCTGTGGTTGCCTTAGCTTCCTGCTCGGTAGTTGTAACCTCAACCATGTTTGTGCTACCATCATCATTATTCTTATTGTAAAGAATAATTCCAGTAGTAATACCAGCCAGAAGAATGATGACTGTAAGTACTGTGATAATAATAATATTTCTCTTCTTTGTATTGATCTGATATGTGATCTTGTTGTCTGTGTTACTTTTCTTTTTTTGCATTTGTAATCACCTTTCCCTTATTATTTTCTCATAAGTGTATAGGATTTCACAAAATTTATTGTCTTACTTTCTCTGACATTATTTTTTGCAGATTGATTTTTTGCTTTCATATATTGCAATTTTACCTAACTGAAAAATAATTTTTTATGCTGTCCTATATTTTATTATAAACTTATCATTTTTAGCTGTAAACAATTAAGGTATACAAATATACATATTTTTTAACGTTTTTAAGGTTGACTGCCGCTAGCCTACGGCGCCGCAGTCAACCACTTCTTTAAAGTTTTCCATATCTGTTATCTTAGGTACACGCAGTATAGTAATTCTATCAAGTGCAATCAACCCTTGTCCTTTACTTAGCTTAGTATTGACACATGGTAAATCAACACCTGTTCCAAATGTTGCAAATAATATATTTGACTGTGCATTTCCTAATAATACCTTTGTCAGATTACTTCTTGTAGTAGAATTTATATTTTCTGTTCCTGCCGATTGTAAAACTATCATCATATGAATATTACTCTGCCTTGCTAATACTGAAATATTTTTCACTACACGTTCTAATTCTTCTTTCTGCTTTTTATCAAGACTTACCTGCAATGAAATATATTCTTCAATTACCACAAGCATAGGTTTATATCCTATATCGACTGCTAATGTTTTCGGATTCTTGTCTAGCTCTGGTTGTAATTTTTTCATCCTCAGATTCATCTCAGCTTCCACAGATTTCAACTTTACCAATATATCATCTATTTCATAACTGTAATCAGTGCCGTATATTTTTTAATACCACCATATTTAAGTAATATGACTGCAATAATGATTGCTTCACCTATCAATGCATTCGAGAACCCGATTCAACTGTTGGCTTACATCGATTTCCATTCCTTTTATTTCTTATTTCCTATGCCTTATCAAAAATATCTTCAGACACAATCGCCGGATGATGATTTTTAATATAGTATTTATCTTCCTGCCCCATGTTTTGAAGTCTACGCTTTGATATAGCATCTCTTTCCTTGCGGATACGTCTGATATTTTCTCCGACTGTCATTGAGATTTCCTCCTAATACAACAAATACATATTGTACATCTCATAATACTCTTTTTCTCGCATTTCCACTTCTCCACTTAATTAGATGCTCCTCATTTCTGTCCTTTATGCTCTCACCAAATGCCTTTGCAGTAAAATCATCGCAGCAGTCATACCGGTGTATGGATGTACCATGTTCCCGTATTTCCGAAACAAAAAGAGCAGTCGGGAATAGTTCTTCCGTAAATCTGCTCTTATACATCAGTTCTTCTGTCGTCTCAGGCAAATGAACTTCATAGATAATTTTAATGTCACTGCGACACAGGACAGTTTTCTGTCAGTAGTATTAAAATACCGCTGTCAGATTTTATTTACGACCAGAAGTAATTTGAATGAATACTGTACTTTTCAATTAAAAGAAATAAAGGATATAAACATTCTTTTCCAACTGACATCTGCATTTTATTCAGAAGCAGACAAGTATCGTTCGACCATCGAAAAAATCATAGAGACCGTACACTATCATACTTTTGCTGTAGAACTGGCTGCAAAACTTTTGGAAAATGGAATTTCAACTCCAGGTCAATTATTAGCAAAACTTCAGCCGCCTCCCGGGTGATGGCCGCCAGTCCCGGCGTCTTGGAGTGGCAGACCGTCACGGTGCCGTCCTGCTGGAGCAGCAGCATGGCCATGGGCTTGCCCACGATATTGCTGCGGCCCACCACCACGCAGTGCTTGCCCGCCGGGTCAATGCCGATGACCTTGACCTTGACGTCCTGCCCCTCCGTCAGATGATCGTGGATGTCGCTGACATATGTATTGGCGACCTCCGAAATGTGCACCATGCCCGTGCGGTTTTCCGGCAGGGTGATGAATGCACCGAATTTTGTGATGGACTTGACCTTGCCCTCGAGTAATGCGCCGACCGTGAACTCCATATACGCCGTATTGCCCTCCGTTTATTTGTCGCTGTCGATAAAAATCATTTCGCCGTCTTCGACGAGATTCAGGCGTTCCCGCGCGATCTTCATCACGGCCTCATCCGTCCCGACGTTGGCGATGTCCTGCTCCAGAGCCAGATTGGCCTGCTGCGCGCTGGCGACGTCTGCCTGCAGAGCCGCTGCCTGCTGGCGCGAGTCGCTGATCTGCGGCTGGAGGGTGACCACCGTCACGATCGCGTAGATCATGACCGCGAGGATCAGAAGTTTTGTAATGAGTGATGATTTTCGCAGGCGCATCCTGCTCTCCTCCCACGCTGTTGGTATCGTACCGCCGCATGCGGCGGTGTCTGTTTTTTATTGTAACCGATTTTTTCGCCGATGAAAAGATGTTTTTCGAAAAAATTCCCGGTTTTTCGAAAAAATTTTTGCTTCCGCGGGCAAGGCTATATCGGTAACAACAAGTTTTCTTGCAGTATACCTTACCTTTAGGAGAAGTCCGTATTTTGCATTGGCATACGCTGCCAATGATATTGTTTTGATTATATTATGGATATTGGCAAGTCTGTATGATATTAGATATGTTTCGGTGGTAGTATGTTTTATTGCGTTCTTTGCTAATGATATATACGGATTTGTAAGTTGGAGAAAAATGAAAACCAGACAGCAAGAAATAACTAATGTTGTGAGCATAATGTAAATTCCAGTTTGTCGGTACGAAGAAAAAGGTAAAATACTGTAGTGATAAGATTAGCGGTCAAGGCGAGAGGGAGTGAGGTGTAGATATTGACATCAAAAAGGCACTCCCTTATACTTGAGAGAAAAAGGTAAAAAAAACTCATTGATAAGATTAGCGGTCAAGGCGAGAGGGAGTGAGGTGTAGATATTGACACTCAAAAGGCACTCCCTTATACTTGACGGAAAAAGGTAAAAAAAACTCATTGATAAGATTAGCGGTCAAGGCGAGAGGGAGTGAGGTGCAAAAGACTATGGCAAAATACACCAAAAGGAGAGATAAAAGAGGGTATGAGTGGAAGTCTGCTTATCGGGAGAAAGAAGCCCTTATGTTGGAGAGGGGATACCCGGAAGTAAGTCCTCATGATTTCTATCGGGAGTTGTTTCCGGCTGGCAGTCTCCAGCAAGAGCCGGAGGACGGAAAAGGTAATATTATAGCGACACAGATTAGACCGTCTGGCAAAGGAAGAACCCGGCAGTGGGTAATTGATGATAGTCTGAAAATGCTGGATAAGGTCATAGGAGATAGGTTTGGGCTGATACCGCCTATTAGTTTTTACGGAAAGTCACACACGAAAGAGAACGCTCATGAGCTGTTTGCGGTGGTGGTGGACGTGGATTATGTAGGCAAACAGCAGTTAAAGAACCTGTTGAAGCAGTTTGGGAATGGTGTGCAGCTTCGTCCGACTTATCTTGTCAGCTCCGGCAAGGGGGTACATCTTTACTATTTCTTGCAGGAGCCGGTTCAGTTGTATCGAAACCGGGAAGAAGTGCTTGCGGAGCTGAAAGAAGCCTTTATCCGGCGGCTATGGAATGATACCAGCTCTATCCGTCCGGACAGCCCGGATATAACCGGAATTTATCAAGGTTTCCGGTGTGTGGGGAGTCAGTCGAAGCTGGGTGCAGATTTCCCAGTAAAAGCCTATAAGCTGTCAGAGAACCGTTACACGCTGGAGGACATAAAAGCCAGCATACCGAGCTGTAAGGTAGACCTTGCTCCGTTGTACGAGAAGCCGAGAAGAAAAAGTACCGTTACGCTGGAAGAAGCAAAGGAGCTGTACCCGGAATGGTATGAGAAGCGGATCGTGCAGGGAGAGCCGAAGCAGAAAAGTAAGAAGCAGGGCGGTACGTGGGTATGTAACGAAGCTTTATATGAGTGGTGGAAACGGAAAATAACCGAGGAAGTGAAAGCCGGAGGGCGTTACTTTTCTATTATGGCGTTGTGCTCTTATGGCTTGAAGTGTGGCATATCCGAGCAGAAGATACGGAGAGACGCCTATGCGTTCCTGGACCATTTAGAGAGCCTTACCGAGGACGAGGACAACCATTTCAGCCGGGCAGATGTGAAAGACGCTCTTCGGGCATTGAAAGGGGACAGAAAAAGGCTGTCAACGATAGCAAGCCGGGAATGGATAGAGGACAACACAAAGGTTACGATACCAGCAAATAAGCGGAATTACAGAAAGCAAAAAGACCATGTAAAGGTTATGAATACTATGAAAGCTTTAAAAAAGCAGTTAGGAGAAGAAGTAAAAGAGGGTAGACCAAAAGGGAGTGGAACAGCGGAGCAGACAGTCAGAGAATGGCAGGAGAGCCACCCAGCAGGAAAGAAAGCGGACTGCATTCGAGAGACAGGATTGAGCAAGCCCACCGTTTACAAGTGGTGGAAGTAGGGCATACTTGAAATGCCGAAAGGCATATGCTATAATGCCAGTAGGCAAGAAAGACGAAAGTGCTCATTGTGGCACGCAAAAAGCCCCGGAGTTGCGACCTCCGGGGCTTTTCTATTCCGTTGTGGCAAGGTGGGTATCTGGCGGAAGAGATGAAGAGCACCTATGAGTATAGGCGGCTGATCAAGGCAAATGACAGGGCAACGCTCTTAAATCTGATGATCGGACTGAATGCCTACACGCTCTGCTCCGGTATTATCTGTGAAGATTTAAACGGCGACGATTATAAAGCAGTTCCATTAAAGGAAACAGAGAAAATGAGAATCGGATATATCAAACGAAAAGGCGCAAAAGTCAGTCATATCGGGGAATTATATATTGAAGAATTGAAAAAGTATAAGGAAAAAGTAATGTAGCTATAGGTACAGCCTATAACGAATTCAAGGTTTCGCGTATTAACACATTTTAAAAACTCTTGCTATAATGGTCAATGTGAAAGGGAGATACAAAGCACATGGATCAGAACAGCAGGAGTTTTGTATTTTCAAAAACCAGAAGAAGCAGAAAGGGGAACCGGGGATGAGAACAGCTATTTTTCCTGAAAACGGCAGAAGAATGATGTCAGAAATGATGTGCATGTGCAGATGTATGTGTATGTCTTGTATGTGCTGCGGAAAAGAAAAATGTGCGCCAGATGTTTCGGTTTGAATTTTGCTTTTATAGATAGAGCATAATAGACAGGAATCATCTTCGCGATGGAGCCTGTTATTTTTTTGTGTAACAGTCGTAAATAAAAATCAATAGGTTTTTATTTTTGAAAAGAAAGGATTCGATATGTCTGAAATAGAAGTAAAACATTTGTCCAAGACATTTGAACAAAAAGGTGTTCATGTGGATGCCTTAAAGGATATTAACCTCACGATTGGGGCGGGCGATATTTACGGGATCATCGGAATGTCCGGTGCAGGAAAAAGTACTTTGGTACGATGCCTGAACTTTTTGGAAAGACCGACTGACGGCCAGGTGCTGATCGAAGGAAAAGATCTTGGAACTTTAAATGAGAAAGAATTGAGAAAACAGAGAAGCGACATTGCGATGATCTTCCAGCATTTCAATCTTTTGATGCAGAAGAATGTGATCGACAATATCTGTTTCCCATTACAGATTCAGGGTGTTAAGAAAAAAGAGGCGAGAGCCAAAGCAAGAGAACTGTTAAAGACAGTCGGACTTGAGGAAAAAGAGAAGGCTTATCCGGCACAACTCTCCGGTGGACAGAAGCAGCGTGTTGCCATCGCAAGAGCACTTGCATCTAACCCGAAAATACTTCTCTGTGACGAGGCGACCAGTGCACTTGACCCACAGACGACTGCTTCTATCTTGGAACTTCTGAAAAGCATCAATGAGCAGTTTCAGATCACGATCGTGATCATCACACACCAGATGTCCGTGATCCGCGAAATCTGTAACCGGGTAGCGATCATTGAACATGGAGAACTGGTGGAAAACGGTCTGGTAGAAGATATTTTCAGCCATCCAAAGTCGAAGGCAGCCAGAGAACTGATCCTAAGAGATGTTCCTGAAAACAGTGGAAAAGCAGAGGGCGCAGTTGCAGCCCAGATGGAGAGGATCCAGGGAGATAAGAAGCTGCGTATTGTATTTACAGAAAATTCCGCATTTGAGCCGGTGATCGCTAATATGATCTTACAGTTTGGAAAACCGGTCAATATTTTAAGGGCAGATACAAAAAATGTCGGTGGTGTAGCCAAAGGCGAAATGATCTTAGGCCTGCCGGATGACAGACATCTTCAGATCGATATGGAACAGTATCTGACAGAACATGGACTTGAGATTGAGGAGGTGACAGGCGATGTGGAGTAGTGAAGTGACAAATATGATTATTACCGGTATCTGGGAAACTCTTTATATGACATTAGTATCCACATTGGTTGGTTATGTGATCGGACTTCCGATGGGAATTATCCTTACGGTATCAGACAAAGACGGGATTAAACCAAATGCAGTATTATATAAGATTTTAGATGTGATCGCAAATATCGTGCGGAGTGTACCTTTTATCATTTTGCTTGTATTGCTGATCCCATTTACAAGATTAGTCGTAGGAAAGAGTTATGGTTCCACGGCAACAATCGTTCCACTTGTGATCGCAGCAGCACCATATATTGCCAGAATGGTTGAATCTTCTTTAAAAGAAGTAGATGCCGGTGTGATCGAGGCAGCAAGATCTATGGGAGCATCCAATTTTACAATTATTACAAAAGTAATGTTAGTGGAGGCAAGAACATCCCTTTTAGTGGGAGCAACTATTACATTGGGAACAATCTTAGGTTATTCCGCAATGTCAGGAGCAGTTGGCGGCGGCGGTCTTGGTGCTATCGCGATCCGTTATGGATACACCAGATGGCAGACCGATATTATGATCGTCACAGTTATATTGTTGATTATCTTATTCCAGATATTCCAGACAGTTGGAATGAAACTGGCAGATAAGTTTGATCATAGAAAGTAAAGAGGAGATATTAAAAAAGGAGGATTCATTTTATGAAAAAAAGAGTATTATCAAGTATTTTAGCAGGAGTTTTAGCAGTCAGCGTATTTGCCGGATGCGGAAGCAAAACAGAAGACAACAGCCAGGCAGCAGCAGATAACAGCACAACACCTGCAACAGAAGCAGCCGCAGAAAAGTCTACAGAAGCAGCAGGCGGCACAGCAGAATCAAAAGGAACAATTAAAGTAGCAGCATCTGCAACTCCACACGCAGAGATCTTAGCAGCAGCAAAACCTATTTTAGCTGAGCAGGGATGGAACTTAGAAGTTACAGAGTTTGATGATTATGTATTACCAAACGAAGTTGTAGAGAGTGGCGAGATGGATGCAAACTACTTCCAGCACGTACCATATCTTGACAGTTTCAACGAGGAGAAGGGAACTCACTTAGTTGAAGTTGGAAAAATCCATTACGAGCCATTCGGAATTTATCCGGGAACAAAGAGCAGCTTAGATGATATCGCAGATGGTGATGTGATCGCAGTTCCAAACGATACCACAAACGAAGCACGTGCACTTTTGTTATTACAGGATAACGGAATCATCACATTAAAAGACGGTGCAGGTTTAGAGGCAACGGTAAACGATATCGCTGAAAATCCTTACAATGTTGAAATTCAGGAGCTTGCAGCAGAATCTGTAGCAAGAGTTGCAGATGAAGTAGCATACGTTGTATTAAATGGTAACTATGCATTACAGGCTGGTTTCTCTGTAGCAAAAGACGCACTTGCATATGAGAAATCTGATTCTGAAGCAGCAAAAACATATGTAAACGTTATTGTTGTAAAAGAAGGAAATGAGAACAACGAAGGTGTGAAAGCATTAGTTGATGTATTAAAATCCGATGAGATCAAAGATTATATCAACAGCACATATGACGGAGCAGTTATTCCTTTCGAGGAGTAAGGATAATAAACCGGAGTTTAACGGACGTAGTGTCGCAGATTCTGTGGTGCTTTTATAGATTGTGAAGGGCAGATATAAGCGTC
>ENA-USUK01002790-USUK01002790.1-human-gut-metagenome-genome-assembly--contig:-NODE-2790-length-11162-cov-3.958593_pt1 | contig 11162 bp, 8 predicted proteins | sample MGYA00250062_ERZ773400 | MGnify/ENA primary metagenome ERZ773400 (study PRJEB29103, sample SAMN06111961) | human gut metagenome | biome: human gut; feature: ankylosing spondylitis patient; material... | reverse complement strand
TCTAACAAGAAATTCGTCAATGAATTGGTATTCTTGGGATTATGTATCTTACCTGCTTATGGATTGTGTACTTTGGGGGATGTATTGATTTTCAACTCTATTGAATTCTGGGGTGGCCAGAACCCGATCACCATGAAAGACGGTCAGATCGACGAGTCTGAATTCATGCACGAAGGCAAAATGTACAAAGTGATCAAATCAAAAAATAATATGACAGTTGCTTTGAAAGATACCGATGTGAAAGTGGATTTCCGATATTTCCCGGAAGAAAGTACCTGGTACCAGATGAACGGAAACGAAAAAGTTCAGGTAGTGAAATTGAAAGGTAAAAAAGTATATACCTATCTTCCGAACGACAAAGTACTGGTATTCGATGAAAATTCCGTGAATACAGTCGAATCAGAAGTCATGGCAGCTCGTTAAGAAGCTCTGAAATAATTTATAAAAATGGCCTCCTTGCAGGCCATTTTTTTATGCCCGCCATTTTATCGGTCTAACACCACTTCATTTATCCTGTGCCGGTATTTTATAATAAATAGTTATACCTTATAACTATTTCGATTCTGTCAGATCCGGAAATAATTCGTTCTTTTGCAGCAAATAAAATCGATAATTTAATTTAGAGTAATGAAATTAAGTGAAAAGAGAGGCAATATGCTTCATGGAATTTTGTTAATAGCCTTGTTTTCCTGTGCAGCCTTTTACATCAGCGATTTGTCTTTTGTAAAAAGTCTATCTTTCAGTCCTTTGATTGTAGGTATCATTTTAGGTATGCTGTATGCCAACAGTCTGCGGAATCGTTTACCGGAAACCTGGGTACCCGGTATCCTGTTCTGTTCGAAGCAAATTCTGCGATTAGGTATCATATTGTATGGTTTCAAATTGACTTTCCAGGACGTGATGGCAGTCGGCTTACCCGCCATCCTGATCGATATCATCGTCGTAACGGTGACCATTTGTGGCGGTGTACTGATCGGGAAATGGATGAAAATGGAAAAAGAGATTACTTTACTCACTTCGGTCGGTAGTGCTATCTGCGGAGCCGCTGCTATCTTAGGAGCCGAATCGACCATTAAAAGCAAACCTTACCAAACCGCTGTCGCCATTTCAACCGTAGTGATTTTCGGTACGATTTCCATGTTTTTGTATCCGGTACTTTACCGGAATGGGATTGTCGACCTGACACCGGATCAGATGGGGATCTATACCGGTTCGACTCTACACGAAGTGGCGCACGTCGTAGGTGCAGGAAATGCCATGGGTAAAGAGATTTCCGATGTCGGCATTATCGTTAAGATGATCCGTGTTATTATGCTGGTACCTGCTTTATTAGTGATCGGCTATTTCGTTGCCAGAGCCAGTGTACAAAAAATAAATAAGCACCAACCGGACGAAGGCGGAAAATCGAAAATAACGATTCCCTGGTTTGCCTTAGGTTTTTTAGCAGTCATCGGTTTCAATTCATTCGATCTGCTACCTCAACCGGCAATCAGCTTTATCAACGATTTCGACACATTTCTATTGACCATGGCCATGACTGCCCTCGGTGCCGAAACCAGTATCGAAAAATTTAAAAAAGCAGGTGTCAAACCATTCCTATTAGCCTCTTTTTTATACATTTGGTTATTGGCAGGCGGCTATTTGCTGGTTCGTTATATCACCCCCTATTTCGTGTAAAAGGTGATCACTCCTCGCCTGTGAACCGGTACTACATAAAAATACCCGATTTTACGAAATGGTAAAGTCGGGTATTTGTTTTATACATCCTTATTTTTACAATTCATCGGAAATACTGAAATCTTTATTTGCAAACAGTTCAGCCAAGCCGGACACCTGTTTCAAACGCAATAGTTCATCTTTATCCATACCGATATTCTTCAATATCCATTGATCCGACATACCGGCTTTAGTTAATTCGGCAACAATATGGCTCATCAACTCTACATTATGAGTTCCTCGGGCCCGGTTATGCCGGATCGTAGATACCATCCGGTTCGAGATATCTTTTTCAATGACGGCGACGGGCAACAATCCTTTCTCCCGTTCATATATCCGGGCAGATTTTTTTAAAACCAGGTAACGGTGATAACCGTCGACCAGTTCATACTGGTCTTTATCGGGAAGATAATAACATACACAGGGCATAGTATAGCCATCCTCCCAAATGGATAATTCCAATAGTTTCATTTCAGGAGGTGCGACAACATTGGGATTATAATTATTGGCGACCACCTTTTCTACAGGTACTGCGATGATCTTATATACCGGGCTTTGATACTCTTTCATTACAAAATAACTTATAATATTTCTTCATGATTTGCTCACGCCTTTCCTGCTCTACTTTCGAGGCAGAAAAACCCATGTATTTACAAATATGGTCATTCTTTAAAATACAAAGACAGAATCTTTTATACGTCGGCAATTCTTTAAATTCGGATAGCTCGATATCATCCAGATATTCCATTCGTACAGGCCTTTTGTTCGTCCTGTAATTGCTTTTTTCTCCTACTGTAATCGGCACCCCGGCACGCCGTAATTTCTCGATCGTAGACTCGGCCAGACACCCTCCTTTTTCTCTCCAGAATTTTATACTGACCTTCAATTTGCTCAAGTAATTCTGTCGTATATTTTCAGGAAGTGTACCCAATAAAAATTGCATATAGCTGGCCCAGGTATACCCTTCCGGCAAAGTAATTTTTTGTCGGTATCCGACTGCCGTAGTGGTACTGTAAATCGCAGTAAAATTGATTCCATTCACCCGATTGATCATACGTCCCCACATATCAGGATCAATAGCCCGGTATAGATTCAGGCTTTCCCGGGCTTCCGATATGAATGGACTGGCTACCCTTTGCTTTTCCAAAGGCACTCCTGCCTGATAATAAAGATCGTAAAGATGGTTATAAGCCCAATTAAATTTTCCATTGGCAATCCATATATCCCTCGTCAACCAATCGTATATCGGATAAGCATTGTAAACACCGGTATCCAACCTTCTCACCCATTTCAATCCTTTGAAACGATAAGCGTCTCTCCCATTCAGGACACGCCAGCGATTCAGACTTTCCTGGGTTCGGATTCCCACCAGGCAACAAGTCCGTTTGGCTTTTTTGTACCGATGTAACCAACGGGCAAAACTACGCTGAAAATCATAGTCCCACATCCGTCTGGAAAAAAAAGGAAAATCCTTACGTGTATAAGCCCCCTCAGGTATGGATCTCACCCAACAATCTTTCTTTTCTTCATCCCAGGGACGCCAAAACTTTTGAAACATGGAAGTACAGGTCGATACCTTGAAAGGTACACATACCCGATATACTTCGAAAATATCGCTATTCGACGCCAAAACTTCATCTACATAACGAATCGTTTCTCCGTATTGTATTTCATAATCTAAATGAAAAACACCGATTTTACGCCCCGGACAATGTTTCCGGATATAATCGGTACATAATTGTAATAATACACCACTATCCTTACCACCTGAGAAAGACACATATATATTATCGAAATGTCCGAATATTTTTTCTAATCGTATTTGTGCCTGTTCATATACATTCAGAGGGTTTCTTGTTGTCGGTGTTCCATTTTTGCATATAATTTCCATGGCCTGATTATAGAAAAGCCATTCGCTGCAAACACAGATAAATGGCGAGAGTGAGTAACAGATTGCAATTTATATTGTCCGGCATAATGACGAATGACCTCCCGCAATAAAGCTGCCAATAGGTCCGGATCGTCTTTATCGATGTAATAATTATTGATTACAGCATATTTGTCTTTTATTTCTACCGGCATAAAACCAACAACACGCTCTTCCTCGATAGCTATAAACCAAATATGATGCATAGAGGTTTTAAATGGATAATTATTATTTTCCCGGAGAATACAAGGTTTCATAACCAAAGGTGCAACAAGACGATATAAACGCTCCGTCGTACCTCCTAATTTTTCTATTTCCATAAATTAAAATTTATCGTTACGATAAATAACACCACTAAAACTCCAGCTCTATCACCATGATTACGCTTTACAAGATTCGATATTAATTTTTCAGGATCAATACCGAGTAAAATTTATATTAAACCAGCAAAACCGATTTTTCACAAAATTATAAAATAGCAGTACAATTTCAAAAAAAATGAGAAGTACTATTGATAAAATTTGAATTGTAGTGTATAGAGGAAGTAATGATCCGATAGGATTTCAAGGAGTACTCGTCCTGTAGGTGACAATCTTTTTATACCGATTTGCTTATATAGCCGGAAAAATAATCATTTCAACAACATATACTATTCCCAAAACAATGAAAGAAGCATTCCAAACCACAAAATAATCCTTTTTTAATTACAGAAATCACAGAGGCAGGGTTGAATTTCCTTCCTTTTGCAATCTCTGTAACTACAAAAAATATTTTCTATCCTCTCTGACGTACCACTTCAAAAAGCAACACTGCTGCTGCAGCGGAAACATTCAGGGATTCGATCTGACCTTTTTGTGGGATTTTAATACAATCGGTCGCAATATTGATCAACTCCTCATCGATCCCCTTATCTTCCGATCCCATAATAATTGCTGTAGGCAAAGTCAGGTCTGCACCAGTATAAAACTTTTCTGCTTTCTCGGTAGCAGCATATACCCGAATGCCCCGTTGGAATTTCAATTCGCGGACCACTCTCTTTAAATTCAATACCCGGCACACCGGCACATGATATAAAGCACCGGCAGAGGTCTTCAAAGCATCTGAAGAAATTTTAGCCGAATTTTTATTGGGAATGATCACCACATCCACTCCGGCACATTCTGCACTCCGGACAATCGCTCCGAAATTACGGACATCGGTTACCCGGTCCAGGATCAATACAAAAGGTACCCGTCCCGCCGCTTCGACGCCATCCAACACTTCTGTCAGATCCTGATAGGGAACAGGTGATATTTCAGCCAGTACCCCCTGATGATTCCGATCGGCGAAAGGCTTAAAAACATCTTCCGGCACATACTGGAAAGGAATATTCCGTTCCCGGATCAAACTGAACAACTGCTGAAACAACTCGCCTCGTACGCCCTGTTTCAACATCACCTTATCTATCTCCTTTTCCTGCTGAATCGCTTCAATCACAGCCCGGATCCCGAATATACATTCCTGTTTATATTTTGCCATATTCCGCCTTTTATTTTATATCTTTAATAACCTTCTTCTCTCCCTCTATATTCATAACCTTTAGCTTTTAGCCTCCAGCTTTTTACCTTTTACTTTTCACCTCTTCCTCTTCCTCCGTCGCTTTCTCCCATTCTGTCATCGCTTCTTCCAGTTCTTTTTGTGTCTCTCCGTATTTTTTCAACAACTCATCGTTCACCACTCCCGCAGCCATCTGTTTTTCTAAAGCAGCCACTTCACTTTCCAGTTCCGTGACCCGTTGTTCGGCCCTCTCTACCCGTTGTTCAGCCTTACGGATTTCCTTATTCAACTGTTTTCTTTCTTCAAAAGACAGTTTATTCTCACTCACTTCCCGCTCGGCTTCATCATTAGAAATTCCATTGCCTTTGGGTTTATGCAATTGTTCATATTCCCGGAAACAAGCAATCTTCTTGGCTGCCAGAAAATCGGTTATCCCTCCTAAATATTCCTTGATATGCTGGTTAGCGAACTCATATACTTTATCCGCTAAACCGGTCAGGAAATCACGGTCATGAGATACGACAATCACTGTACCTTCGAACTTTCTGAGCGCTTCCTTCAAAATATCCTTTGTCCGCATATCCAGGTGATTCGTCGGCTCATCGAGAATCAAAAGATTATAGGGCTCCAGTAATAAACGTACCATCGCCAAACGGGTACGTTCTCCTCCCGACAATACTTTTACTTTTTTGTCAACCTCCTCTCCGGAAAACAAAAAGGCTCCCAAAATATCCCGGATTTTCTTACGGATTTCCCCTTCGGCAACCCGATCGACCGTATCCAGGACAGAAACTTCAGGATCCAATAAATCAGCCTGATTCTGAGCAAAATAACCGATATTGACATGATGTCCGATCTTCAATTCTCCCTCGAAAGGAATCTCGTTCATGATCATCTTGACCAGGGTAGATTTACCTTCTCCATTCTTACCGACAAAAGCTATTTTTTCTCCCCGCTTGATATCCAACTGAATACCTTTCAATACCACATGATCACCATAAGCTTTCGTCAACTCCTTACCCGTCAGGACAATTTCTCCCGACCGGACAGCCGGCTGGAACCGCACTGTAATACGGGCCATATCTTCTTCCTCGACCTCTATCCGCTCCAATTTTTCCAACTGTTTGATCCGCGATTGCACCTGAACGGATTTTGTCGCCTTATACCGGAAACGCTCTATAAAATCTTCTGTATCCTTAATCTGCTTCTGCTGGTTTTGATAAGCCCGCATCTGCTGTTCGATCCGTTCTTTATGCAATTGCTCGAACTGAGAATAAGCCACTTTATAATCATACACTTTCCCCAGAGAAATCTCAAGCGTCCGGGTGGTCACATTATCCAAAAAAGCACGGTCATGAGACACCAGGACTACAGCCCCGGAATAAGTCTGCAAAAAAGATTCCAGCCAGGAAATAGATTCTATATCCAAATGATTGGTCGGCTCATCGAGTAAAAAAATATCAGGACGTGCCAATAATATTTTAGCCAATTCGATACGCATGCGCCATCCCCCACTAAATTCCTCACAATTACGGTCGAGGTCTTCCGGTTTAAAACCCAGGCCCTTCAAGACAACCTCTACCTCACGGTCGATATTATTCTCCCCCCGTATCGCCAACAATTCCGTTTTCTCATGAATCTTATCCAAAAGTTTCATGTAAGCTTCCGACTCATAATCTTCCCTCCCAGCCAACTCCAGATTCAATCGCTCCACTTCATCCTTCAAGGCAAACAAATCGGCAAAAGCCTTTTCAGCCTCTTTGCGGACGGTATTTCCATCCGTATATACTTTGGTCTGGGGTAAATATCCGATCTTTATATCCGAAGCCATCGAAATATTCCCTTCAGACGGCATTTGTAAACCTGCTAACATCTTCAGTGTCGTCGATTTCCCTGCTCCATTCCTTCCCGTCAAACCGATCCGGTCTTTCTTATTGATCAGAAATGAAACAGAATCCAATAAATAGAATCCTCCGAATACAACACTTACATTATTAACTGAAATCATAAAATCATAAACTAAGTCCACCGCAAAGATAGGGTGAAAAAAATCCCCAAACCTGTTTTTTGTCATGTTTTTTACGCAAAAACTTTCTTATTTTTGACCAACTTAAAAGATTTTTCTTACAACCAATAAAACTAATTCACTATGCCTAAAGGAGTTTACAAATTACCAAACATTACCAATGAACCGATAAAAAGTTATGCTCCGGGATCTCCCGAACGCGCAGCATTAAAAGAAAAATTAAACGAGATCCATAATCAGGTAGTCGACATCCCGATGATCATCGGTGGCAAAGAAATCCGGACCGATAAACTGGCCGACATTCGTCCGCCTCATGATCACCAGCATTTATTAGGGCATTATCACCAAGGAGATGCCTCCCATGTACAATTAGCTATCGACGCTGCAATGAAAGCAAAACCGGCTTGGGAAAAGATGAACTGGGAAAGCCGGGCTGCTATTTTTCTGAAAGCGGCAGAGCTGATTGCCGGTCCTTACCGTCAGATTTTAAATGCCGTGACGATGTTGGGACAATCCAAGAATGCTTTTCAGGCAGAGATCGACTGTGTTTGTGAATTGGCTGATTTCTATCGTTTCAATGTTAAAAATATGTACGATCTTTATCATATGCAACCCAACTCGTCGGCAGGCATCTGGGATCGTACGGTATGGCGCCCGTTAGAAGGTTTCGTATTTGCCCTGACTCCGTTCAATTTCACTTCTATTGCCGGTAATTTGCCGGGAGCTCCTGCTTTAATGGGAAATGTTTGTGTATGGAAACCTTCGAAAACTGCAGTCTATTCAGCTTATATCGTCATGAAAATATTACAGGAAGCCGGTCTGCCCGACGGTGTGATCAACTTGGTATACTGTTCAGGCCCGACAGCTTCAGACGTAATATTCAGCAATAAGGACTTTGCCGGTATTCATTTCACCGGTTCTACCGGAGTATTCAATGACATCTGGGCTACTATCGTTAAAAACATCGGTAAATATCGTTCTTATCCACGTATCGTCGGTGAAACCGGAGGTAAAGATTATGTTTTTGCCGACCCGACAGCTAAAGCACTACCGGTAGCGACAGCTTTAATCCGGGGAGCCTTTGAATATCAGGGACAAAAATGTTCTGCCGCTTCACGCGCTTACATTCCTTCCAACATCTGGCCGGAAGTAAAAGCTTTGATGCAGGCAGATTTGAATAAAATCAAAACCGGAGGAGTCGAAGATTTCAGTAACTTCGTCAATGCTGTGATAGATGAAGCTTCTTTCGACAAACTGGCCAAAGCAATCGATGATGCGCAAGCTTCGCCCGATGCCGAAGTGATCCTGGGAGGCAAATACGATAAATCCAAAGGCTACTTTATTTACCCGACTGTTATCCAGGCCAAGAAACCGGACTATATTACGATGCGCGAAGAATTGTTCGGTCCGGTATTGACGATCTACGTATACGAACCCGATCAAATAGAGGAAACGCTCGACCTGCTGGATGCCGGTTCAGCTTATGCCTTGACCGGAGCTATTTTTTCCAACGACAGAGCTAACATCGAAAAATTGACCGAACGCCTGACACATACAGCCGGCAATTTCTACATCAACGACAAACCTACCGGAGCTGTCGTCGACCAGCAACCTTTCGGCGGCGGCCGGGCTTCCGGAACCAACGATAAAGCCGGATCCGTGTTCAACCTGCTGAGATGGGTATCTCCACAATGTATCAAAGAAACCTTCATCCCTGCAACCAACTACATGTATCCGAATTTTTTGGAAAGCTAAAAAGGCTATAAGCTAAAGGCTAGGCCCATCCCCTACCTTTAGCTTTTTTTATCGCCTAACTTTATCGGTTTACTTCAACCCCATTATTTTTTACCTTTATTTCTTAGCCTTCCTGTCTCTTAGCTTTTCTCTTTCCTACCTTAACCTCTCGCTCTTAACCTCCCCCCTTACCTCCTTGCCCTTAGCCTTTAGCTTCCCACCTTTGGCTTTTTCAGCCTTCCCGCTTTTTTTTACCTTTTACCTTTCACCTTTTACCTTTTTAACCCTATCTTTGTTCGTTTATCTTAACCAACTTATCATGGCAGGAATAAAAAGTTTAGCCAAGGACACGGCCATTTATGGTATGAGCAGCATCATCGGGAAATTTTTAAACTGGTGTCTGACTCCTTTGTATACCTACTTGCTTGTCCCGGCCGAATACGGGATTGTCGTTTACTTGTATGCCTGGATCGGTACCATGCTCGTACTTCTGACTTACGGTCTGGAAACCGGTTTTTTCCGGTATGCCAACGACTCTTCTAAAGGAGATCCCCAAACCGTATACTCCACTTGTATGACTTCGCTCGGGATCACGACCTGTCTGTTTCTGATCTTGGTTTTCAGCTTCTTATCCCCCATATCGGGAGCATTACAATACGGGCAGCACCAAGATTACATCGGGATGATCGCCATAATCATCGCCCTGGATGTTTTCAGTGCCCTTCCCTTTGCCTATTTGCGTTACCGCTTACGTCCCCTCCGTTTTGCTTTCCTGAAATTATTGAATATCGCACTCACTATCATTTTCAATTTATTTTTTCTGGTAGTTTGTCCGGTCATTTATAAAAATCATCCCGACTTGATCTCCTGGTTTTACCGGCCTGATTATGGAGCGGGGTATATTTTGGTTTCCAATGTGATCGCTTCCTTCGTATTGTTGTTGTTGCTGACTCCTGAAATATTCAGGATACGCTGGCATTTCGACTGGCGGTTGTTAAAAGAAATCCTGCATTACTCTTTCCCGCTATTGATTCTGGGATTAGCAGGTATCATGAACCAAAATCTGGATAAAATCCTATATCCTTATCTATTGTCCGACCCCCAGGTTGCTGCCGATCAATTGGGAATATACGGAGCCAACGTCAAAATCGCAGTAGTCATGATCATGTTCACCCAAGCCTTCCGTTATGCATACGAACCTTTTATTTTTGCCAAAACCAAAGGAGAAGATAAACGCACAACTTATGCCATGGCGATGAAATACTTTGTCATCGTAGATTTACTCATTTTTCTAGGAGTTATGTTCTACCTGGACATTATCCGGTATTTCATCGATCCCCGTTATTTTGTCGGTTTAAGAGTAGTACCGATTATTATGTTGGCAGAATTGTTTTCAGGTATATTTTTCAATCTTTCGCTGTGGTACAAACTCACGGACCGTACCCAGTGGGGGGTATATTTTTCTTTGATCGGTCTGGTCATTATCGTGGTCCTCAACGTTCTGTTCGTACCGAAATTCGGTTATATCGCATGTGCCTGGGCTGCTTTTGCCTGTTATTTTGTGATGATGTTTCTTTCCTGGCTGGTGGGGCAAAAATATTATCCCATCCATTACGATCTGAAATCCATCGGAAAATATTTGTTTTTGGCTTTGGTGCTATATGGCATTGCCGTCAGTGTCCCTATCGAAAACATGTTGCTGCGTTTGGGGTTCCGGACCATCCTGTTATTTATCTATCTGATTTATCTGATCAGGCACGACCTGCCGTTGAATCAGATTCCCTATCTCAACAAACTGATTTCTAAAAAACAAAAGTAATCACTTCTATTTTTCATTTATAATGGCTTTTATTGATGTATTGGAACAATTCCGGAATTATCTGAAAGGCATTCTGGACTCTTCGAACGAAAGGGAAAATGAGGCGGAGACCATCGACAATATCCGTAAAGGAATCAATTTCAAAGGCAGTAACCTTTGGGTATTGATTTTTGCCATCTTTATCGCTTCCCTGGGACTCAATGTAAATTCCACGGCAGTGATCATCGGTGCCATGTTGATCTCCCCTTTAATGGGACCGATCATGGGTATCGGCTTTGAATCATTCCGTTGGGAACTACCGCTCCGGGATAGGTATGCCCATGTCCGCCCGTACCGATGAACGGATTGACGTAAGACGCATAGTCCGGTGCCGTCTGGGTACAGCTGCAAACCGCCCCCAGCAG
>ENA-USUK01002788-USUK01002788.1-human-gut-metagenome-genome-assembly--contig:-NODE-2788-length-11166-cov-5.896654_pt1 | contig 11166 bp, 7 predicted proteins | sample MGYA00250062_ERZ773400 | MGnify/ENA primary metagenome ERZ773400 (study PRJEB29103, sample SAMN06111961) | human gut metagenome | biome: human gut; feature: ankylosing spondylitis patient; material... | reverse complement strand
CGTGTTTGCTGTGCATCGGCAGGGCATACGGCTGTCCATGCTAATAGAGAAAGTGCAAATATTCGTTGTTTCAGTCGGCTTTTCATTCCAGTCTATATTTTTACTTATAGATAAGACGAAAAACATTCTGTTTTGTACTCACTGTATTTTCCTGACTCAAATTAAATTAAGCTACTTAATTTGTCAGATAGAATTGAAACGATAGTTTATCTATCTCTTCTGTAATAGTTCTTCAAACACTTCAAATACCCTTGAATATGAAGTGTGCGGATTGTTTATATCAATGGAGATATTTCTTTTATTCTTTTTTCGCGTGCCATACTTATCGTTTTTTAGGAATAAAAATACCGCCCAGCGTTGGTTTGGCGCCAAATTTCCCTGCATTATATGCATTGAGAAACGAAACACCATTGCGGATATTGAAGTCATCAAGTGAAAACAGGTCTGTTGAACCATCATCTTTTTTTTCTGTAAACCAGACTACATCTTTACGCAAATCCTCGGTGTCTAATGATTGGAGATTATGCGTACTGAAAATCAGCTGCGAATAAGTCGAATTAACCAAAAATAAGTTGATGAAATGGGCAAATAAATCCGGGTGCAGCGAATTCTCAAGTTCATCAACAGGTATGATAGCATTTCTTTCAAGTAATATATTCAGAATAGTTCCCAAACCATAATAGCGCATTGTTCCTGCTGATTCAAGTATATCAGGCAGGTAATGAACAGAAGATGTTCCATTGGCTACAATTGTATGTTCAAATATCAAATCCGTATCTTTTTTATTTTTCTCATTTTGTTGAACATCAAAACCGGATATATTAAAATCTGCACGGTGCAGTAAATCTAATAAAAAGGATTTATTCTCCTTCTCTGCTTCCATTTCTCCTGTTGTCCATGTTTTCAAATCCGTTTGGGGCAAGAGTATAGGCAACCACTGCTTCAAGAAATAGTTATAGACACGTTCTAATTCAGGAAACATAAAGTTAGCTGTAGCATAAGCTGAAACAACACTCATATTACTAAGCGTATTTACCTGCAACTTTTCCTGCTCGGCCACATTGAGTTTGACTTTGCTTCCTAATCGGATATGAGTGATTCCATTAATGGTCTCTCGGGAGAAAATTTCGGCTGGTTGCTTACCAGGATAATATTTAAGTGTTTCTTTTAGGACAGCACTATTATCTACTTCAAGATAATAGAGATGCTTCATATTGTTTACAAAAAAAGTCAATTCAAATACTCCACATTCTTTCTTTGTCGTATCATCCAAGAGAAACGGAGTAAACCCGATAGGCTGCATCTTGTTTATCTTAGGCGAAATGGCTATTTTTCGTATGAAATCAAGTGCTAGCAATACGTTAGTCTTTCCTGAAGCATTAGCTCCATAGAGGATACCGAGTTTTAATACTTTCGTATCGTTGATAGTGGTACAGTAATATTCTTCTGAAATCTTATCTGCAGAGGCTTCAAAACTTAATATCTGCCAATCCTTAGCTGATCTGAAATTTCTAAATTTAAACTCTAAAATCATACTCCAATATATTAAAAATGCGACTATTTTGCAAATATAGCATTTTAAGCTATTTATTCCACATTTTAATCTATTCTTTTTTAGCTATAAAAAAAGGTGCACCTCCTTTCCTACTCTTGGAAGAAGGTGCACCACACAAACAAAACAAACAATAGACGACCTTCACAGGCGGTATTTCATATATAACTCAACTAATTATAAATCAATTTCATTTTTAACATAAATTCTCTCCCTGTATTCAGACGGAGTCATACCGGTATGTTCACGAAAGAATCTTGTCATAACAGAGTTCGACTGGAAGTTCGTGCGTGAGGCCACTTCTTTTATTTCAAGGTCAGAATCCCGTAAAAGAGCCTTTATTTCAAGAAGGGAGTAATCTATAATCCAGTCTTTTGCCGAACGACCGCTCATATCTGTAATTACCATTGTAAGATGCTTGGCGGACACACACATCTTTTTCGCATAAAACGCAACATCCCGACTTACGGTATGAAATTCGATCACCAAACAAAAAAAGTCGAATAAAAGTTTTTCCTTACGGGTGTATTTTACTAATTCGGCAGCTTTCGGATTTCTTTTATAAGACACATATATATCCCAGTAGAAAACACGTAATAACTGCATGATAGACTCCCGTCTGAATAAGTTGCGGGGCAAGTTGATACGAAAAATCAAAATATTGCAAAAGTGAATGAAACGTTGACATTCTTCATCGTATAGCGGAGTGCTGAAATTTTTCCGCATATAGAAAAAGAAATCAAGCGTAGGTATACATATCCCGCTTATTGTATCCATAAACAGGCTTTTGGGTACTTTTAGAAACGTCATTGAAAAGTCACTGCTAATCTCCGTGACAGAAGCCAGCTGAAAAGGGAAAATGACTACCAGATCATTGGAAACAATCCGTCGTTTGTTACCAAAAACATTGAATAACGCACTTCCTCCCGTGCATATCCCATTTATCCCTTCTTCAAGATACATAGGATTTTCATCAAGAGGTAAATCGTCAATTTTAGTATAGACGTTAAACTCTTCTGTTTCCAATATATTATCGAATACTTTATCCTGCTTATATGGCTGGTTCTTTTCCATGGACTGCTATTTATCAATTATGTTGTTTGCCGTTATTTTTATCATACGGATGTCAGTCGTGCCATTTCGATTGAGCAAACTGTACCACCAAAGATATGGGAAAGATGTATAAAAAACTTTCTTTATCTTTCATCAAAATCATCAGTGCCAGGAAATATTCACCTTCATTAATATCAGGAACTGTCATATAAATCTTATCGTCCGAATATTTATGGATATCGCCACATTCTATCAACATTCTGTCATTTACGGAAGAGACAAGGTATAGATTGGTACTTTCCCATGTCAGCATATCCAGGTTCTGTCCGGTGATAATAATGGGAGCTTCCGGTGTAATGGTCCCATTACGCCTTTCATTTGAAGGATCATATATTTCTTTGATGACAGGAAACGGCGCTCCTTCAATCATTAATATTTCGGCTTTTATCGTTTTCATTTGATTGATCAGTTATTTTGTATCTTTTGTAAATGAATGAGCAAACTTATATTTCTATTCTATGGAATATCCCGGATGCAACGGAGATAATAGGAGCTTGCCTTGAGATCTCTGGCAGACTTATATTTCACTCTTGTCGCATCAGGATAAATTGTCATTGACCATGCTTGAGAAGAAGTTGTATTTTCCGTCGCTAACCAATAGGTGGTTGGTTTTATGTCAGATAAGGCAAATGCTTTACAATCGGTACCTTGGGTAGCTGTGGCCTCTAATTCCTTATAATAAATCATAATCAGGCTTCCTTCACGCAGTGTAGGTATCCGCCATGTTCCCGGAGCGTCCTGACCGTCTTTCCCCCGATACATTGCGCATCCCTTGGGAACAGCAATATTCTTCTCCGTACTATAACTATTACTGTTTGCCGTAGCAAGATAGCCATTTGCCGTAGCCCAATTCATTGTTTGCGTTCCACTGTCTTTTCCCTCGCTATCATTGCCATCGCTATATACGATATCCGGAGAGACTATAAAAAATGCAGATACAGTCTTATTGATTTTGCCTGCCTCAGACATGCTATCTATATGCCGGATAATCCTGTCTGTATAAACAGGGTTGCCCTCACTATCGGTAATAGGATTCGTATTTTGACCAGTCGAGGTGTACTCGTATAATTGAATGTTGTTATAAAAGACAGCACTTTTATCTCTGATCCTTTGTTTAGGCAAATCTTTCGAATTAATAGCCGCATACTTGTTTCCTCTTAAATCTTCATAGACTTCTATTGTCTGGGAATATCCCTTTAGCAAGATAAAAAGGGATGCGAAGATTATGACAGTTATTCTTTTCATTTTATTCTTTATATTTTCATTTTATCATTAATAAGTAACGGAAGGGAGAGGGATGTCTCTTACACACCTTGCACCACCCTCAGTCTTATAGTAAGAGTTAAGCCCGTAATACCACCTTTTGGCAGAAGTACCTCCATCTTCTGTAATTGTTTGCCCGCTGCTGGCATCTAATAGACTGCCGATATAGAGGCCAATCAGTTGATTGGATGCCGGTAAATACCATTTTAACTCCTCCCCTTCTATTCGTCCGTTTCCATCTTCATCCCGGTTCTTATCATAGCAAGCCCTTGCACTAAACGTACTAGCCGGGTGTTGATATTGATATAGCAATATATGTCCGGAAGCATCTTTCTGCGGGACAGGTATATTACCACTCCAAGTAAGGTTCTTTATATTCTCGGCCAGGTTTACCGTCGCGTTTTTTCCATAATACACGTCATCCGTCCCGTATGAATGAGCAGCTGTCACAATCCCATCGTAACCATATTCCACTTTACCCGATGATACGTCATACTGGTATACACTACGTTGCGGTCTGTCATGCACCAATCCCATTGTATAGTTTCCGTCAGTGTCTCTTTCTCCTCCAAAACACCCGGCATATACTGCCGGGCGCTGGTCCAGTCTGAATATATGGAAAGTTTGCAATGTTTCTCCTTCACCCTCTGGCATAGTAGTTACTTTAATGTATAAAGAACGCTTTCCTAATTTATCGGATTCACCCGGGTCAACCAGTTTGCCGTCATCATCATAAATGTATTCCTTATTATAGAGATAAAACTTCACCTGAGTGGGAAGTATGGAACTTGCCGTAACACGGGTATCCAATGGCTCTTTAACATTATTGAATGCATCCGTATAGTTGGAAGAGGAAGACAGGAGGAGCCAACTGCTTCCCTTATCGGCTCTCTGCGTACAATCTTCGTCAGTATATATTTCCACTTCCACTTTCCTTCCTTGAGTCTGTATAACTATCGGGCGGACACTATAAGCTGCATCCAGGTCATAAGTGGCACCCGTTTTGTTGTACAGGGTGCTGAATGACGCCCCAGAAGCCTTTACGTTAAGGCTGGAAAAAAATTCCACATACTGGCTGATGGTATATGCCCTGATCCGTTCATCGTTCTTCGCCGAGTTTATCTCTGCGTTTATGGCAGTACGCAAATTATAAAAATGGTTGGGTTCCACATCGAAGTTATTGGTGTTATTATTCCCAACATATATCTGGTAGATCGCGTATTCATTTGTTCCGGTAGTAGGGTATGCCCATGCCTCTATCTGCGTGCCCAGTGGCGGCGCAGCACCTGAAGGCACCTTATTGACCACTTTGTAGTAGCGCTGGCTTTCACTTAGAATAGTTGTAACCGTCCCTTGCCGATTCTGCGCTACATACCATGTTGCCGAGTAATAGCCATTGGAATCGGGCTCACCCAACTGATCCATTTCAAATGTGGCGTATGTATCCGCATCGGTATTTTTAAGATTGGTGAGCCGGATAGTATTGTTCACATTCAGCAATTTCAAACCTTGTAACCGGTAATTTTCCACCTCGAACTTGTAACGTAAGGTAACGCGTGCCATCAACCTCTCGATTTCGATGCCTCCTACAAACCCGGCCGGTTTGTTGTATTCTACCAGACCACGCTTACCACCGTCGATGTCCACCACAGTGACACCTGACACTTCTCCGGCCAGCGGTACTTCATCATCTGCGGTGATAAGCGATTGGGTATGCCCTTCTACATTAATAAGATAGTCAAAACTCCAATTCTTGAGTTCATCAAGAGTGCTCACTCCGCTCATATCATAGTTAAGTTTAGGGCCTAATACCAACAGGTACAAGGTTTGATTCTCTGATACTACGAGGGGGACGTCTATCGTCATCAAATCATTTATGGCTGTTACTGCATCACTCAGTTTATGAGGATTTCCCTTAATGGAACCGTGCTCATCGAATTGGAAAAGCCAAAGGTTGTGTAACTTGGTCGTGCCGTCAGATACCCGGGTAGTTACCTCATGTGGTTCTTGTCCTTGTTCCAAAGCCACTGTAAACGACAACCCGGAATCGTTCCTATCCCTAAAAAGCGACTTAGCGGCGGAATATCCGCTCGTTGATGCAGGCTCTACAGCGGGGGGAATACCGACTTTCAGGCTGACCATAACCACCTTACCGGTAGCGTCACCGGGACCGTACTCTACCAGTTTATCTTTTGCACAGCCCACGAACGCCAGCAACAGCAAGGTGGTGCAGGCTGCCCGGAAATATCTTTTATATTTTGTTCTTAGGTTCATATCGTATATGTTTATTATCAAATTTTCATCCAGGGAGAGGACATCAGTAGCCGTTTTGCGTAATTGACGGACTGCCGAGAGGAACTGTCACTCCGGTATCTTTCGCCAGTAGAATATTAACAGTAAGATTGATAGAACTCGGACTGCTGTTCTCTGGAATTTCTATCGAGACAGAATAACTATACGTATTCGGTTCAGTATTCACTTTAGTACTGAGACACTTTTGGACGCCTCCATAAATAACCTGCAAAAACAGTTTTCCGGCAGGTATGGAGATATCCGTCGGAGTAAGCTGGATACTCACCGTATAAGTACCTCCCGTTTGAGATATATTACCCAGACTACTTAATCCGGTAGTAGCACGTAAATCATATCCGCTTTGCGAGACGGTGAGCAGTATGCTCCTTGTCTGTCCGTCCAAACCGACTCCTTCCACCTTCACTCTGAATGAACGCGGTGAAGCACTTTCTTTACGTTTGACGTATACAGGGATATTTTCCGTATTGCTTCCGTGGGTCGTATGTACGATGGTGCCATCCGATGCGAACGAGAAATCAGTAGGCTCCGCTGTTCCCGCACCTTCTCCCGTGACAAGCGTTGCCGTCCAATAAGGCACATTGGATTTTATACCGAAATAAGCTTTTACACCTTTTTCGGTTCCCTGATAAGTAGGACTGGAGATGGCACCCGCCTCCATCTTGCTTTCCGGTATTTCATTGCGCACGCAGCGAATCATATAGGCACTTTGCCTGTCCTTGCCACTTTGGAAACTTGCACCCGATGAATTACCGGAGAATTCGAATACCGAAGCGTCGTCGTTCCAATACCATCCATTGGAACGGTCCCCCTGAGATACACCGCCCGCGTCTCTATACCGGTTATGCGGGGAAAGCAGCCAATGGAAAGAAGGATAACCGTATGAATTATTCTCGTTATCCGATGCCGCTATCAGGGCTTGGTTTTCATTCGGAGTAGCCATGTGCCACTGCCCGTTATCCACAATGTTTTGAGCCTTGATCTGGGTTTCGGAAAGTCCGGCCAACTTGCAGGGATCTCCCACCCCGGCTTTAACTTGGTCTACGGTGTTATTTGCAGGAATTCCGTCTGTGTTTAGGTAGGGAATATCTGTCCACCCGCTGATGCTTAAGGGATCGTATGAACCGGGATACCAGAGTACATCGTTCAATGCACTGGCATTGGTAGGAGCTATAAAACCCTCACCCGCACTTGTGCCGCTGTGCACGGCTATCAGGCTGCCATATTTGAACAATACATCCTTATATCCCGTCTCCGAATGATATGCTTTCAGTATACCTGAATAAACGCTGACATCATTCCAGATATTCACATTTCTGGATGTATCGGCAACCGCGTCATAATCTGCTGCCTTGTCACTCACTATGACCAGTCCGTCGATAGGTTTCCAGTTGATGGTGATATCATGTTCCTCCATTGCCACTATTTCCGCATATAACCCCATTGCACCCATACCGGTAATGGTGGCGTATATCTGATAATGGTTGTTTCGTGTCAGATTATAGTTTTTGGGAGGCTCTTGACCGATATTCAAGAGGTAAACGCAGTTCAGCACCTGAGAACTTCCGTTTTTAAGTACGCACTGCGCGTCAATCTTAAGGTAGGTTGCCTGAGAAGCATTTTCAGGTTGGGATAGCAAGTGTTCAGGAATATATGTGGCAGGAATTGTTATAAAATCCACTGTGTCAGGAATAGTATAGTTATTATCTTTTATAATATAATCGCCATTTTTGTCAAGCTCGCCTGTTCCTGATATCGTAAGGTCATCCGACCAAATATCTTCCGTATATGCCCGCCCTTCTTCTATAGGAGTGGCGGCCGGCATACGACATACTTTAACAGTGAGCTTGGTTACTTTGAAATCCTCATTCGGATTAGTTATATTTTTAATAGCTGTAAAGCTGATGCGGGATACCATGCGGGTTACGCTAACAGGCAATTCCGTCATTTTAATATTATTAATTGTTACTGTGGCGTTTTTTCCGTCACTGCGGGATTCCACATAGGCACGTGCCACATTTCCATACATGGGCGGAGGAGCAACGATACCTACGGCAGAGAATGTCACTTTTTCTATTTCATTTTCCAGTGTAATAGCAGCGAGCTTTTCGGCAAGCTCCGATGTTTCATTGCAGATGATATAAATGTTGTTATATCCCCGTGCCGCTCTTATAGAAGCGGTGTATGTGCTATCGACATTTATGGAAGCATCAGAAACGTCGTTGTATACCAGCTCGTTCTTGTCATTAAACACAATTGCACGTACGGAATTTATGACTTCATCTTTGTCGGTGGTATCATTGCGCGTCCCCATTTTAATACTCATCGGTATCTTTTCTCCTTCGTAAATACGTGCGCCTGTTATTTCGTTCTCTTTTGTACAAGAGTAAGTAAACAGGGCAAACATTGTCAAAAGCAGGACATTTGCCGAAAATTTTATGTTGATAGTTATATTCATCCTTAATCGTGCCATAATTCCGTTTCAAAAAACGATTTACATATCTGTTGGTTGGAACCAGTAGGTCCAATTATTGATGGTTATACTCAATGCAATGTAGCCATTCTCTTCCTTATCTCCGATTCGAATGTTGATATCCCATTCGTATCTGCGGTCGAGGTATTCTTGATCGCCCATCATTTCCGGTTTGCTCATCAACAGGTAGTCAATAAGGTTTATAGTTGTTTTTCCTCCGATGTCTATTGTTTTTCCTGACGCTTTTTCGGTGATAGAAAAAGTCGTATCAGCATCCTTAATAAATCTAAGAGTATGGAGGCGGGTTTGTAGGGCGGTCTTACTGTCTTCCTCTTCAACTGAACAAGGATGGTAAATTATATTCTTGCTGCTCTCACCTACATTATTTTTATAGTCATAAAAATTGTTTGCAGTTATTAGTTGTATGTCATATTTTGAAGCATCCACCGGATTATTTCCTCGCGTAATGCCTATCGTTATATCATTAGTATTGCGCACCAAGCTGACATTTTCTGTATTACTGATATTTTCCGAAGAAAACATTAATAGAGGACCGCTATGCCATAATGCATCAAGATGGTTGTTACTTATGTTGTTTTCCGGCTCATATTTCAGCGTTAATTTATTTATTGGATCACCTGTATCCATTGTCGGAAGCTGATAGAATTTATCCGTTTTTCCAGCCCATACAACAGCTGTACAGCCTTTCAAACGATAGGGTATCAGCATACGATAGTCCGGACTTTTTAGCGAATGGCCATTATCAGTAAGTGTCTGTATATATTTTCCTTGCGTATCGAACACGAAAACCTTTACTTCTTCCACCTGTTCGGCGAACCAATCTTCATTTGCCATATTATAGTCATATCGGAATTTTAGAAAGAGGTCACATTGATCAAGGTCGTCATGAAGGACATCGCAACCGGTAATCCCTGCCACTATAAAAGCGGCAAGGATTATTTTGTATTTCTTTATGTGTCTTTTAATTCCCATTTATCAATGCAAATCAACACCTTGTGTCCAATAAGTCCATGGATTGATAGTGATTTTTACAGAAATATATGCATCTGCTTCATCATCATCGGTACCCGGAGGTGTAGGATTGTCAGGATCAGACGGATCGGGAATCCACGGTGTTCCGGGGCCGCTCACGCTTTGAAGTTCAAGGTGATACCAGTTGTTACGCACTACTCCGTATCGGCCTAAAGCCATCTTTTCAGTTACATTCTGATCGTGACGGATCAGGACGTCATAGTAACATACGGATTCATGATAATAACGTACGGCACAGAAGCGTCCGATAATACCAGTTTTTGCATTTAATTGAGTAGCTGTAGCACCTTCCGAAAGACTAGCGACTACAGAATTTTTTGTATCTTGATCACCATCGAATTGCTCCTGTGTCATAATTCCCGCTTTCTTTAAGAATATGGGTAGGTCTACTTTTAGCCCGGAACCATCACTATGTTTTAAATATTCAGTTTTAAGCTGGTCTAATGTATAATAGTTTCCTTTCCAAGAGAAATAACTACTATTTTCGTTCAAACCATAGGGAGTGTACTTAGCCTTTACTACCACCTTGGTGGTGAATCCTAATTGCTGTGCCTTAGCTTCCATTGTATTTTCAAGACAATACAGACTTGTTCCCTTACTCTGTGCAACAGCAGGCATCTCCTCACTTTCGCTGTCTATATTTTTTAGATAATTGAAAGCTGCATCCATATTCGCTTCCATAGTACTCTCATTTGATACATCAGGTTGCTCGTCAGACAAGTAGTTTTTATCCCGACGATAAACTGCTCCAATCGTGGCATTATCGTAAGTGATACGTTCACTATACAGTTTCACACTCTTATTGGTAACGCTTAATTCCCAACCACTGAAAGCAAATGTAGCACCGTCAGGTTTTGTAGAAAAAGACTCCTTAACTGCAAGCTCTACTTTTGCGCTCAATCGATCCACAGAGATTTTAGCTGGATCGCTCTGTGCGTCCGTTTTTGCCTGATTGATGGCCTCACTGGTATATGCAGTCGGCTTATGTACCTTTACTCCCGTCAATGCCCCTTCTATGCCAGCTCCTTCGCCTGCACTCGCCATCATGAAATTTTCATTGGCAGCGATGTTGGCAATAGCTGCCTCAATAGCAGTGTTAATTGCAGACCAAGGTTTACCTTTTACAGTTTCTGAAGTTAAATCCCACCCGTCGGTGTAAGGATTGATAACCACAAATACTTTTTTTGTTTTCTCTGGTACTAATTTTGCATCGCTAGCTACAGCTTCCGGGGTCCCTGTTCCACCGGATTCTCCTCCGCTATTCCCAACGGTCAAACCATCAAAATCAGCCACATCAAGGCACACATCATCCTCGTCAAATAATAAAACTTTGACGGCTTGCACGAAGTCTCGGGGTGGAATTGCGTCCGAATACGAAAGTAAAAGCCATTGTGGCTGTTGG
>ENA-USUK01002783-USUK01002783.1-human-gut-metagenome-genome-assembly--contig:-NODE-2783-length-11186-cov-44.611216_pt1 | contig 11186 bp, 9 predicted proteins | sample MGYA00250062_ERZ773400 | MGnify/ENA primary metagenome ERZ773400 (study PRJEB29103, sample SAMN06111961) | human gut metagenome | biome: human gut; feature: ankylosing spondylitis patient; material... | reverse complement strand
AATAAGGAGGATTTGCAACGGATCATTGCTTTCGAGGATGATTTGTTGGCTAAATCTCCGGAAAAATCACGAATGGCTATTCAAAAAGTATTTGATCGCATAAAAGGAAAAATGTAAATTATAGAATAATGGTTAAAGGTATTTTGGTATGGGTGCTTGTCGTGTTTCAAGTGTCGGTTTTCGGACAAGGGATTAACTTTGAGAAGTTGACATTGGAGGAAGCTTTAATAAAAGCGAAAACCGAGAATAAGTATGTATTTGTGGATTGCTATACAACTTGGTGTGGCCCTTGTAAACGTATGACTGAATTTGTGTTTCCGAGTGAGAAAGCCGGATGTTATTTTAATCCTAAATTCGTGTGTATTAAACTTGATATGGGAAAAGATGACAGGAGAAAATTCGGCGAACAATATAAAATTGTAGCGTATCCGACTTTTTTGATTTTAAATTCGGATGGTACGGTATACCATAAAATAGTGGGAGGGAGTGATATTGATGAGTTTATTGAAAAAGTTGAATATGGAATGGAAAAAAAACATTCATTAGGTTATTTGGAGAGGAGATATGAAGGAGGAAAGATGAATAAAGAAGAACTGAGAGAATACGCTTTTGCTCTGCGGATAGCTAATGAAAAAGAGCAATTTGAGAAAGTTGTTAAGGAGTTGATACCTCTTTTATCGTCTAAGGAAAGAGTGAAAATGGAATATTGGTTTTTGTTGAAAGATAAAGAATACGGGGATGAGGAGGTCGATTTTGTAATTACCAATATAAAGGCATTAAAAAGAAATGTTGGAGATCAAATTGTTGATGAGTTCCTCTATCGGAATTATAATCGGATGGTCCAAAAATATATGATTCGTTTTCAAAATGGAGCATTGATTGATAAAGAAAACCGGAAATTAATTCGGATTGATGATAAGCTATCACACCCTTGTTCAGTGCGTCGGCCAGGTCTTTCTCGTTCACCAAGGGACCGCGGCCGGTATTTATCAGAATGGCCGTCGGTTTCATAAGGGCCAGGCGGGCGGCATTGACCAGCTCTTTGGTATCGGGTGTAAGGGGGCAGTGCAGGCTCACCACGTCACATTCGCGGAACAGCTCATCCAGCTCCATTTTCCGGATTCCTCCGGGAAGTTGTGACTGCGGCTTGGAAGTATAGGCGCATACCTGCATTCCGAAAGCGGCAGCGATGCGCGCCGTCGCCTGTCCGGTGTTTCCCAAGCCGATGATTCCCAGCTTCTTCCCGTCCAGTTCCACCAGGTCGGTATCCCAGTAGCAGAAGTCGGGGTTGTCCGCCCAACGCCCGTGACGGTTGGCATAGGCATAATGGCCTACACGCTGGGTGATGTTCAGTATATGCGCAAAGACCATCTGGGCAACGGAAGCGGTGCTGTAGGCAGGTATGTTGGTGACAATGATGCCCCGCGCTTTCGCAGCCTGGATGTCCACAATATTATATCCCGTAGCCAGCACGCCGATGTATTTCAAGGCAGGCAGAGCGGCCATATCCTCCGCCGTAATCACCGTTTTATTTGTAATCAGCACTTCCGCTCCGGCAGAACGCTCCAATAACTCGGCAGGGGCCGTGCGGTCGTACACCGTCAGCTCGCCCAACGCCCGCATCTCCTCCCATGACAAATCACCGGGATTCAATCCGTAACCGTCTAAAACTACTATTTTCATATGCTCAAAAGTTAAATTCCATGTTTTGTTCATTTATTCGGTTAGATTGGAACGCGAATAACGCAAATTAACAGCTGCACAGCATGGATATAAACCGGCCGGAAGGTTGGATTTATGTCATTTGCGTTCCAATTTTTAATTTTATAGCACAGGATCAATGCAATTCATTTTCATTCCTTGAACCGTTCTCCCCAGAGGCTCTGCATCCGTTCCCTTATCTTCGCTTCCTGCGCATTGTTCTGCGGATGCCAGATGCGGCTGTCCTTCACCTCGTCCGGCAGGAACTGCTGCTGCACGAAATTGCCCTGATAGGCATGTGCATACTTGTAATCCTTGCCATAGCCCAACTGTTTCATCAGCTTGGTGGGTGCGTTGCGCAGATGCAAGGGAACAGGCAGGTTGCCCGTCTGCCGCACCAGTTCCAGGGCACTGTTGATTCCCTCGTATGCCGAGTTGCTCTTGGGGCTGGTGGCCAGATACACCGTAGCTTCCGCCAGCGGGATACGCCCCTCAGGCCATCCTATCTTCATCACGGCATCAAAAGCGGCGTTCGCCAGGAGCAATGCGTTGGGATTGGCCAGACCGATATCCTCGGCTGCCGAAATGACCAGTCTGCGGGCTATGAAAGCCGGGTCCTCTCCGGCCTCCACCATACGCGCCAGCCAGTAGAGCGCCCCGTCCGGATCACTTCCGCGGATGGACTTGATAAAGGCGGAAATGATATCATAATGCATCTCCCCGTCCTTGTCATATGCCAACGGATTCTGCTGCAAACGCTCGGTCACCTTCTCATCCGTAATCACCACGGGGCCGGCATCCGCATCCGCCTCCACCACCAGCTCCAGTATGTTCAGCAGCTTGCGGGCATCACCTCCCGAAAAGCGGAGCATGGCATCCGTCTCCTTCAGCTCTATCTTCTTTTCTTTCAGTATCACGTCCTTTGCGATGGCATTATGCAGCAGTTCCAGCAAATCCTCCTTCTCCAATGATTTCAGCACATACAGCTGGCAGCGGGAGAGCAAGGGCCGGATCACCTCGAACGAGGGATTCTCGGTGGTGGCGCCTATCAGGGTCACCACTCCCGTCTCCACCGCCCCCAACAGGGAATCCTGCTGGGACTTGCTGAACCGGTGGATTTCATCAATGAACAGAATGGGGCTGGCCTGCGAGAAAAAACGGTTGCTTCTCGCCTTCTCTATCACATCGCGCACATCCTTCACACCGGAAGTGACCGCGCTCAGTGTATAAAAAGGAGTTTCCAGCTTGTTGGCTATGATCTGCGCCAGCGTGGTCTTCCCCACCCCCGGAGGCCCCCAGAGGATAAAGGAGGAGATGCGTCCCGCGTCGATCATCTTGCGCAAGACAGCCCCCGGCCCCACCAGGTGTTTCTGACCTATATAATCGTCCAATGTCTTCGGACGCAAACGTTCTGCTAAAGGTTGTGCCATATCTTCATCTTTATTTCGGATAACAAAAATACAGCATATTTTCCTATGAACAAAGCCCAGGGCAACAATATAGGATTTATTTTTTTGAGGCAGAAAAACAAAAGAACATAAAAAACAGGGACTCATACAAAATGAAATACAGGTTCTTTGTCCGTCTGATCCAAAACAATTATTTTTGCAACCCTTTTCCAAAAGAGTGATTATTTCAAATTTAAATGTAATTCTAATAAAGACAGACGATGAAAAAACTTTTTTCCACCAGCCTGTTGATTTTAGCAGGTATGCTTTTACTGCTGGGCAGCTGCAAAGAGGACGAACTTCCGGTTTCCGGAGAAGGAAACGTGGCAAACAACGAATTGCCCGTCCGGCTGGCCGAAACGGATTATAACCCGGACAACACGTATTACCTGCTGAATGACAATGAATCCCAGGATGTTTATTTCGACTCCGGCCAGCGCAGCTTCTACGTCAGCCGGCCTCTTCAGTTCGGAATGGACGACGAGCACTGTTTCCAACTCCGTTTCTATAGTCCCAGAGCCTTGAAAAACGTGACTTTCTGGGCCAGGATAGACGGTTACGAGGAAGAATTCAAGTTCATGTCGCTGGAAAAGATCATGCCTTTCCAGCAACTCCGGGTACACATACCGTTCGCCACCAAGGACCTGACCGCCTATACCCGCAGCGGAAAGAAAATACGGATCATGGCAAACCCCTACCTCACGGAAGAAAACCTGACCTTCACCGTAGAGTGTGACGACCCGTACTGGGCAAGGCTGCAATCCATCCGTTGCAAATGGTACATCGCCTTCGGCAGATACAGTGACACCCAGGACAGCTGGAAGTACAAGATGAAGGCTTCGCACACGCGTGAGGCGGTGGCCATCGCGCTGAACATGGCGTATATGTTCTCGTCGGAACGGTTCAAGACTGCCCTGTACGAGTTCGGCCCGCTGCACAGCAACAATGACAAGACGGAAATAGACAAGACCGCCCTGCTGGCCAACGTGCTCAACCACCGCGGACTGACCTTCGGCTATACCACCGGCGTGATGGGACTGGGCGGAGGAACCACCTTCGGCATGCATGAAGTGTGTTATCTGGAACACTATGCCGATGACAAAAGCATCACCGAAACCATATTCCACGAGTTTGCCCACTGTGTGGGCTACGGCCATGCGGGAAACATGACTTACGAACAGACGGGACCGGGGTGGATCACCCTGTGCAACAACGTATATGTGGCGCTGTCGCTGGACAAGGAGCTGCCCGTCTATTCCCGCCGCTTCCTGCACACCCGCTGGAGCAGGAACCGTTATTTTGATGATATATACGTGGCTTCGAAACACATTATCGAAGACCCGGAACTCGATGCGCTGGACGGTGGCCTGTCTCCCCTGCGCGGAGAGACCGACCGGGGAGGAAACGACGGGGAGCCGGTGGCGTTCAAGCTGGATTATACCGACTTGCCCGGCGCTACGGGAACCACCTTCCGCCCCAAGGATGTATATGTGTACGGAGATACCCTGTATGCCGTGAACGATGCGGACAACCAGTACAGCGTAGAGGTGTTCGGCCTTGCCGGCGGCGGCAAGAAGCACTTGGGAAGCATCAAGGAATGGAAGCACGGAGAAGCTACCGGGAAATTCGGCGGCCGCCCGAACGGTATCACCCGTGCCAACGACAAGATTTATGTCACCCACGAAGGAAGCCGTACCGAGATTTTTGATGCGAAGAGCCATCAGTTCCTTACCTGCATAGGCAATGGAAGCTGGGGAACAGGGCCCACGCAGACCGTACATGCCTTCGATGTGCTGCTCTACAAAGGGCTGGTCATGATACACGACAAACGCTACGTCAACTTTGTAGAAGAGCAGGCTATACAGTCCGGAGTGACTCCGCGGATTTATGTACGTTCCGAACATCTGGGCGAGACAAACGGCACTTACGGCATGGCGGTGGACGAACAGACCGGCCTGCTCTACTCCACCCATCCCGCCAAACGCATAGACCTGTTCGCCCCTGACGGGATACGGGAAGGAGTTTCACCCAAACGCACCGGGCAACTGGCTTATAAAAATGTACCCTACGACTTGGATTTCTACGAAGGAAGGCTGTTTGTAAGTTCCAACGGCACAGAAAAGTTCTGTGAGGTCAATCCCCGGACGGGAGAGATCATGAAGGACCATACCACCATCGGCGGCATCACCCTGCAAGCACCTGAGAAATTCTGCATCCGCCGCCACACGCTGTTCATCACCGACCGCGTGAAAAACGGGACATGCGTTTACGCCATCCCCATGAGTGAGCTGAAATAAATATATACCTATATAATATAGTAAGAACAACATGAAAATATACGCTTATATCCTGATTGTGCTGTCCGGAGTCCTGACGGCACAATGCAGCAAAGTCACCCTGGATGAAATCTGCGGCTACCCCTCCGCTCCCGGCGGAGGAAACGGGGAAGGAGAAGGAAACGGGGATTATAACAGTTACTGGTATTACTCGTATGAGGCGGCGCAGCTGATTGATGCGGAAACCCTGGGTATGGAAACGGCCGAGGATTTCACCCCTTATACCGTCGCTCATCTGGGGGATACCCTTTTCATCGCAAACATCGGAAAGGCAGGCAGCAGCCTGTTGCTGTTCAGTATAAAGAAAGGTAAACGGCTGGGAACCTTGCAGAGCTGGCAGCACGACGGCGGGGAGAAGAGTTTCGGAAGTCAGATAGAGGCCATCGTCCCGTCGGGCAACCGGCTGTATGTGGCCGAACGCCAGTCGCGCATCCATGTATTCCGGTTGCCGGAACTGTCCTACCTCACCTGCATAGGCAACGGGCAATGGAGCGGCCCCGTATTCCAGGCACAGGCCATGACGGTAAAGGACGGGCTGATTTTCGCACGCGACAAGAACGGAATGGTCAGCATTTACAAAGAGGAGGATGCCACCCCGGAAAATTACCAGAAGGTGAACCGCTACCGCCGGGCATCCGGCAACGGCAGTCCGGGCAACAACGGCTTTGCCAGCCATTCCATGCAGCCCAATGCGGAAGGGCATCTGCTGCTCACGGATTATGAAGGGAAGAAAATACGGGTGCTCGATCCGGCACTGGTCAACGATGATATGGCAAACGACGCTTCCATCGATCTGGACGACCTTTCCCTGTCGCCCGGCTTCAAGCCCAAGACACTGGCGTTGTGCGGCGACCGCTGGTATGCTACCGGCGACAATGATGCCATCAACATATACGAACGCCAGTCCAACGAATGGAGCAAGAAAATAAAAACTGTAAAAGGATATGCTTTTTCCCAGCCTGCCCGCATCTATGCGCAAAACGACTCCGTGCTATGGGTTTCGGACACGCACAGTTCCAAACGGACACTGGTGAAAATGCTGGTGCATAAGGGAGAAATACGGGAATAGAGGTTCTATTCCGTTCTTTATCCAGAATGTGAATGACACGAATGGCACAAATTGGGTTTATATCTCTGATTGGCGTCATTCGTGTCATTTTCATTCACATATATCAACCTTGCCAATCTTTCAATGCGACTGTCAACAGGAGCCGGTCGTTCACTTGCCATATCGATTACGCAATCGGGGAAGCCATTCTTTTTATCTGGCCGCACTCCATCACAATCCCCTTTCAAGGCTCCCCTATCGCCCCCACAATCAGCTGTACCTGAGCCGGCATATAGGTACGGCAGCTCAAGCCACTGCCCATCTTCTCCAGTTTCTCCCTGAGGTGAGGATAATAGTCAATCCAATACTGCAACTTACGGTAAGCCACCTGCGGATTCAAATCCGGGAAATAACACAGGGCCAGTTCGGTGCGGCCATACGTGCGTATCTCAAAATTCTCCATACATTCCATACTTTTTATTTACTTCCATAAAAGTACGAAAAACGGACGAGAAGAAAGAATGTTTTTCCAACAATAATCAACTAGAATCAACTGTTATCAACTACAACCCACCGGAATCAACTTTCCGGAATCCGCACATCGTATCTTTGTAATGTCGGGACGATGAAGGCGAAAGATCTATAATCTTACAGCTGTAAGATATAGGATCTTACACGTGAAAGATAGGGTTCTTTCAGCAGTCGGAAACCAGTGGCTGACGGTTAATGGACAGTGACTGACGGCAGACTGGCTTCATTCCCCGGCAACAGTGTTTCTTAATTCTCAATTATCAACTTTTAATTTTAACAGATTATGGTAAATTACAGTATCGTTATGCGTAGCAATCCGATGGACTCGGATGCCGCCAAGAAGGCTTACGCCAGTGCACAGTATTCGGAAGTGATGGACATCAACCGCTTTGCCGAGCACATCGCCAGCCACGGCTGTGTGTACAAGCGCGCGGACATCGTGGCCATCCTCACCATGGCGGTGGACTGCATGAGGGAACAGCTTCTGGGAGGACAGAAGATACAGCTGGGCGACTTGGGGGATTTCTCCATCAGCATCAACAGTATAGGAGCGGAAAGCGCTGCCGACTACAACCCTGCCATCCACGTCAGAAAGCTGAATGTGAACTGGAGTGCCGGAACACGTTTCCAGAACTTGCAGGAGGAAGCCGTGTTCAACCTGGTGGCCACGCGCAAAGCGGCCCGACTGGTGGTGAAGGCGCTGAAAGCCGGAAAGACCAGTGTGGATCTTACCGGAGAGGCGAAGGAGCCGGAAAACGGAGGACAGGCCTGACGGAACCCCTGTATGACGGAAGCAAGGCACGACGCTAAAGGCACGACGCTAAAGGGCTGAATGTGCCCCTATGACAAGCCGTTTTCATTGGGGTACATTCAGCCCTTGGCTTCCATTACAATTCATTTATTATCAACCTCTAAAACAAAATTCCAATGAGTTCAAAAACAAAGAAAAGCACCTGGACACTGATTCTGAAAGTAATTATCACCGTAGCCACCGCCGTTGCCGGTGCACTCGGTCTGAACGCCTGTATCTGATGATCATGAGAACCATCACCCTGATTATTATCCACTGCTCCGCCACCCCTGAGGGGCGGAGGCTGGATTTTGAGACTTGCCGCCGGGACCACATCCGCCACCGGGGCTTCACGGACATAGGATATCATTTCTATATCACCCGTGACGGAGAGATTCACCGCGGACGACCTCTGGAAAAGGTGGGAGCGCATTGCAAGAACCATAACCGGCATTCTATCGGCATCTGCTATGAGGGAGGACTCTCGGCGGACTGCACATCTGCCGATACGCGTACTCTGATGCAGAAGGGAAGTATGCTGGCACTGCTGCGCGAGCTGCGCCTCCTGTTCCCCAAAGCGTTGATAGTGGGACATCATGACTTGAATCCCGTGAAGCCGTGCCCTTGTTTTGATGCTGTAAAGGAATACCGCTTTTAAGGGAAGCTTTCTCCAAAGATAGGGTTTCCAATGAGAACCGTTCGTTTTCAAAGAGGTTTCTTCAAAGATAACGTATCCAAGGATGATTTCTCCAAAGATAGCGTCCCTTTCCTCCGCTTTGATTTCCTGACCCTTCATTCAACTAATCTTTTCATTTAACAATAATAAAAATGAACTATCTGATAAACCAACTCATGACCGTGGACAAAGCCTTCTACCGTCATTATCTGGAAATGCTGCTCACCCTGAACCGCATCCAAGCCCTCACCCCCTGGCAGATGTCCATGCTGCTGTGGAGAGCCAAGATTTTCCATATACAGGTGCTCTACCCCGAACTGCTGCGCATCAGCCTGTGCACGGAGCAGGAAAAGGACGAGATACGCTTTATGAAGGGATGGAAACTGAAAGAGCTGGAGAAAATAATGCCCGCATGGCAGCGACGGCAGTGCGAGGAGATAAAACGGGAACGGTGGCGGTAAAGCCTTGTGGACAACACCACTTTCATGCAACTGTCTTTTGAACACGAATGACGCAAATGACGCGAATTTTTATTTTTATTTGTGTCATTCGCGTCATTTGCGTTCCTGTCTCCGACTTATTCCGGAGCAATCACATTCCATAGTTTTATCCCTCATTAAACCCCAGGCCCTGCTGTTCGGGCTTCAGCTTCTCTGTCAGGAAATTGGTATGCTCCCACTTCGGTTCGGGCGGATTATGATCCAAGGTCCTCTCCTCGGTAGGCGTGTAACGTCCGTTGTAAGTGCTGAAGGCGAAAAAAGCATCTCCCGGTCCGCCCAGATGGTCGAAACGTACCTTGGCCACACGCACCAGCACCTGCCCCAGTTCATCGTTACGGTCTACCACCATTCCATAATCCGTCTTGTTGAAAAAGGCCGCCGAGCCGTTGATATCATACAGCGTGGGCACAGGCCAGCGTTTGCTTCCCGGTTCGCGGCGCAACTTGGTGGGGTGCGCCACCAGAATGAGCAACACCTTGTGCTTCACGGCAAAATTGGAGAACTCGTCGAAGATGCGGCTGATGTACTGCGTTTCCGTTTCCCAGTCGGGAATCTGATGCTCGAAGCGGTTGAAGGGGTCCACCACCAGCACCTTCACTCCTTTCCGGCTCACCAGTTGGGCGGCAATGCGAAGCACGCTCTCTACCGAGAAGTCCTCTTTCGGCATAATGGAGAAGACACTCTGTGCCAGGTAACGGATGGCCTGTCCGGCTTCCGGCAACGGCATCCCCTTGTGTTCGAAACGCTTGCCCACCACGCGGCGTATCAGCTTGCGGTAGTGATAGGCCAGCGGGGTATTCTCCGGGCTGAAATAGCCCACCTTCCAATCGTGGCGCAGGAGCAGGCGCATGGCAATTTCGTCCACAAACTCGCTTTTTCCGCTGCCGGGAACGCCTGTGACCGTGAGCACAAAACCACGCTCGAACTTGATCAGCCGGTCCAGATTATCCAGTCCCGTATCGGCTCCTTCCGGCATTCCGTTGTAATAAATATCCATCAGCGTATCCCATTCGTCCATGGGGCAGAAGACTCCTTCCAACGGGATTTCCGCCGCCTGCTCCACCTGCTGGCGGAGCCTCGGAAGATCGTACTTCAACAGATACTCGTTGGCATCCTTGCAGCCTTCCCCCCAGGCCACCACCTTGCAGCGGTCCACGCCCAGGCGGCGCACCAGTTCGTCGCGTAACTCCACTCCGCGCTTGTCGGTATCCATGGCCAGGATGATTTCCGCCTTGTCATCGAAGTGCGACTCCACGAAGCGGTCCAGCCACTGAAGGTTCGCGCCTCCGGCTCCGTTGGGTACGGACACCACCTCTTCCAGTCCTGCGGCTATCAGGCTGAGGGCATCTATCTCGCCTTCGGTGATGTAGCACTTTTCCTTCCCTTTTATGGCGTCTATGTTCCAAGGAATCAGCTCGGCTCCTTTCACCATCTTGAAATGCTTTGCGGCATCCCGGAATTTCATGTTTTTCATTACTCCGTCCTCCAGGTAAGGGAAGCAGATGCAGGCTTCTTCCTTGCCGGTCTGCGGCAGGAATTCCAAGCGTTCCTCTATCTTCATCCTTGTCAGGACGTCCATCGGGATACCTCGTCTGCCGACCATGTATTCCATCATTTCTCCATTCATAATTTGTTTGTTTTTATTAATTACCGGACATACGTAATGTACAGGCGGTTGCAGGGGGATGTGCGGCTTGCGTTGCGACGTGTTATGGTGCTGCGATGCTGCATCGTGGTGCTGTGCCGTGTTATGGTGCTGCGGTGCTGTATCGTGGTGCTGCGACGTGTTATGGTGCTGCGATGCTGCATCGTGGTGCTGCGACGTGTTACGGTGCTGCGGTGCATCCTTCTGCTGTTTCTGCCGTTCCCGGTCTTGTTGTTTCTGTTCTCTTTTCCACATCTCGTCCTCGTTCCACGCTATGGCGAAATCACAATGAAAGCATTTCGCCCATCCCCCTTCACGGGTGATATGCACACTGAACGAAGGATCTTTGGGATTGCTTCGCGTTGCGGAACATTCGGGACAAGGCATACGGAAATGGTCCTTTCTGCGCGGCAGGCTTTTCAGCCACCGCACATAATCTGCATGTTCTTCGCGCGTCATATCCAGCTCTGTTTCAGGTTATCCCAGGTGGCACGTCCGTTGGGGCGCGGGG
>ENA-USUK01002778-USUK01002778.1-human-gut-metagenome-genome-assembly--contig:-NODE-2778-length-11204-cov-6.595309_pt1 | contig 11204 bp, 8 predicted proteins | sample MGYA00250062_ERZ773400 | MGnify/ENA primary metagenome ERZ773400 (study PRJEB29103, sample SAMN06111961) | human gut metagenome | biome: human gut; feature: ankylosing spondylitis patient; material... | reverse complement strand
AAGGTGTATTCAACTACGAAGGTGGCTTTCCATCTACGGTTGCTTTCAGGCGGCAGTCGCGGAATCCCGGCTCTTTCATTGTGCCCACAGGAATCACCCAGTGCCGAAGGATATGTGCGCGATCCGGAGCTGGTGATAAACTTTTATAACGAGCGCCGTAAGCAGTTGCTTGATGTGGAGCCCAATGCAGGGCACACAGGACTTGCCGAGCTGGAGAAGGACTTCAATGTGGCGCTGATATTCCCGTTCAAGGTGTTTTGTGAGGTCGTCCGGATTAGAAATCTCCGCCGGAATGGCTGACGTATCCAACGGATAGAAGGACGTCGTGATTTCCCTAGCGATCTGAACGAAATATTTCATGCTGTGTTTGTCATCAAGCCTGCCGCCGGAAAGGTAGAGGAGCTTGGCGCACGCCTCGATGTTTCTTCTGTTCAGATGGCACTGGGTAAGGTTTACATAGAAATTGCCGGAATTCAGTTCAATGAACGATCCCAAGTATTGGCAGCAGCCGGCTACCCACGTGGAAAATTCTTTGTTGAACTCCTTTTTGATCTGGATGAAGGTCACAACAGGATGCTCATCCAGCTCATCCAGAAAACTGCCGGGAAGGGAGTAGGGCGCAGGGAAGGACGGAAGCTTGGCCGGAGTGCGCTTCATGACGCCGGCAGCGTTCAAGGATGCTTGGGCCATTTTTTTGATGGCTTCAGGATCAATGAGCGTTTGCTTGTATTCGTGTGGCAACGAATCGAAAGCTTCCCTTTTCTTTTCCGGGAGGCTGTTTCGGAACTCTTCAATCCGCTCGTCCAGATCCATGCGTGCACCTTGTTTGCTTGGAGTGGTGGCCAGCCGCGGTACGGGGCCGTAGGGAACGCCGCAAATGTTCTATGCGGGAGAATATGATTCCAGCAGCATATCTGAGAATCATTTCCGTGACAACAGATGTCTTGAAAAGGTGCGTTGCTTGGGAATGTTTTCTCACACGATATCGTTGAAAACGCGAAACGAAGAAGAGTGGGGAGAACCGGAACTGAGCGGCAAAACGGCCGGAAAGCACACGTCGTTATGTGCAATTGGGGCATCGGAATTGCGGATTTACAAGGCATTCTCGGTATGCTAAGACTGAAGTCCTTATTGTTCGGCGTTGTATCCGTCCGTATGTAATCACACAAAGTGTAACGAAATTGTTAGGTTGTCTAGATGGACCTTCTCACGGAACTTGAAAGCCTGATCCCGGAACTTGAAAAGGGTTTGGATCAGGCTTCTTCGTTGCAGGAAATGGAAGCGCTCCGGGTTGAATTCCTCGGACGCAAGGGCCGCATTGCCCGCATCATGTCTCGTCTTCCCGAACTTGAGCCTGCGCAGCGTCCTTTGCTGGGGCAAACCGCCAACCGGGTGAAGGAAAGCCTGACAGCTCAGTTCGAAGCCAAGAAGACGGCTCTCGACAACGCCGAAGAGGCCGCCGCACTGGCACGCTTTGACGCGGGCCTGCCCGGCCGTTTGCCGTGGCGCGGTTCGCTGCATCCGGTGACCATGGTGATGGAAGAAATCTGCACCATCTTCAAGGGGCTTGGCTACGACATCGTGTCCGGTCCGGAAGTGGAGACGGATTACTACTGCTTTGAAGCGCTGAACATTCCGCCGGAACACCCCGCGCGCGACATGCAGGATACCCTGTACGTATCCGACGGCATCGTGTTGCGTACGCATACGTCCCCGCTTCAGGTGCGGACCATGCTCAAGCAGAAGCCTCCCGTCGCCGTGGTTGCGCCCGGACGCGTCTACCGCCGCGACTCGGACATCACGCACACGCCGATGTTCCATCAGGTCGAAGGCCTGCTCGTGGACAAGCACGTGACCATGGCCGATCTGCGCGGGACGCTTACCGCGTTCATGCGCGAAGTGTTCGGTTCCGACACCCGCATCCGTTTCCGCCCGAGCTTCTTCCCGTTTACGGAACCCAGCGCCGAAGCCGACATTTCCTGCTGTATGTGCGGCGGGAAGGGGCATGTCAACGGCACTACGTGCCGCGTGTGCAAGGGGACCGGCTGGCTGGAAATCCTCGGTTGCGGCATGGTCGATCCTGAAGTCTTCAAGGCCGTTGGCTACGACCCGGAAGAAGTGACCGGATTCGCCTTCGGGCTTGGCGTGGAACGTATCGCCATGCTGAAGTACGGCATCGGGGACCTGCGCATGTTCTTTGAGAACGATGTGCGTTTCCTCGGTCAGTTTGCCTAGGGCCAGTATCCCTCCTTCGGACAGGGAATCGGGATCGGACTTCAGTTCTTCTTTAAAAGGTATTTCTGGTTCCATTTTTCATCCGGTAATACACCTTGATGTATCCGGCTCGACGCAGTTGCGGAAAGAAGTGTTCTTCCAAATAACGATAGGGCACTCCTCTTTTCAAACGTTGCAACTGTCCCTCACGGCCTTTCATTATCGGAACTGAATCAATAATATTCAATACTTCCTTACGGTATTCCATATCAGAGTGTTCCACTTTATAACGTAGCTCTTCCCATCCCTCATCACCATTCACAAGCGCAAAGCAACTATCCGCCAAAGCAATCCGGTCGGCTATATATTGCTTCAGCGCTTCAGCTCGTTTTCCAGACAATCGTTTGTTGAATTCAAAAGCCCCCTCGGGTGAGGAAAGCCCCAATAGCACTACGCGAGCTATCTCTACTTCGGGATCTTCACTAATACGGCGAATTACATCAATGATATGTTCCAACACTCTCTCATTATCCAGATAATTGCTATCTATCTCTGCCTTTGCAAGCTTGAAATAAACAATCTGTGCTCCTTCCTGCTCGCCCGCCAGAATCCTTTTACCCGCTGAATAGTTATCTATGGGTTCTACAAATTTCTCTGTTTCAGCCAGTACTTCCGTAGCACATTTATGCGGTAACATTTCCGGTATTTCCACCTTATTCTTTATTTCCGGCTTAACAATAGAATATCCATCCGTCCGGCTCCACGTAAACAATTCCACCATATCCAACTCCTTTTTCATACAGCAATTTCCAAGTTGCCGCCGTAACACTAACTTTGCCTGCCATATCCAAAGTTGATTGGCTAACATCGGAGTTGAACATGTTATTGTATTCCATTGCCGATTGGATACTGTATATATTAAGTCTTTCTCTGCTTTTGATGAGTGAAGCACTTTTTGTCTTCGAACTATTTTCTCCCGTATTTTGCCATTTACGCGTATGACAGGGAAAGCAAAAGAGTGATTTCCCTTTATATCTATCAATATAGGTGTAAGCAACAACTCATCATTTGCTTTTGTAATGCCGGGAGCAATCATCAAATGAAATCTCAAACTCACAGAATCACCTTGAGCATTCTTCTCTATAGAAAAATTATTGATCTTGATCGAATCATTATTTTGAGCGGAAACTGACATGACCGTTATACTCATAAAAAAGGAAAGTATTATAATCTGAAAACTATTCATTTGGGATATTATTTAAGTAAATATATGATAGATACAGCGGCACGTGTAGGCCCTAAATAATTACGGTTGTTTACGCTTAAACGCTTACCACATTCCTTACACGGGTATTTACTATAATGCAGGTGTGCATAGCCGATCCCTAATGTCCCTTCTATACTCCAATGTGGTGAAAGAATCCACTGATACCCATAACTGAATCCGAATCCGGCAAGATTTCCCTGTCTTCTAAAGTCACCTAGTCCCCAATATCGAATATTACTGACATTATATTGTCCATAAAACAAATGTCCGCCAAAGAAATGTCCATTGAACCGTTCACAAAGCCAATAGCGAAGCTCTGATTGTATCAACCAATGCTTCATTTTTCTATTGTTGGAACCATAACCATTCTTACCCAAAGGAAAAGGATTATAGGCTCCCCACAAGTCAACAGTCAGTTTGGGAGATATTCCCCATTCCACCCCTATGTTTGGTGTTTGTAACAACCCGCCATAAAGTAAATTCGTTTTTACTGCTATATCTTGTGCTCTAACCGCAAAACATCCTAGCAAAGTAAATAGACCAATAAGTATGCCGGCTTTATTTCTTATACAATCATTCATTATATACAGTTTTTTCAAACTATTTCTTATGCATCTCTATTCCGTAATAGAGATGCATAATTACACATAAACAGTAAACATCTAATTATCAGAGAATTATATTATAAAAACTAATAATAAAATGTTTCAACATCATAATACAATGAATCATAGCAAACAAAATAAATAATATCATTTTGATATATAATTCATTAAAAAAATAGATACTGAAACAATTGTGAAACAAACAGATAAGCAACAGACCAAACAATCAAAACAGTTATTGCCATGGAAACAAAACATATAAAAAGCGAACTTCTGTATATTGAAGAACATCGGTCATGTCAAAACTACATGACAACGATTGAAACTGGATTTAAATATCTTGAATTCGCTAAGAATGCAGCATTTGAAGAAGATAATACAACAAAAAATTATCTCCTGTTCTTCCTGAAAGGCGATTTCACCATAAGTTGCAACCAGTTTCATAACAAGTTGTTTCATGCTGGAGAAATGATACTCATCCCTCGTTCTTCCCGACTAAAAGGATTTGCGGGAACCGATTCAAGCCTGCTCTCCATGTTTTTCGATATACCTGCAGAGAACTGTGACAAGCTCATATTACAGTCTTTATCAAATGTATGCAACAACATTGAATATGACTTTTCACCAATTAAAATACGCTATCCATTAACACTATTTCTTGAAGTATTAACTCACTGCATCAAAAACGGAATGAGTTGCGCACACTTACACGGGCTGATGCAACGAGAGTTTTTCTTTCTTTTACGAGGGTTTTATGAAAAACAGGAGATTGCAGTATTATTCCACCCCATTATCGGAAAAGAAGTGGATTTTAAAGATTTTGTCATGCACAATCATACCAAAGTAGATAATATAGAGCAGCTTATCTCACTATCGAATATGGGAAGAAGCTGTTTTTTTACCAAATTCAATGAAGTGTTTGGTATGACAGCTAAACAGTGGATGCTGAAACAAAAGAACCAAAGAATATTGGAAAAAATGACGGAACCGGGAGTATGTATAAAAGATATCATTGAAGAATTGGGATTTGATTCGCAAGGTAACTTCAACCGTTACTGCAAACAACATTTCGGATGTACCCCAAAACAACTGATAGAGCAATGTCAGGCAACCAATCAAACGAGTTAGCCATTATTATCCCTATCTGTACAAAATGAATAAATTATTGGACTTTATGATAAATTCAATAATGAAAAATTTCATTTACTTTGCAGCGTGAAATATATTAAGAAACAAAGATATTTTAATATGATCTCTATTACGGAATAGATTACAATATTGCAAAGATAAATAAAAATATTATATCTTCTAATTCTCAACAGATTATATTACAAATAATTATTTCATTTGGATAAGTTTGTAACGATGCTATTCACTTGATTGAGCATGGATACATCAAAATCCTTTAAATAGACGCGTGTCATTTCTTCCGAAGTGTGTCCAAGTCCGGCACTAATCACAGAAATCGGAGCTCCATAGTCACGTGCGAGGGTAGCCCAAGTATGCCGAGCAGTATATGTCGTTAACGGTACTTTAATATCAGCTACAACAGCGATTTTCTTCAAATGACGGTTGATACGCCCTAACGCCAGACGGTATTGTTGGTATCCCGAAGCATATTCACCGCTGATGATCGGAAAGAGATACTCATTTTCTGTCTTGTATTTATCAATCAAGCCCTGCATCTGCGGAGTCACCGCTATGCGAATCAACTGCTTCGATTTATGACGGGAATAGGTCAATACACCATTGCAAATATCAGCCTTCTTCAAAAGGACAATATCGACAAAAGCCATTCCCTGCGCATAAAAGCTGAACAGATACAGATCGCGGGCAAACTCCAGTTCAGGTTCATTCTCCAAATTCAAGTCCGCCAGATTCTGCATATCCGTCCGTGACAAAGCACGTTTCACCGTTTTCGCCGGGCGGGTCTGCGCCTTCGCAAACGGATATTCGCCACGAGGATGATAACCGTCCGTTACCGCTTGGTTATACAAAGAGCGCAAATTGCGCAGATAATAGCTTACCGTATTTCCGGAAGAGCCGTTACTATACAGGAAATCCTCGTATCTCCTGACGAACGCCGAATCGACCTCCGACATCCGGACATCGGGGCGGCTTATAAATTTTGCCAACGACGAGCGGGTGCTCTTGTAGGCCGCAGCCATCCCCACTTTCTTCAGTTCCTGCTTACGCTCAATCTGCGCATTGATATATCGCAATAAATAAAACTGTGGTTTTCCTGTACCAAAAGCACTTTGAGCCAGAATATCCTCCACTGTAAATTCTTCCCTTGTCCGCTCAAGCTGCCTGATCCGTGTATCAATCCGATTCCGCATCTTCCGCAGCTCGCGGTTCATTTTCACGACCTCTGTAGCCGTAAAAGTAGAACCTACGCCATTCATAATCTTCCCTTCCAGCTCGTCAAACACCTCCTCTTTCACCCGGTAGCCTGTATACAGTAACTTTTTTCTCCGATTGTGGATCACCTGAAATACTAAAGGATAACTGCCATTATTCAATATCCTGCTCTTGTTCAGCATAAGTTTCACTGATGTTATCATATCTTGCTTTTTTTGTTTGAGACGTAAAAGTACGAAGTTCACCTTACTTATCAGAACTATTTTTCCGCCTGTTACGCAAGAAACAAGAAATGAAATAAAAAGTTTTTCCACTTTAAGAATAGTTATCTGATAAATATAGTTAAAATACACGTTCTAGTAATCAGTATATTTTTATTACATATCTCCAATATGCATACGCATAAATTAGAGATGTATATCATTTATGATATTTCTTTACATTATACAAAGACTACCGCTATTTTTTCTTTTGAAAAATCAGAATATTAGGCATAGCTTTGCACTATGGATTTTAGGGAGCCGTCCGTTCCTTTAAAAGGAAGAGGTCATTCCTCGGTGTGCAACGGGTCGTTCCTTTTAAAGGAACGGCCCGTTGGTTTTAAAGGAAAAACCGGCATTTGTAACCATTTGAATTTCAACTTCTTACCGAATCAGAATTCCGTCCCCGTAACCCATGGGATTTTTTCCAACAAACACGGCGGAATCTGCCGCACGAAGCGGCAATCAGTATACAACAAATTTCAACAATTCAAAATTCAAATCCCATGGTTACAGTCACGTTTGCCATCAAGCCATATCTGGCGAGGTATATGTATGTCCGGTACGGACAAAGTTTAGAACTTCTATCGCACAACAATCCACCTTCAAGGCTCCCCATTCCAATCCACCTCTCCCACCTCACTCCCATTTATCACTTCCTGCATCAATTATCTGTTCCTCATCCGCAAGGCGTCTCCTGGAAAGAGACAGGAAATATCTGTTTTGTTCTTCCCAGCCCAAGGCAAGGGAAAAATCCGGAAGTTTATAATTATTTCGGTCAGGACAGTATCTTTATTATCGAAAAGGAAATTGAGGTGGAAATGAAAGCGGAGCTTTATTCGTTTCTGTTGGAAAATAAGTTCAAAAATGGGGTGATGTATATAAAGTCGATGCATGAGTTTGTGGTAAAGTATGATATGGCGGAGTCGGTGGAAGAGGAAAGTTTGATGAGAGGGTTTCAGAGGTGGAGAAAGAAAATGAAAGAAGAATAAATATTACTTACCATATATAATAAGCCACATCATACCCCCAAACACTAATCACGGAACTGTCCAGCTAGAACCGACTGAACAGTTGACAAAAGCACATGATATAAAGCAATACTACATTAAACAAGTAATGTCTATTTTCATATATACTATAGGGTAATAAGGCGATATAATAACTATTTCAAGAATCTAATACAATAAAAAGTTATAATAGTGTCATTTTATAAATTCTTTTAACAGGAACTACTCATCTTTAGAAATAAAATTATTAACTTTGCATAGATATATATTATTTATCTTATTATAAAATTGTAAATATATGGGCAACTCTATACATCCAGTAGTGATAGACTTATTTTCAGGATGTGGTGGTCTTTCTTTAGGACTGCATAAGGCAGGATGGAGAGGACTCTTTGCTGTTGAAAAATGTACTGACGCATTTGAAACTTTGAAATATAACCTCATAGATAATAAAACCGATCCACATTTTCAATGGCCTAAATGGTTGCCCATAAAAAACTGGGAAATTGACACTTTATTGGAGAACTATTCATTTCAACTTTCAAATCTTCGAAATAAGATAGATTTGGTTGCTGGGGGGCCACCATGTCAAGGATTTTCAATGGCAGGAAGACGTAAAGAAGACGATGTTAGGAATCATTTAGTACACTCTTATATAAAGTTCATAGAGTTGGTTCATCCCAAAATGTTATTTTTTGAAAATGTCAAAGGATTTACCCAAGAGTTTAAGAAGAATAAAGAGAAAGGAATTGCTTATTCTCACTTAGTAGTAGAGGAATTGGAAAAGTTGGGGTATCGAACAGCTTCACAATTAGTAAATTTTGGCGATTATGGTGTACCACAAAAGCGAACTCGTTTTATTTTAGTAGGTTTATCTGAAAGTTTCTTTGGAGCTAGTGCTAAATGTAAAGCAGAACTATTTTTCACTCAATTACAAAATGCCCGTTTTGATTTCCTTAAAGCAAAAGGGTTAAGAACAGGAACTACACTTAGTGAAGCTATATCTGATTTATTAATGAGTAAAGGTATAGTAATAGACAACGAATATACACACTTTCGTTTTGGAAAATACAATTCTATACCACTTACTGCATACCAAAAGTTCATGCGAAGTAATGTGAATATAAAAGGACCTCACCCTGACAGTCATCGCTTCGCTAACCACAACAATAACATCATACAACGATTTCAATTATTGTTAGACTTGACGAAAAAACGTCGTTGTTCTAATATTGACAATGAAATTAAACGGCATTTTCATATTAATAAACACACCATCATACCACTTGATGGAAATCAAAAGGCTCCAACAATAACTACTTTGCCAGATGATTATATCCACTATTGCGAACCACGTATTTTGACAGTACGTGAATATGCACGTATTCAATCATTTCCTGACGACTTTATTTTTAAAGGGAAATATACAACAGGAGGAAAGTTACGAACAAAAGAGACTCCACGCTATACTCAGATCGGCAATGCTATTCCACCACTATTCGGTGAACAAGCTGGTTGCATTTTAGATAAAATCATAAATAACAGATTATGAATTTACATTTTATAACAAATGTCCAATTAAAAAATATCATCGGTAAAGATTTAATCAACAATGATAATATCGCTATATTAGAATTAGTTAAAAACGCTTTCGATGCAAACGCCAAAAGGACAGATATTTCTTTTGTAAATCTGAAAAATAATGATGATCTATCAATAGAAAAATATTCTTCTAGGACCTCCCGACTTATTATCCGGGATAATGGTGTTGGAATGGACATAAATGACATAAAAAACAAATGGCTTAACATTGCATACTCCGAGAAAAAGAAAAAGTCTTATCAGCATAATCGCATGATGGCTGGAGCAAAAGGAGTAGGACGGTTTTCTTGTGATAGGCTTGGAGAATTTCTAAACCTATATACCAAAAAAGAAGAATCATCAGAATTTATATTATTGCAATTAAACTGGCGTCAATTTGAAGTAGATGATGAAAAGAAAGAGATTCAAGATGTAGTCCTTGAATACGAAATACTTTCTACCACAGAATTAGAGATGAGAGGTATCAAACCTTTTAAACATGGAGTGGTGCTAGAAATTATTAAGTTAAGAAGTCAATGGGTTTACTGGGAACAGCCAAAGTGGAATACAGAAAAATTGGTTAATCTAAGAACATATTTAGAACGTCTGATTAATCCCAATCAGGCTTTTGAAAAAAATGACTTTGGAATATATCTTAATGCCCCTGAATTTGAGGAAGAAAATAAAAATGCAGAAGAAAAAGCTAAGTTTATAGGACGAATAGAAAACTCAGTATTTGAAAAATTAAATTTTAAGGCAACAAGCATTGAGTGTGAAGTTCAAGATAATGGAGCCACAACACTAACAACACTCAAAGACAAAGGAGAAACTATTTTTTGGATAAAAGAGAAAAATGAATTTTCTGATTTTATAAAAGACGCAAAATGCATAATATTCTATCTCAATCCCTATTCTAAAGCCTTTTTTACGAAACAAACAGGCATTAGGCCTGTCAATTACGGCTCAATATACTTGTTTTTAAATGGATTTAGAATACCACCATATGGTGAAGAAGGCGATGACTGGTTAGGATTAGAATTTAGGAAACAGCAGGGATATGCAAGATTTCTAGGCACTCGCGATATTGTGGGACGCATTGAAGTATTGGATCGTGACGATTATTTTAGAATAGTATCAAGCAGAGAAGGTCTTGTAGAGAATGAGTGTTACAAAAAACTAACTAATGGTTTTTTTAATAAGACATTGAAACGTCTTGAAAAATATGTCGTTGATGGATTAGCATGGGATAGTATTCCTAAAGATCTAAATATTAGCGATATCGAAAAAAAAATTATTTCAGGAGCTATTTCAGAAAATGATCTGCAATACAGAGAAGATGAAATTACAAAAAAACGACGCACATACTCATCTATTCATTCAATAATTGCAGCAAAAGCAACTGATGTTATTGAATTATATGTTAATGAAGAACTCATTCTGAATAAAATTCAAGAAGAAAAAATCAATTCAGAAAGAGAATTTGAACAACTACTTTCTGATTTTGAATCAAAAAAGATCGATGGTGATGCATTGAATAGAATTCTACAGAAAAAAGCCTTAGAAAACGAAGATTTACAAAGACAAATAAAAGAGCTTTCTAAATATTCTACTGTTGACGCTACAACAAAAGCTATCGCAGAATTACAATACTATAAAAGTATAGTAGAGAAACAGACTGCAACGATTTTAGAGCTTCAGAAAAGATTGAGAGAAATAGACGAACAACATAGGAGTGAAGTTTATAATTTACAACAGCATCTCTCATCTGCCATTGATGAAAAGTTTAAAGAAGCCCAGAAAAGAAAAGAGGCTGAAGAATATGCAGATAAAATAAAAATTGAAAAAGAAAAAGAAGTTCAGATTGAACGTCTTAAAGTTGAATTCTACAAAAAACAATCAACTCCTG
>ENA-USUK01002774-USUK01002774.1-human-gut-metagenome-genome-assembly--contig:-NODE-2774-length-11219-cov-4.120355_pt1 | contig 11219 bp, 9 predicted proteins | sample MGYA00250062_ERZ773400 | MGnify/ENA primary metagenome ERZ773400 (study PRJEB29103, sample SAMN06111961) | human gut metagenome | biome: human gut; feature: ankylosing spondylitis patient; material... | reverse complement strand
CTACATGAACCTACGTGCAAGATTATCCGAACGAGTACACATTGAAGATATCAGAGAGGTACTCCACTTTATACAGGCCGCGTGTGCGGGGAAAAGCTGAAGTTCGGCACGAACGTGACCAAGAACCCGGGATCACCCCCGCGTGTGCGGGGAAAAGGCATTGTCCACGTTTTCGTCCCGGAAAAACTCGGGATCACCCCCGCGTATGCGGGGAAAAGTCCAGCCTGATGCAGATGGATGTCGGCCCCCTAGGATCACCCCCGCGTATGCGGGGAAAAGGATGCTATATGCAAGAGCTGTCCGGCGAGACAGGGATCACCCTCGCGTATGCGGGGAAAAGCAGGGTGGCCGCTCTGCGGCTTACCCTGCATAGGGATCACCCCCGCGTATGCGGGGAAAAGCCAGCCGTGGCGGTCTTATTCTCAAAGACGATGGGATCACCCCCGCGTATGCGGGGAAAAGCGCCCTGCGGTTGACGGCAAAAGACCCCTCCGGGGATCACCCCCGCATGTGCGGGGAAAAGTCAAAGATCCCGTCCCGGTGAGTGCTCTCGTAGGGATCACCCCCGCGTGTGCGGGGAAAAGCTTGATAGGATGCTGCATCACCGGCGCATGACGGGATCACCCCCGCGTGTGCGGGGAAAAGGAGCGCACAAGCCGGTGCGCCTGCTGGACGGAGGGATCACCCCCGCGTATGCGGGGAAAAGTTTAACAGCGGATCCATGCTAAAACAGATGGGGGATCACCCCCGCGTATGCGGGGAAAAGACTTTTTGTCCCGTGTTTTGTTCGCTCTGATTAGGATCACCCCCGCGTATGCGGGGAAAAGTTACCATCGCTGGTTATGAGGTGGATGTCAAGGGGATCACCCCCGCGTATGCGGGGAAAAGATTGTGCTTGTCATTGTCTTTTGCTCCCTTATGGGATCACCCCCGCGTATGCGGGGAAAAGTTATGCGCAAAGAAATTTTGCGCATAATTCATGGGATCACCCCCGCGTATGCGGGGAAAAGAGAAGGGCCGAAGAACGCACAAAGTAAAGTCGGGGATCACCCCCGCGTATGCGGGGAAAAGTGCATACCTCTCACCAGAGGACACGGCAGGCAGGGATCACCCCCGCGTATGCGGGGAAAAGTACAGTTGGGAGAAATCGACCTGCAAGATATTTGGATCACCCCCGCGTATGCGGGGAAAAGCGGGCCTTGTCCAGATCGTGTGCCGCCTGCGGGGGATCACCCCCGCGTATGCGGGGAAAAGTATGAGCCTGAAACCGGGCCTTGGAGATGCCTAGGATCACCCCCGCGTATGCGGGGAAAAGAGGGAGATCAGACAGCCGCCCGCCGCCCTCCGGGGATCACCCCCGCGTATGCGGGGAAAAGGTTGATGGTGACCTTGCCGGTGCCGGTGTAAACGGATCACCCCCGCGTATGCGGGGAAAAGTAATATACGGACGCTATGAATACTGGATGTTTCGGATCACCCCCGCGTATGCGGGGAAAAGTGATGCTCCGTGTTGTAGTACTCACCGGAAATGGGATCACCCCCGCGTATGCGGGGAAAAGAATGGCAGCATTGACAACTTGCGGGATGGCCTGGGATCACCCCCGCGTATGCGGGGAAAAGACTAAAAAGATCCCATCGCATCGGCCATTTCAGTTGCATCCTGTGCCTGTTTCATTCAGTTTTGCATAGAGCCTCTGCGTCAGGCGGCAGTCGGGCAGGGCCCTGTGCTCCACCCTGTCTGCCAGCCCAAAATGCCGTACCAGTGTGAGCAGCTTAAAGTTGGCAACGCCTATCACCTTCCGCCGCGCAAGCGGCAAAAGGTCGATCTTCCGGTTGGTCAGTATCGGCTTCTGGTTTCGCGTACAGGCCGCGCGCAGGAATTCCAGATCAAATTGCAGGTTGTACCCCACCAGAGCATCTTTGCCTACAAATTCCAGAAATGCTTCCAGCGCAGCGGCCGCGTCCATCCCGCCTTCCAGTTCCGACTGTGTGATTCCCGTCAATTGCGTGATCTCCGCAGGCAGCGGAGTTTGCAGGTGCACCAGGGCCGAAAATTCTTCCGTCGGCTGCCCGTCCCGCACCCGGACGGCCCCATACTCCACGATCGAGTCCGTCGCCGCGTGCAGGCCGGTCGTTTCCAGGTCGATTACCGTGTAATCGTTTTTTCCGGGCTTTCGGGCAGTCCGCTGTGCCATTTTTTGTGCCATCTGGTACTTTGCCGCCTTGCTGAACCCCGGTTTCAGGTCCATCGCCTCGGTCTGCGTCTGGGGCAGCGGGCGGCGCATCAGCTTGATGCCGTCAAAATCCACAGCTTCCCAGCTGGTGTTGTGGGTGCGGAACTCCATCCGCTGCTCCCCTGCCGCCGTGTAGACCAGTGTCGCCTGCCCGTTTTTCAGGTTCTGGCAGACACGGTCCCACACTGCATCCCGGACGCGGCTGCTCACATTGCCCACATAAACGCCGGTGTTGATCTCACACAGCCACTTGGACAGGTCGCCGCGCAGGCGGGGCGGGCAGTTGGTCATGGTCAGAACTACGATGGCTCCTCACCCGCTTCCCGGTCAAAGTAATTGATGCCGTTTGACACCGCACCGACCTTGTTATCCCAGAGGTAAACCACATCCGGCTCTTCCGTCTGTTCCTCTTCGGTCAGCAGCAGCCAGCGGATGTCGTGGACCATCCGTTCCAGAATATGATGCTCCACCATAGCATCCCGGACACGGCGGCGCACGACGGCAGGCAGGTCCTCCGGGGCCTGCGCCGCCACCTCAAATGCGATCGGGATGGTTACCTCCGCCTTGTATAGGTCGGCAATGTCGTACACGAAAGAGCACTCATGCCCGACGTGCACGAATCCCAGCCCCGGCGCACACCCCAGCGCCACAATGACCGCATGGGCCAGCCCGTACAGGCAGGCATGCGCAGCAGACAACGCCTGATTGACTGGATCCCCGGATGCAAAATCCTCCGGGCGGTACAGCCGCCCGCTCCACGGCACGCCAGTTTCTTTGGACGCCTTGCGGTAGACGTTCCGCACACGGCTGCCCTCCCGGCCGCGCAGCTGCTGCATCGTCAGATGGGAGACGTCCTCCTCCGGAAAACGCAGCTGATACATTTTGCGCACCACATCCAGATGCTTCCGGTGGTTGCTGACCAGTTCCGCCTGACGGATGAGCATCCGGGAATGGGTGGTCAGCGGGCGGCCGTGGGCATAATAGCGCACGCCGTGCTCCCCGACCCAGACCGCACCCACGCCGGTGTCTCCCATCAGCTCCATGGCACGGTGGGTCACACGGGTGCCGGGGCCGAGCAGCAGCACCGAAATGCCCGCCGCCGGGATCTGAACGATACCCTTTTCATCCGTCACCGTGATGGCACCGTCCTGACGGCCCAGCGTGCAGTGTTCCAGGTACAGAAAGGTCATCCGGTCCCGGACCTGCGGCAGCGCCTGCAGATCAGGGCGGATCATGCCCGGCACATCATCCATGGCTGCTTCCTCCGTGCAGGATGGTCATCAGGCCAAGGCCGTAGGCTTTGCCGCGGCCAATGCCCTGACACAGCATCTCCCGGAACGCTTCCTGGTCGGTCACCTGCAGGATGCCCTCATAGGTCACCGCCAGCAACGTGACCGGCCGCTTTCCGTTCTTCCGGAAGTGACAGGTCTGTTTCCGGGTCACCTGAAAAGCGCCCTCCGTCAGGGCAAAGCCGTGCTTCCCGGCCTGCTCCAGCAGCCACTGTTCCTGCTCCGCTTCCAGATAGCAGGGCTTCAGGGCACCCCGCGCCAGCGGGTCCGCCGGGTCTTTCCGGGTACGGGTCGGGTTTGCCGTCAGACGGAACTGCCAGCAGCTGCCCGGGGTCACCCGTTCCAGCAGCGGCTCGTAGCGGCGCGTTTCCGGCGCGGCTCCCGTCCCGAACTGTGTACACAGTCCGGTCAGGTCGGGGAGCTCCTCGCTGAGCAGCAGCAGATACAGTTTTCCGTTCAGTCTGTCCAGCCGCCACAGCCTGCGGCGTCGTTCGCCGGAGAACGAGTTTTCCACCGCGCCGTGGAACTTCTGTGGAGAAGTCAGCGCGATCATGGTACTGCGGCGGGTGGGGTCAAGTTCTGCGCGGGACAAATACATTGCATCTCACCTCAATTCTGCAATTCCGCCATGGGGTCGTGCTCCGTCGGTTCCGGCATTTCCGGCCGGTCCAGCCGCCATTCCCGCACCGGTCGGAACCCGTACTGCCGGTGCACCGGGCTGAAGGACACCGGCAGATCCTGCCGGGGCACTGCCGCAGGGTCTGCCGGGTCGGCGTCGGCCACGATGCGCAGCTTCCCTGTTTCCGGTTTTCGTCCCTGCATGGGTTCCGTCCGGAGGACGTCCAGCAGGCTCCCCTGCCGGATGCCCAGACAGAGCGGCAGGGTGGGCGGACAGGAGCGCCGCCCCAGATACAGCGGGTAGACCGGGTGCCGCAGAGCCGCTTCCAGCTCCCGCAGCAGAGCTTCGTCCTCGCTTTCCAGCCCTGCCAGAAAAACGGCGTCCTGCAGATAGTGGCGGTAGGTCACATAGGAGGTGTCCCGGCTTTTGGCGGTGTGAAAATCCACCAGCAGGCTGCCCTCCTGATCCGCCCGCACGGCAAAGCGCAGGCCGTTCAGCCGGGCAAGGCCCTCCGTGTCGTCTCGGCGCAGCCCCAGCGCCGCCGCCAACAGGCCGACCACGCCGCTTTTGGTGGGTTCCCGGTCGGTCTTGCGGGTCTCAAACTTGGAGTCCGAACCCCAGGACTGCAGGGGTGCAGCCAGCCGAAGCAATAAGGTCGCCATGGTCACACCTCATTCCCGGACAGCTTCTCCTCTACGGCCTTTTCCAGTACCGCCAGCATGGTGTTCAGCGGCATGGGCTGTGCCAGTTCTTCCAGCCCGGTACCCACCGTAAAGCTCTGCTCCGGTGCCTCTGCAAAGGTATTGTAGAGTTCCTTTGCATACTGTTTCAGCGCCATCTTGGACGGTTCTGCATAGCCTTCTTCGCTCTTGCGCACCGGCTTTTCAAAGGCTCTGCTGAGGTTCACCGGCTGGTCCTGCCGCAGGGTGACGTAAACGGCATCCGGCAGGGTGCGGTTGGCAAAGCTGTTCTGCTTGCCGGTGGGCATGGAGCGGATGAACGCCTCACCGAACGCCCGGACCGTCTGTGCCGCCTGCTCTGCGCCCAGCGTGCGCACCAGCTCCAGAACATTGACCGTCGCATAGCGGTACAGGGTGGCGGAATTGTATTCCACCGTGCCCAGATGCCCGGCACCGGCGTTGTCCTCCGGAGCACAGTCGTCCACGGCGGTGAAATAGTCGAACTCGTTCTGCACGGTGTGGGTGGAGATGCTGTGGGCCACCTGTGCGGCAGCGTCGTAGTTCAGCGACGGGTCATCTGCCACCATGCGGCCAAACAGCGCCATGTCCGCAGAGGGAGCCTCTTTCAAAGCCTCCTTATACCGATTCTTGTCCTTGCAGCCTTCCACCGCCAGCTTTGCCAGCGCCTTTGCCTGTGCATCGCTCAGGAAGAACAATGCTTTGGTGCCATCCTCGTCAGCCTTGATCTTCAGCATCTTAAAGATTTCCTGTGTCAGCTTGAAGGCATCCGCATCCGGAGCAAGGGCTTTGATCTGCTTTGCCACCAGATCCGTGCCCTTCTTGGTGCGGTAACCGGTCTCAACTGCATCGCTCATTTCCCCGGTGAACATCACGCGCATGGCGTGCTTCCACGCCTGCGAGGACACCCGGGCACGGACGGCCCCGCCATAGACAGTGGTCTTGGGGCTGCCGGTGTCGTCGCGGTTGACGCAGCTGGGCGGCACGGTCTGCAGAACATGAAAATCAACATACAGGCGTTTGGTATCCATCTCAATTCTCCTTTTCGTTCTCTTTGGTTTTCTCCGTGGGGCTCGCATAAAGGTCCCGGCCCCACCGCAAACGGACATTCGGTGCACCGTCCACAAACTGGTATTGGTACAGATCCTCGGCCAGCTGCGGATAATCCAGCGGGATCCCTTCCCGCCGCAACAGCTGGATCATCCCGCGCAGGTGGTGCGAGACTTCCGGCATGGAATCCGCCGTTGCCAGCGCGTTGAACCGCCGGAGCACACTGCTCTCGGTCCAGTCCTGCCCGGCAGCCGTTTTTTCGGCCAGCTGCCGCACTGCACCGCCCAGTGTTCTGCCCGGCTGGTTCATGGAAACACCGGCTTCCCCCTGCTGGTGCAGGGCAAACAGGGTCAACGCCGTATAGACGGCCCATTCCGCCTTTGACGGGCCATTGCTGCCCTGCAGCTGCTCCGGCATATCGGCCAGCAGAGCGCCCCACAACGCAGGCAGGTCTCCGGGCTGACGCCCCACGCCCCGGCGCAGCTCGGCAAGCTCGGCCCGTCTCTGCGGCTCCGGCAGAACTTGCAGCCGACGCAGCTGCCGGGTCACGCAGGCTTTCACCTCATTGGTTTTCATTCTGTCCCTCCTTCATCCTGTTTCGGGTACAGCTTCCGCAAATCATACAGAAAGCTGTTGTAGGCCTTGGGCGCTGTATACAGATAACTCTTTTCCGGATTCTTTTTATCCGGAATGCGATGCCCGATGAATGCAGCGGTCCCCGCTTGCTCCACCATCTGTCTGCCCAATTCTGCCGCAAGCCGGTATGCCTGCTCCTGCCACTCGGCCGCTTTCTCGACCGGTTCATCCGTCTCCGGGTCAATGCCTTGCAGCCACCGCCGGAACGGCTGATCGACCGCAAAATAGAACTGCGCGCGGGCAGCTTCGGCACCGGTGTCGTTCTTGTCCCCTGCCGCAAGGGCCAGGTTCTGTGCCAGACGGCCCACGATCCGTGCAGCCTGCTCACAGCTGCCGATTTCGGTCGTGATCCGTTTTCGCCAGTTTTTTGCCAAACCCTCCAGCAGTTCTGCCTGAAAGGTCAGGCTGTCGCTGAATGCATCGTTCACGAAGAAATCCTTGTCCCCGTACTTCATGCCGCTGATCCGGAAGCAGATCATTCTGCGGCGATCCAGTTGTCGGGGGGTGCTACTCTGAAGTGCTTCGATCCAGCGGACGATGCCGGGCTTGCGCACCGATTCGCCCTCATCACAGAACACCGCCGGGAACTCCCGCCAGAACTGCCGGGACGGGTCATGCCGACTGGGCACAAAAGTGGGGGTTCCGGTCTTTTTGCTCTTTTTGGGGTCCGGGTCGCGCCAGACGGTCATCTGCTCCGCAAAGGCATTCTCCCGCGGGAAGAAATCGCCGCCCAGCAGGGTGAAGCCCGTCACCGTCTGTCCTTTCCGGCAGAGCAGCAGCCGCCGGGACTGCAGTGTCAGCAGCTGGGCCGGGTTGTCCGGCAATGCGATTTCTGTTCGTTCTGCGCTGCGGGGCACATCCAGCTCCCAGCACGGACGGTCCTCTTCCCACAGCTCTCTGCCGTCCTGTAAAAAGGTCAGGTTCAGCATCAGGGTCTCAAACAGATTTTTGCCCTGCGCCTGAAGATACCCCAGCTTGCCCAGCCAACCGGCTCCCACCGAAGGCAGTCCCTTGCCTTTGGGTTTGGCCGAAGTATCATCGTAGCCATTCACGCTCAGCAGCCAGCGTGCCGCCTGCGCATAGCTCAGACCGTTTTTTCCTGCACCCGTACAGGCCGAGAACAGACGCAGCTTGTTGCTGCTCTCCGAAAGCTCACCGTTCAGTTTGGAGGCCGTGTATTCCGTACCGATTTTCGCTTCCGGCACCTGCCAGAAGGGGCGCTCCGGGTGGAACAGCCAGAAACGGTCCTGCCATTTGTCCAGGTAATCCCGGATCGGCTGTTCCGGGAAGTGCCCCAACTGCCACAATTCGCCCCAGCGCTGCAGAGCATCCCGGGGTTCTTCAAACGGTGCCGGTACACCGTTCCCATCCACGCGGGAGAACACGGTGTGCAGCACCGCCAGCTGCAGCCGCAGCATGGCGGCGTCCTGCGTGGGCATCTCACCCGCAAGGTCCACATATGCGTGTGCATGGAGCAGTGCGTCGGTCAGCGAGACTTCCTGCACAGTGCAGTCCTGTGTCCGCACCCGGACCCACGGTTCCTGCAGCAGGTTAAACTCCATCGTCTCCATCCTCATCCTCCTTCTGATAGGTCAGGCCGTTCTCACGGTCGTAGTGCAGCACCTGCCCGGCAAGGTGTGCCGTGCGGCGCTCGTCCAGCAGCAGGACCAGTTCCCCGCGCAGCAGCGGGGAGAGCCGCCATGCCGCAAAATGCTTCCGGGTCTCGGCTTCCAGCGCGTCAATGGTTTGCTGCACGCTCCATCGCTTGCTGAAGTACCCCGGCAGACGCAGTCTCTGCCGCGCGATCCGCAAGGCTTCTTCCGGCTGCGGGGGCTGGTCCACCGCCACACAGGGCCCGGCTGCTTCTCCCTCTCCGGGCAGGAAGCGAACATTGCCGCTGCTGTCCTGCATCATGACCAGCACCTCAATGGACGGGTCGCCGTCGCGCACAGCGGCACGGGCACCGGCGTCGCTGGTCGCCCCGACCTCATTCATCCAGTCGTCCAGCGCATCACCACATGCTCTCGGCGACGAAATGGCAAAGGCCTTGGCGCTGCGCTGCTTCTTGGCCTGTTCCAGCTCATATGTTCCCCGTGCCGCCGTGCTCTGCAGGTCTGCAGGCAGACAGTCCGGCTCCCAGCCGTAGGTGTCCTGTACCAGCCAGGCGATATCCGCAGGCAGCTGCAATTCCTGCGGCAGAAGCTTCCGGGTACGTCCGAGCAGCCATTCGCCATAGATGGCTGCACTGCCCTCGTCAAATTCCTCGGTCCCGGTGTCCAGCACTGCACAGCGGGCTTCCTGCACCGGCTGCAGACGCGCCCGGCCCGGATGCCGGTGCAGCCGTCCGATGCGCTGCAGCAGCAGGTCCATCGGGCACAGTTCCGTAATCATGTAATCGAAATCAATATCCAGTGACTGCTCGAGCACCTGCGTACCCACCACGATCAGCCGGTCGCGCTGCGCCGGGGTCGAGCGCTTGCCGATGCGCTCCATCAGGCGTTGTTCCTTTTCGGCGCGGTCAGGCATCAGGAACTGTGCGTGGAACACAAGCACTTCAAATTCCGGCAGCTCTTCTCGCAGGCGGGCCGCAAGGTCCTGCGCTTTCCGCACCGTGTTGACGATCACGCCTGCACAGCCGCCTTCCCGCAGGGCATTCTGCAGCGTTTCCGGCAGCTGTTCCTCCGTCAGGGATTCCATCGTCACCCGGCGCGGCGGTGTGTGCAGCGGAATGCCGGTTTGCTGCACCTGTTTTCCATCGGTCCAGGTCAGCAGCGGGTAGCCGCGGCAGGTTTTCCAGGGTGCATCCGGCAGCGTTTTCCGGTTGAGATATGCGGTCACAAGTTCGGTGCGCCGCTTGGCGGGCAGCGTGGCCGAAAGCAGGATCACCGGCACCCGGTACTCTCCCAGCCAGTTCAGTGCCCGGTCCAGATAACAATTCATGTAGGCGTCGTAAGCATGACACTCGTCGATCACCACCACCTTGCCCGCCAGGCCGAGATGCCGCAGCATCACATGTTTTTGCTGCAAGGCCGCCATCAGCAGCTGATCCACCGTGCCAATGACAAAGTTGGCCAGAAGCGCCTGTTTGCTGCCCTGAAACCACTGGTGCACCATCACCCGTTCCTCCGGGTCGTCGGCGTCATCCTCCACCGGCACCGGCTCCTGCTGCAATTTCAAATAGTCTGTATTCAGCTGCGCCATGCCGTGCGCCAGCTGGATGGAGTGTTCCAGCCCATCCGACTGTTTCTGCGCCCAGTCCAGCAGCCGCCCAAAAATACCGTTGGCGGTGGCCTGGGTCGGCAGACCAAAGAAGATGCCGCCCTCCCCGCAGCGCTGTGCCAGAACCTCCGCCGCTGCCAGTGCGGCCTCGGTTTTGCCCGCGCCCATCTGGGCTTCCAGAATAAAAATGCCCGGTTCCTGTGCGTTGTTCACAGCCTCCAGCATAGCCTGCTGCACTTCGTTCGGAAGAAAGCCGAACCGCTCCCGGAACTCTGCCGGGTCCGCTGCGGCCTCCTGCACTTCCCAGGGAAGGGTCGGCGCAAATTTCTGCCATGCCCGTTCCACGCGGGCCGGATAAAGGCTCTCGTCGCCCAGTTCCTCTACCGGGATCAGCGGGAAATACCGGGGATTGCTGGCGATCCAGTCCGCCATGATGAGCAGGCCGGTCAGAAGGAGTTCCGTCGGGACCGACAGCTCCGGCAGCTCTTTCACGTCAGAAAATCCGCTTTCCTGCAGGGCGTGATCGAACAGTTCCTGCCAGCAGCTCCACCAGAATGTTTTCCGTCCTTTGGGCCAGTAGTTCGTTTCGTACACTCCATCCTCCAGCTGGTCCAGAACATTATTTGCCTCCTGCGGCTTGCCGTGGTGCGCCCCCACAATCGAGGCCAACCCTTCCGGGCAGTCCAGCTCCCGCAGGATCGCCTCCCCGGCCAGCGCATGGTGGGAAAATTTCTTTTCCTGCTCGTTCCAGCGGAGCTCGGTATCCTCCTCCAACCGCTGTTTTGCCTCCGGCAGCAGGCTCATGATCGGGCCGGCAAAGGCCAGCGTGATTTTCCCGATATCGTGCACCCACCCCAGAAAAACGACAGTCCGGGTCAGCAGTTCCTCGTCCAGGTCCAGATTCCGCCGCACACTTTCCGGCAGCCACTGCTGCACCAGAAACCGCATAATGCCTGCTGTGTCCCGCAGATGCATCCAGAGCGGCAGCCACAGACTGCTGTTGTCCGGGTCTGTTTTGCCTGCAAAACGCCGTACCTTGCAGGATCGTTCCGGTCGTTTCATCGTTCCACCTCCAAAGCATCGTTCCCATTGGCAGCCGGTGTTTTTCTGACAAGCAAAGAATAACAGACATGTCATCCCATAAACAGGACTTTCACGTTTTTTCAGCGATTTTTACTCTGTTTTTCTTCTGTTACCCCCCGCAAATGCGGGGAAAATCCCTCATTGTGCTAAATCATTGGAGCAATCCCGCAAATGCAGGAAGCGGATTATTATGCTATATCATGTTCTCTTTTTATCCGCATTGTCATTATAGCAACTACTACAGTCATTTTCAACATTTTATTGTATTTTTTAGATATTACGAGGCATGTTTTTATTGATCCGCTCCATTGGCCGGGTCGCGGCAGTTTTCTTCCGACGCAAAAATCCCACCGACTTCCTGCTGCGGAAATCAATGGGATTTTATCAGCAT
>ENA-USUK01002770-USUK01002770.1-human-gut-metagenome-genome-assembly--contig:-NODE-2770-length-11232-cov-21.565217_pt1 | contig 11232 bp, 10 predicted proteins | sample MGYA00250062_ERZ773400 | MGnify/ENA primary metagenome ERZ773400 (study PRJEB29103, sample SAMN06111961) | human gut metagenome | biome: human gut; feature: ankylosing spondylitis patient; material... | reverse complement strand
GTTACGAGGTAGTAAAACCTTTTCGTGATGGTTATTTACCCAAATCATTACAGCACGGTACATACGAATTTAACATGGCCTCGTCCGGTTGTATACTAATTCCCAAAGATGTTTTTCAAGAGGTAGGTCGATTTGATGAACAATTTTATAATGGTTTTTGTGATCTTGATCTAACCTACCGTATTACACAAAATTCTTATAAATGTGTTTATTGTTCAGAAGCAGTTGTTTATCATCGTGGCAAAGTTTCTGGCACAACAAGACTGGCTGCCGAAGATGATACTCGTGCATTATTCATTAAAAAATGGAAAAATGCGTTGCCTAATGATGGTATGCAAATTTTACCACATTTATATAAAGCTAACATTAACTTTAATCCAATGAACTCTTATGTTTTAGTAAACTTTAGCAGATCCCTTTTGGCTAAAGAATACCAACTTTTACTGTTAAGCTGTTTAAAGGCTTCAATGACTGATTATTATGAATTCAAAAATCAAGCATCTCCTTACATTACACTTGAAGATTTTCTCCCTTGGGGGCTTTGTGGATTAAATATAGCTATTATATATTTCTCTGATAACATTACAACCATCACTAATAACCAACATTGGTTTGCTCACCGTGTTGGAAAAGGTGACATTATTGTAGACCGAAATGGCAATTTATTTTTAACTGATAATTTAATAATATAAATAGTCCCATCCATTATGCCCCATAATTCCATAATTATTTGTTGTAATATCTTCTAGTTTTTCACTGTTTTGATAATAACGGATAAAATTCTCTAATTCATCAAAACTATAATTATCTAATATCTCCTGCATCAATTCTTCGTCATGCAGATAAGCTGAAAGTTTAACAATGTTGCATATAAGCCCTCTATAGCGCAGACTATTAGAGGGCAAACATATTTTTTTCAGGACTTGATAACTTGCCTTGTAATATTCTAATGCTTGAGAATATAGATGTTTTTCAACATATATATTTCCCAAATTATTGTATATACTTATAAGTGCTTTTTCATTCGAAAAGATATTGGCATAAGAAAGTCCTTTCTTTAATATATTAGTGGCTTCTTTGATATCTTTTTGCAACATTAAAAGATAAACATACAAATTAAAAGATGGAATCAATAAATAGCCATGAGCACTTTTTTCAGCTATATATATAGCTTGCTGTATACAAATAGTCGCTTGTGTAATATCATTTTCTAAAATGTCTACAATGGCAGACTGTGTGGCGATTTCAATCTTTCTTGAAATAGAATCTTTTTCATCGCAAATCTCATAATTACTAATTGCTTTTTTGAAATTAGAAACTACTTTATCTACTTTTCGGCTATTGAAGAAGTATGTAAAAGCTTTATCAGAATATGCGATACTTAGCCAAGTATTATCGTCTCTAATGTCAGCACATTCAATTACATGATTAATTCTTTCTAATGCCTCTTTCTCCATCCCTAAACTATAAAGAGCAACGCAATACCTATCATCAATTATTAATGATGCGTTGGGCGCCAAATTATCTAGCGTTTCAAATTTCTCTAGTATCTTAACAGCTTTATCATACTGTAATGTATGTAGTTTTTGATTGACATACCTATGAAAAAAATATGTAATATCTTTCGGAGTAAACAAAGAATATTTTTCTCTTATAATTTTGTATGCTTCCTCAAATAATTTTTCCGCCTCGGAGATATTAACATTTTCTAACCAAGTATCTGCTTGCAAAAAAAGCGTTTTAAAGTACTGTACAGGTTCTGATATAGGATTGATAATTCTTAAAAGGTCATCACATAATAACGATACATATATGCTTTGATGTTCTTTATTATATTTTTCAAGAGCTGCTATTCCATATGTAATTGCAGCGTCATTTTCCTTAAGAGCTATCAAGGATTTAACAAAATGATAAGTGCTTATAATATTTTCGTTATTATAGGTTGTATAACATTTACATACTATTTTTAGTATTGCAGTTGATAAATTAATATGTCTTTTTGAAAAATAAGTAAAGAATTTTTCATGATAAAAAGTAATCATATTTTCCTTATAATTTATTTTAGTAATTAAATTATTATTTGTTGTATATAATGTCTTTTCATCAAACCCACATTCTTCATAAATTTCTATTGGCAAATTTCCATCAAAATGACATAAGAGAGAAAGAAATTGCCAGTAATTTCCAGATTCTCCAAGAACAATTGCCATATTGTCAAGTCGGTTTTTAATCAAAAACTCTGTAGATACAGCAAGTAAACCTCCTTGTTCAATTAACAAGTGTGGATTTACAATATAATTATACAATCCTATTTTATTAAAGAGTTTGTCTTCTTGAGATAAACCTTTTGCAAGAAGCAAAACATCCATTGGCAGAGTTCCATTTTTTAGTAACACTTGTTCTATACATTGTTCATTTTCCGGTGTCAGATGCAATAGCTGTTGCATTAAGATAATGGCATCACGCATGGATAGGACATCACAATGATAAGACAAAACGTAATTTTCTCTTTCGTCACCAATAGTAGTGAGATATTCGACTAAAACATGTTTAATATGCGAATTTCTTTCCGTATTATGAGAAAGTATAAAACATATTGGAACGCTAATCGTTCTACAATGTTCAAGAATATTCCAAAACATAATTTGACAATCTCTGGATAGTTCTTGTATATTATCCAAACCAAATAGAATAGGCATATCTCCACTTGTTTTAGCTATTATATCAATAATAGCATTGGTTAGTTGATTATATACTATGTTTATTTGTTCTTGATACAAAAATTCATATATGAATTGTAATGATTTTTCGTCAGTTCTTAATTTAAAAATTTCTTTAAACTCAGAGAAACTAAGAGTTATTTTATTTTTAGAAGAAGGTAGCCCCAATAATGCCATAATGAAATCTTGTAAAGATGTAATGTTTGGTTTTTCTCTAAAATCAATATGTATGACTCTATATGTATTTTCATATGCCTTGTTTTCAATTTCATGCATTAAGCGGCTTTTACCGGTTCCTGAATTTCCATATATATATAACAAACGCACATAATTCTGCGGAATAATTTCTTGTAAAATTTTTGTAGCTTTACTAAAGAAATTTTCGCTTGCTGTATTTATATATGGTGCTTTCCACACATCAGATGCATCGACTTCACCTGCTGTTATAATTTCATGAACTTGGGTTCCATTGTCTAGAGTACAGACTATCTCAACATTAGGCAACATTATGTTTTCTTTAGGTGAAAATACCAAACCACAAAATGTATACATTAAGTCCGATAATGCAGGTAGTTGTTTATCAGAACGGTATGTTGTCTCATAAAATATCATGTCAGTTGCATTAATGTTTTTCAGACTAATTCTTATATTCGAGACGTTATCACTTCTCATATTTTTAATAAATATATGTAAATAAATTCTAAAACCATTCTGCAAGTGATATTGTATTTTAACATTATTTTTGGCATCTTCAGCAAAAGGATACTCACTCAAAAAAGTATCTATCCAAATATTGGTTTCATTTTTTTTAATATAATGTTCATATTCTCTACGAAAATATTTACATGCAACTTGACGACAAGATAAAATTGTTTCATCAAGTATAGCCCCATCCAAAAACAAAACCTCAAAACCATGCTCTTGGGCAACATTTAAGATTTCTGTTTTGGTATTTAAAGTAATATTTGTCACGCTGAAAAAAATAGCTTTATTAATTTGATGCGAAAGAGCTAGCACAATATTTTTTCCAATCGTTGAAAGATCAAGATTTCTTTTATGGTTTTTGCACTCACCCCATGCTTCAAAATCCTCATATTTTCCTTTAATAATAATATCTCGACCTTTATCTTTTTGAGCGCGAGTCAATTCAGTTTTATAAAATTTGGCAGAATATACTACTTTGATATATTCAAAACATATTTTTTCAAACTTGCGCCAATCATATTTCTGCCAGTCTAATTTACGAGTTTTTTCTTTCGTATCTGTACTATTTGTTTTCATCAAATGCCCTATTTCCCTAACAATATTTTTATAAATCGTACCAACTAGACAGACAATCTCGTATTATCTATCTAAACCGACGGATAACTAAAAATTATCGATCTCCTTTTTGCTAATATAGATGAATCCTGCTTGCCACTCACGCAAATTTTAATCACCCTATCCCATGTATAATTAAATATTTCTTGATTTTAGTATCATCGTTACATGCTCAATAATCAAGATATCTTGCACAAATGGTCGAAATTTTAACACTTTCGGTCAGGCAATGCGATTTTTGAACGGAATATGTGTGTATTCTTATCGAAATCATAGATATATACCCCCTCATGTCTGCGCACGATTTTCTCTATGCTCTGCATGCCAATTCCATGCTCCTCTTTATTTTTTGAGGTGATGAGTTTTCCTGCCTTATCCTTCTTTATTTCCCCAAGATACGAATTTTTTTCTTCTATAACCGTCATGCCGGAATGCTCGTTCACATCCACACGTAATTCGATAAATCCCTGATTACCAGCCGCTTCATACGCATTTTCCAACAGATTTCCGAATAGCACTGTCATCTCCGTGTCATTCAGATCAGATAGCACAGCTCCCCGAATATCAACCGCCAATGATATTCCTGCCTTATCACATACACTCTGATAATATTGCAGGATCACGTTTAACACGGCCCGATTACAAAACCTTTTCTTCGTAAGCTTCGCATCCACGCAATCCTGCAAAAGCTTCTTCGCTTCCTCAATGTCTTCACGTTCCAATAAACTCTGTACCGTGTATAGAAAATGCCTTGTATCATGAATCACCGCATGACATGCCTGATTCTCTTCACGAACCATCAGAACTTCCTGCAATCGAACCTGTTCCTGTTTTACCCGCTGTTCCCTCTTGTATACATAATTATAGATGCATAACAGACCTATAATTATCAGGACAAGCACAATTACAATCACACATGTCCATACATAAGGCAGCGCTTGCTCCATATTATTTATAAAACTAAGAAATCCGATCAGAAAAAAGATGACGATTCCCTGCATGAAAAATAGAATTTCAGATGCCTTTCTTTTCATAGCTTTCCCTTATCCCCTTCGCAGATATTCTTCATATTTCTTACAAAACTCCGGATACATACGCCTGGATATATGTGCCCTATACTTTCCTTTCGCCAGAATTATTTCATTCTTTGTAAACCGGCTCACATAATCCAGATTTACCAGAAAACTCGTATGAGATTTGCAAAATCTTACCTGATTCAGTTTTTGCTCCCAATCCTCCAGCTTTCCCTTCACTTCATACTTGGCATCCTTTGTGCATACGTACACACAACGCCTTTGATTCTCAATCATAACAATGTCTGCTTCCCGACAGACAATCGTCTCTCCATTCTTCATAATTGTGATTTTGGGATTCGTATTCCGATACGCCACCAACGCATCCCTCAGATTCCGCTCGATTCGATCCGGCAAAGATGCTTTTTCGATATACCGAAACACCTGAAAGTCCATCGCATCATCCAGATACTGCTCCGTAAATGATACAATGAAAATCAGTGCATATGGATTTTTCTCTTTGATACTCCGTCCGACCTCAATTCCACTTTTCCCCGGCATTTCCACATCCAGAAATACGATATCTGCCATCTCCGGTTCTTCCAGAAGCTTCTCCCCATCTGTAAATGTCTTTATTCCTGCCTCTATATTATTTTGCCGAAAAAAGCGATCAACTATTTCACTCAGATATTCTAAATAACTGCTATCATCGTCACATAAAAATATATGTATCATCTATAAAATCTCTTCCCTCTCAATTACTATAATGTCCTCTGATTCCCTCGCTTCTTGATCCATATTATGAACAAGTGAGAAAAAGAACAGCCACACGATAGCTGTCAGGATAGAAAAAATACTCACCAAATTAAAGATTCTACGTTTCAACAGATATTGCCCCCTTATATCAACCACGTTTCTTTTATATCATACTAAATTTCAGATTGTATAAATATGGGGCTTGCCCATTTTTCCGTAAGTTGTTCTCCTTTGCTCATCCGTGTTTATGTTCCAACGCCAATCCAATCAACCGGTCGGCTTGATCTGCCATAAACAGTGGAATATTCAGCACATCATCATCAAGCTTCAGATTATCCAGAGAGAATCGAATACGGAGTTTGACCTTGTCCGGGAACAACTCCTTGAACTTCTTAAGGCTCTTGCTGGTGGTATTGGCTTCGGATTTGACTTCAATCGGGAAAATATCATTTTCTCTCTGAATGAGGAAATCCACTTCATACGGAGGATTTGTTTGCGTCCAGTACCGAGGAACCACTTCAAACTGCGTAATGAGCGTTTGTAGCACATAGTTCTCGGTTAATGCCCCCCTGAACTCGGTAAACAGGCGGTTGCCTTCTCCGAAAGCCGTAGGTGCCAGTTGCGCCAGACGGCGGAGCAGACCAACATCCACCAAATAAATCTTAAAGGCCGAGAGGTCATCGTAGGCAGCCACTGGAAGACCAGGAGCGGAGCTGCGGTAGATTTTATGAACCAATCGGGCATCCACCAGCCACTGCAAAGCATCCTCGTACTCACGGGCTCTGGCCCCTTCTTTGACAACCTTGTAGATAAACTTTTTATTCTCCCTTGCCAGTTGAGAAGGAATCGATTTCCAGATCATCGAAATCTTTGGGAACTCGCTGATATTGGGATGTTTTGCAAAGTCCCGCTCATACGCACCGATAATACCAGCCAAGGCTTCTTGCATGGCTGCAACATCCCTTGCCTCTGTCCACATCTTAACTGATTCCGGCATACCGCCAGTCACATAGTACATTTTCAATTTCTCACACAGAGGATTAAAGAACGCATCGGGAATCGGTTCAATGGTGTTTACTGTTTCCAGATACTTTGCTAAGTTTTCATCACCGTTGGCAAGCAGAAATTCTGTGAAGGTCATAGGGTCAATCTGCATGAAGTTGACCTTGCCTACCGGGAAGGAAGATGGCTTTGCCAGAGCAATGCCCAGCAGAGAACCGGCGCAGACAATGTGATACTGCGGGGCATTCTCACAAAAATATTTCATGGAGTTGATGACCTTAGGGCAGTCCTGCACCTCATCAAAGATGATGAGGGTCTTTTCCGGCACTATCTTCTGAGCGCTTGCCAGCATCAAATTTTGCAGGATACGGTCAACATCTTTTGTAGTTTCAAAGAATTGCTTGTATTCCTCGTTCTCGTCAAAATTGAAATAGGCGGTATTTTCATAATATCGTCTGCCGAACTCTTTCAGAGCCCAAGTCTTACCCACCTGACGTACGCCCTTCAAGATTAAAGGCTTGCGGTAGGGAGAATTCTTCCAATCCAGCAACTTTTTTAAGATAAAACGTTCCATAGAATCACTCCTCACATTTTTATTGGAGTTTTATGCTTTATAATCACACTTTTATTATATGTAAAATCCATATAAATTACAATCACAAAATTATTTTAATTATTTCATTCCGCAATTATTACATGTCCGGAATTTTCCATACCGCAGTTATTACATATCCACGTTTCTACACACCGGACATATAGTACTTGGACGCATTTCGTATTCAACCCCCCATGTCGATTTTTGCAGATTGATATGCAGTTTTTGCACAAGAACATCTTTTTTTCCAAAATATATATGATAAAATAGAACAAGTATTTTATTAAATTGAGTTATTAAAAGGAGACTCCAGACTATGTATCATATTGTTATCTGTGATGATGATACTTTATTTATAGATCATATGAAAGCTTTATTGCTTCGCGCAGGACTACCATCAGAAACCTGCAAATTCTACAGCTATCTTTCCGCAAATGAATTCGAAGCAGACTTTCCAAACTTCTATACGATTGATTTACTGATTCTGGATATCCAGCTCCCAGATGTAAATGGAACGGTATTTGCCAAATCTTTTCGTGAGAAATTCCCAAGCTCCACACTGGTTTTCTGTTCCGGGAAGCAGTCTCCAACCCCAGAGTCTTTTGAATCTGAACCATACCGCTATCTACTCAAAGCATGGACAGATGCACATATGGTAGAGAAGCTCACGCCTGTCATCGCGCATATCCAGACGGAAAAAGCAGAGCCCTTTATCCATGCCGGATGGTACAGCACACAACTGAAGCTCCCTGCCTCCGAGATAATGTATATCGCACGCGGACGTGGCTGTTCGAAGATTTATGTATCTAAGAAGAGCCCCTATTACACTTACAATGAAAAGATCTTATGCAAAAGTTCTCTGAGTGATCTGCATGCTTTACTGCATGATTTTTATTTTGCATATGCGCATAACAGTTACTTAGTAAATCTCCAGCATGTAACATACCTGAATAAAACCGAACTGACACTTTCGGATAATAGCATACTGACGATCTCTCGTTCCAGACAAAAAAAGTTTCAAGCAATGTTCTTCCGTTATATGAAATCACAGGATTAGGAGGCAGTATGGATTATATTATCTTGTTGTTTAGTTGCATTGCAGAATACCTTATATTTTCGGACTTTTTTGATGCCTTTTTAAGCATTCGTCCAAACTTTCAACCAATTTGGAACCGTATTTTGATAGCGATTCCTTTCATCGGCATTTATTTTGGTATCAACACATTGCAGATTTCGTATCTGAATATGATTTCCTTCATCTGTCTGTTACTTCTTTACTCTTTTCTTTATGAAGCAAACTTTAAAGAACGACTGCTGTATATCGTATTTTTGTGTGCGATTTTCTTCGGCTGTGAATTTTTATTTGTAGTCTTATTGAAGCAGCCCTCGACCCTGCCTTTAAGAAAAGCGATTATTCCAATTATGCAGAGTGGGTCGATATTGCAGCACCCGGAGGCGGAAACGGATATGGCTGGCAGATGTGGAGCTGTGCCAGAAACAATAACTACCTGGAATTGGTGGGAACTTCGCAGGCAACACCTGTGGCTGCGGGAGTGGCAGCCTTGATTGTATCGAAGTTTGCCCGCGAAGGGTTGACTCCATACGAAGTGGAATATCGCCTGAAGCGCGGTGTGAAGCCTATTGATGACTATAATCCGGAATATAAGGGCAAGTTAGGTGTAGGATGTGTGAATGCGTTGCTGGCATTGAGCGATGAGCCTATAAACTTCCTCCCGGTAATTACAGCACAAAAGCCAATAGAAGGAGTGCAAATCATACCGTATGGTTCGACAGCCCAATATGTCTATACAGTTAGCGATACGGAAGACGGAACCGATTTGGACTATGTTTTGGAAGACCCCAGCAAGAGTGTCACTGCCACCAAACAAGACGGAACCATCATGTTGACAGTGAACAACAGGAATTGCATTGCCGGAGACCACATTGTAAAATTGACGGTGACAGACCGGGGAGGGCTTTCAAGCACAACCGAGCTTTCCATTAAATTGCAGCCGGAACTGCTTCAAGAGGTTGAATTGTACCCGAATCCTGTGGTGGATATTCTGACTATCCGTGCCAGCATGACCTTTAGCGGTGAAATGAGAGCCTGTCTGTACGATGCTTCCGGTAATTTGGTTCTGGAACGCAAGGTGACAGCCTCTTTACATAAAGCCGGAGAGTTGGATTTAAGCAAGGTGGACGGAGGAAGCTATACTTTGAAACTCTACTGCAACAATAAAACAATTGTAAGGATATGAACAGATTAAAATATAGCCTGATAGCGATATTTGCATTTGGAAGTCTCGCTGTTTTTGGACAAAAAAGCACAGGGGCGGCACAATTTCCTGAACTTACGCCCGATGTTCGCGGAGTAGGTATGGGAAACTCGGGAGTGGCGGCAACTGCCAATGCTTTCTCAATATACCGTAATGCAGCCAAGAGTATTTTTTCCACCCAAAAAGCCGAGATCGGTTATAGCTTTACTCCCTGGTTGCGCGAATTGTCCAAGGGGAGCAATTTACATGGGGTGGCCGGTTATTGGAATCTGGACGAGAAACAGGGAATTACCGCCGGATTCCGTTGGTTCAACCATTCGGAGACCAATATATGGGACAAGGAAGGCAATGATGCCGGAACTTTTACTCCCAAAGATTGGAGTGTGGACGTAGGTTATGCCCGTAAACTGACAGATGATTTGTCTGTAGGAGCAACAGCCCGTTTTATCCGTTCGGATATGAGTGGTCTTGATAAGGACGATGTTGCCAATGCCGTTGCATTTGATCTGGGGCTTTATTATAGACGCAATTTTGAAAATTGGGAACAGTCGCAGTGGGCTGTCGGTTTGCAGGCATCCAATTTCGGCACCAAGATCGATTACGGCTACGGTAAATATGACCAGGCTTCCAAGGTTGCCGCCGGCGGTATGATCGACCACGTATTTACAGACAAACACCGTCTGCAAGGAACCTTGGATGTGGCTTGCCAGGTGTTACCCAATACCAATTGGGGCGGAAGTGTCGGAGTGGAATACACTCTTTTGCAGATTGTAGCGATTCGTGGCGGTTATCACTACGGCGAACAGGACAACAAACTGCAACGCTACGGCACGTTGGGATGCGGTGTCGGTTGTCACCACATCAAAGCAGACTTTGCCTATTTGATTCCGGAGAAGGACAGTCTTTTAAAGAATACATGGCAGGTGGCATTAAGCATCGATTTGGGATTATTTAAAAGATAATCCCTATTAAAAACAAACCATTTAATTCAATTTGAATCATGAAGTATTTATTGACATGTATTTTCCTGTTAGCGGCAACTTCCTTTCTTGCAGCCCAGACATTCCATATCCAAGGAAATATAGAGCTTGACAAAGGGGAATTGCTTGTGCTGACCCAACAAGTGGAAGGCATGGATACTTTGGCACAGACAAAGTTTGAAAACAACCGGTTTGCCCTGACCGGCAATTTGCAGGAGCCGGTAGTCGCCTTGTTGAAGATTGCCGGTTATGAGGGCGGTTTTGTCATGATACTCGAACCGGGCATGGAATATACCGCGAAACTGACCCGTAACGGAGCCGGCGATATCCGTGGAGGAAAACTCCAGGATATTTACAATGATTATCAGAAAATTGTAGCCGATGCCAATGCTGAAAGCCGGGCTTTGAATAAAAAAGCATCGGACAGGAAGGCTATAATGCCGACTCGCTGCACGGCGAACTGAGTCAGGCGCAGCGTGACGCCGTGATGCAGAAGTTCCGCATCCGCAACCTACAACTGCTGGTTGCCACGGACGTTGCCGCACGCGGCCTCGATGTGGACGACCTGAC
>ENA-USUK01002769-USUK01002769.1-human-gut-metagenome-genome-assembly--contig:-NODE-2769-length-11236-cov-51.270096_pt1 | contig 11236 bp, 8 predicted proteins | sample MGYA00250062_ERZ773400 | MGnify/ENA primary metagenome ERZ773400 (study PRJEB29103, sample SAMN06111961) | human gut metagenome | biome: human gut; feature: ankylosing spondylitis patient; material... | reverse complement strand
AGAAGCCCGCCATTGACGTAAAGTTTGTCAATGACGGACAACTTGCTATTTTTTGATTTTATTTCGAACTCACGTTAAAAATGATAATGTAAAATCCTTGAATGAGAGATCTGATTGAAGACCGCCGGTCCAATCTGGTAGTGAATTGCCGCATTTTACTTTGTCGTCCGGGGTGGTTGATGAATAGTCTTCTGTGGTTATCTTTTCTCCGTTGGTATTGTAACGATACCACGTAGGATTACCATTTTCAGGATTGACACCAGCCCATTCTACTAAATAGAAGTCATATAACGATCCTCCTTTCACCCATTTCTTGTTGCCACTCCACATTTCTTCGGCAGGCAATGAGGTTATTTTGTTTTTATAGGTAGTAGCATTAAAAGAAAGTTTCCATTTCCAATCTTTAGTCATGATAGGATATCCTGAGATTTGGAATTCCCATCCATAATTCTTGATAGCACCAATATTTTCGTCCATACTTGAGAAGCCTGAAGATGGAACTAAGTCTTTAGAGAATAATAAATCTTTGGAACGACGTTCAAAATATTCTATTGTACCATTTAGACGATTGTTCCAGAAACCAAAATCCAAGCCGATATTAGTATTTAGATTGGTTTCCCATGATAAATTAGGAGTTGCCAGACGATAAGCGTGCAAACCGGATTCACCGAGGTTATTGCGTATGGAATAGAGCGCCTGATACGCATAATAACCTACCTGGTCATTACCTTGTGCTCCGTAGCTGGCACGCAATGACAAATTGGATAGCCAGTCTGATGTGTCCTTCATAAACTCTTCCTGCATGATTTTCCAAGATGCGCCGACTGACCAGAAAGTACCCCAACGATGATCCGGATGGAAACGGGAAGAACCGTCAGAACGGACAGAAGCCGATAAGAAGTATTTTTGATTGTACGAGTATTCAGCACTTCCAAAGAAACTTAACAGCTTGTATTGGTCACTGTTTCCGCCAAAATCACCTAAAGAGGAAGCTGCGTCGGGCTCATAAAATCCATCCATGATGACTTTGCTGCGGCTTCCGCCGAAATTGGAAGTGTTATATTCATAATACTCTTGACCGGCCATCACACGGATATCATGTACATCATTGAACGTGTGTTGATAATTAATGACATTATTAAAAGTCATGCCTGTAGTGCGGTAGTTGTATTTGCTTACACTGCCACCACTGATAGAACCTGTACCGTAAGTAGGATTGGTGTAGTTATGATTTGTTTTGTTGTTATAGTCAATGTTCAAAGACATCTTGTAAGCAAGCCCTTTGATCGGAGTTATTTGGATAAAACCACGTAAAGAGGCAGCATCACGTTTTATCTCACTTTTATCGTGTGGCATGGAAGCCAGCAGATTATATTTTGCATACGAGTTCGGGCGATACTCACCATAATCGAACATACGTTCATTGTTTTCGTCCAACAGGTATGCTCCGGTTGCCAAATCACGTTGATATACCGGATAGAAAGATGGTACCGAACGGGCAAACATGACCACATTGGAAATGGTAGAGTCATCTTGCTTGGGATAGTCTTGAACAGAATGAGTTCCTGATACATTCAATCCGATCTGTAACCATTTGCGGATATCTGAAGTCACGTTGGCGCGGAGAGTATAGCGTTTGAAACCAGAGCAGATATAAGCACCTTGGTCATCCATGTAACCTGCTGAAACAAAGTACTTGGAGGTTTTGCTACCACCACTTACGCGTACATTTAAATCTGTATAGTGCGCATCTTGTGAAAGGGCGTCGTCCCAGCTGTCGTCCCATAATGGTTTGGCGCCTGCTACCAGTTTTCCGTCATGGCCGATTGGTTCAGGGTAAGCACTGCCATAAGGGTTGATGCCTAGATTGCCTGTAACATTGCTTGATGCCCATGCTGCAGCTTCTTCGGCAGAGTAACCGTTGTCCATACGATAGTTACGCATGGCTTCCCAATATAATTCATAATATTGGTTTGTATTCAACTGGTCGTAGTCTGCCCGTGCACGGCTTGAAAAACCATATTTGGCAGATAATTCAACGGTGGGTGCGCTATCTTTATTTCCTTGTTTGGTGGTGATCATAATTACGCCGTTTGCTGCACGTGAGCCATACAATGCAGCGGAAGCTGCATCTTTCAATACAGTGATTGACGCAATATCTGAAGATGCTATGGAGGAAAGAGCACCATCGTAAGGAACACCATCAACCACATAGAGGGGATTGGTTGAAGCGTTTACAGAACCAACTCCACGAATCAGGATCGTTGCGTCTGATCCGGGTTGACCGCTGGAGGAAAAAGACTGTAAGCCAGCTACAGTTCCTTGCAGTGCTTTTGATACACTACTGACCTGTGCTTTTTCAATAGTACCGGCGGCAATATAGCTTGCAGACCCTGTAAATGTGGATTTTTTGGCAGTACCGTAAGGAACGGTTATCACTACCTCATCTACCATTTGGGCTGCTTCCTTTAATTCTACGTTAATCACTTTGCGTCTGTTTACCGGTATGGTTACTGTTTCATAACCTACAAAAGAGAAGATCAGGCTTTCGTTACCATTAACCTGAATCTGATAGCTGCCATCAATGGAAGTGATGGTACCGCGAGTTTGTCCTTTTACAGCTACTGTGACACCAGGCATCTCTTCGCCTCCTGCGGTGACTTTACCAGTTACTGTAATTTCCTGTGCATATGTAATCATGCAGAATAGCAAGCTACATAATAATGAAGAAAATCTGTTCATATAAACTTGGCTTTTATTAGGGGTTTGTACATTGCCATTTTTCAGGCATTATATATTGAACTCTCTTTCTAAAATTGTGATGCTACCTTTTTTATCATTATCATATTTCCTAATAGTGGTTTTATGACCATCCAAACCTCATTAGGGTCTCTTTTTGCTTGTGTATTTTATAATTGTGATATTCAATAACAATCGCAAATATATGTATTTTGATTTAAATAGGATAATATATTTTAATATTTTTTTATGGTGAACCTGTTGAAAGTCAAAACTATACGGAATTTTATTAACGTAGTTAAAATAGGAATTGTCTTATTTAAATATTGGGCGGATAGATCAAATCTATTTGTTTATCGCATTCCTGTGTGTTGATTTGTTTAATTTGATTTCAACAGTAAATCTACTTGAATATCAAAATGAATAAAAATATTTTTTAGACATATTTTATTGCTTGTTGTATGTTTATTCGTTTGTGGGCTATTCGTTTTTCAGTCGGAAAAGTATCGTTTGCAGAGAGGAGATATAGTAAATTAAGGTAAGATAGGAAGGATTTCGCCTAAAATGTCTATCTTTGCAATCCAATAACAAATAAGTGTACGTACATATTATGAATATAGAAGAAAAACTCACCACGTCCATTATCAGCGCTATCAAAACGTTGTACGGACAGGATGTACCCGGAAAAATGGTACAACTGCAAAAGACTAAGAAAGAGTTTGAAGGACATCTTACTTTGGTTGTTTTCCCTTTTCTGAAAATGTCTAAGAAGGGGCCTGAACAGACCGCACAGGAAATAGGCGGATACCTGAAAGAGCATGCTCCCGAATTGGTTTCAGCCTACAATGCAGTGAAGGGCTTTCTTAATTTGACAATTGCTTCGGATTGTTGGATTGAACTTTTGAATTCTATTCAGGCTGCTCCCGAATACGGTATTGAAAAGGCTACGGAAAACTCTCCGTTGGTGATGATTGAGTATTCTTCTCCCAATACAAACAAGCCGCTTCATCTGGGTCACGTCCGTAACAACCTGTTGGGAAATGCCTTGGCAAATGTCATGGCGGCAAATGGCAATAAGGTGGTCAAGACCAATATTGTGAATGACCGTGGTATCCATATCTGTAAGTCCATGCTGGCCTGGTTGAAATATGGTAACGGTGAAACACCTGAATCATCGGGTAAGAAGGGGGACCATTTGATTGGTGACTATTATGTAGCTTTTGACAAGCATTACAAGGCTGAGGTAAAGGAACTGACAGCTCAGTATCAGGCTGAAGGCTTGAATGAAGAAGAAGCTAAGGCTAAGGCAGAGGCAAACTCTCCTCTGATGCTGGAAGCTCGCGAGATGCTCCGTAAGTGGGAGGCGAATGACCCTGAGATCCGTGCCTTGTGGAAGAAGATGAATGACTGGGTATATGCCGGATTCGATGAAACGTATAAGATGATGGGAGTTAGTTTCGATAAAATTTATTATGAATCGAATACCTATCTGGAAGGTAAGGAGAAAGTGATGGAAGGACTGGAAAAAGGTTTCTTCTACCGGAAAGAGGATAACTCTGTATGGGCTGATTTGACTGCCGAAGGACTGGACCATAAGTTGCTTCTTCGCGGTGACGGTACTTCTGTTTATATGACCCAGGATATCGGTACTGCCAAATTACGTTTTCAGGATTACCCCATCAACAAGATGATTTATGTAGTGGGTAATGAACAAAACTATCATTTCCAGGTACTTTCTATCTTGCTCGACAAATTGGGTTTTGAATGGGGCAAAGGATTGGTTCATTTCTCATACGGTATGGTAGAGCTGCCCGAGGGCAAAATGAAAAGTCGTGAAGGTACAGTAGTGGATGCGGATGATTTGATGGAAGCAATGATTGAAACTGCTAAGGAAACTTCTGCTGAATTAGGTAAATTGGACGGTCTGACCCAAGAAGAAGCCGACAATATTGCCCGTATTGTTGGTTTGGGTGCTTTGAAATATTTTATCCTGAAGGTGGACGCACGTAAGAATATGACTTTCAACCCGAAAGAATCGATAGATTTCAATGGCAATACAGGACCTTTCATTCAGTATACGTATGCCCGTATCCAGTCTGTATTACGCAAAGCGGCTGAAGCAGGTATCGTTATTCCCGAAATCATTCCAGCGGGTTTGGAACTGAGCGCAAAAGAAGAAGGTTTGATTCAGATGCTGGCTGATTTTAAATCGGTTGTCAAGCAGGCAGGTTCAGACTATAATCCTTCCATTATAGCAAACTATGCATACGATTTGGTGAAAGAATACAACCAGTTCTATCATGATTTCAGTATTCTGCGTGAAGAAAACGAAGCGTTGAAAGTCTTCCGTCTGGCATTGAGTGCCAATGTGGGCAAGATTGTGAAGACAGCAATGGGCTTGCTGGGTATTGAAGTGCCTGAACGTATGTAAATGGCAAAGAAACAGAAATATTATGTAGTATGGAAAGGTGTCAATCCGGGAGTTTATGACTCCTGGACTGACTGCCAGCTACAGATAAAAGGTTATGATGGCGCACAATACAAGTCATTCGAGACCAAAGAGGAGGCGGAACACGCCTTGGCTTCTTCCGCTTTTCATTATATAGGCAAGAATGCTGTTAAAAAAGAAGATACTCCTAAACAACTTCCCGAGAACTTTGATATGAACTGCCTGGCTGTGGATGCCGCTTGCAGTGGAAATCCCGGACCGATGGAATATCGGGGCGTTTATTTGCTTACGGGACAGGAGGTTTTTCATTTCGGTCCTGTTTATGGAACGAATAATATTGGAGAGTTTCTTGCCATTGTCCATGCCTTGGCATTGATGAAGCAGAAGAATATCAGTATGCCTGTTTACTCGGACAGCCGTAATGCGTTGAGTTGGGTAAAACAGAAGAAATGTAAAACTAAACTAGAGCGGACTCCTCAGACGGAGAAACTTTTTCAAATGATAGAACGAGCCGAAATTTGGCTGAAAGAAAATAAATATACCACACCTTTATTGAAGTGGGAAACCGACCGATGGGGAGAGGTTCCGGCTGATTTCGGACGGAAATAATAAAGAACTGAAGATATGAAAAAGAGGATTGCTTATATCAGCTTGTACTTTTTTACGGTCTTACTGATATTTATTCTACAGAAACCATTATTCATGCTCTATAATGGTTCCATTGAAAAAGGATTCGGGTTTGCCGATTATATGCAGGTAATGGTTCATGGCGCCAGTCTTGATGCCGCTACGGCGGGATATCTTACTGCATTTCCATTCTTGTTGGTACTGATAAGTATTTGGTTTAGGAAATTCCCTTTGAAAAAAATACTTTACGGGTATTATATTTTGGCTGCCGCGCTTATTTCTATCATTTTTGTGGTAGATATGGCATTATACACATTCTGGGGATTTAAACTGGACGCATCTGTTTTTCTTTATATCGATTCACCGAAGGAAGCTTTGGCGAGTGTTTCCGTCGGATTTATCTTGCTGAGGGTTCTTGCCATCTTGTTACTCATAGCCTTGAATAGTTGGGTCTTGCTGAAAATCACGCCTTCCGTTTTGAACGCCACCCGGAAACGGATAGCGGGAACTGCGGGAATGCTGTTATTAGGAGGTGTGCTTTTCATCATTATACGTGGTGGTGTAACGGAATCTACTTCTAATATAGGGCAAGTATATTTCAGCAACGAACCTTTCTTGAATCATTCGGCGGTCAATCCCGATTTCAGTTTGTTGTCTTCTATGGGCAAATCCCAGGATTTTGCGTCAGAGTTCAATTTCTTTGATGAAGAGAAGCGGGCTGCATTGTTTGACGGACTTTATCCTACAACAGATGGGGATAGTATTATTCAAGTCCTGAATACCAAGCGTCCCAATATTCTTATTATTTTGATGGAAGGTTTTGGAGGTGCTTTTGTAGAACCTTTAGGCGGTCTTCCTGATGTGACACCCCACTTTAACCGTCTGTCAAAGGAAGGGATCTTTTTTACAAACTGTTATGCCAATAGTTTCCGTACCGACCGTGGAACAGTCTGTACTTTCAGCGGTTACCTTGGATTGCCTACGGCATCGGTAATGAAAATTCCTGCCAAGAGCCGTACGCTGCCTGCTATAGCTGAAGGATTGTCCAAGGCGGGTTATAAAACAGATTTCCTGTATGGAGGTGATATCAACTTTACCAATATGAAGAGTTATCTGCTGAGTACCGGTTATCAGCGTCTTACAGCCAATACAGATTTCTCATTGGCCGAACAGACCAGTAATGCCTGGGGAGTGAATGATGATATTACTTTTGAATATTTATATAATCAGTTAAGAAACCGGAAGGAAGAAGGGCCTTGGCATACTGCGTTTCTGACACTTAGCAGTCATGAACCTTTCGAAGTTCCTTATCACCGGCTGGAAGATAAAATTCCCAATGCCTTTGCTTATACAGATGAATGTCTGGGTAAGTTTATTGACCGGTTGAAGCAGACTCCCGCATGGAAAGATCTTTTAGTTATCTGCCTTCCCGATCATGGTTTCTATTACCCGCGTGAGGGGTCTAATGCGATGCCTCGTTTTTATCATATTCCCTTGTTATGGTTAGGTGGAGCGGTAAAACAGCCTATGCAGGTGGACAAGATTATGAATCAGACCGATTTGGCAGCCACTTTGTTGGGGCAGCTTGGGTTGGAACATACTGCATTTACGTTTAGCCGTAATGTATTGGGAAGTGATTATAAGTATCCTTTTGCCTTTTATAGTTTCAATAATGGGTTCTCATTCAGAGACAGTACAGGGGTGACGGTGTTTGATAATAATTCCGGCAGTATTCTTTTTGATGAGCCTGAAGCTGACGAATCCCGTCTGGATAAGGGTAAGGCGATATTGCAAACCGTTTATGATGATTTAGGGAACAGATAGTAAAACTTGGACGCGGACTATATGAATTCCATACTGATTCATATAGTCCGCGTCCCAATTGGTGCAGAATCTGCCGGATATAACTATTTCCGTTTCTCGTTGAACTTGTACATGATTACCGTATTGCGTAAGTCGCAACTTCTGTAATCTGTATGGAAGACCTCTTCCAGCTGATACTTTGCATTGTAATTCTTTAAAAACTCCTCTTGTGCATTTGCAGAAAGTATGACATACCCTTCTTGCGGATTTTCCAGTGTGAAATTCCGCATTTGGTTATTCATATAATAATTTGTACAATAAAACCGTATCATTCTGTCTGTATATGAATAAACGACTCCTTCAGGCACCTGTTTTCTGATATCCTCTGCCAGATGCTTATCGGATTTTACAGCTAGTATTGTTGGCTGATATACCCCGTCTAAAGCGACAAACAGGCAAAGAACACAACCGGTGATTCCATAGAGGAGTGACCCCGTACTACTTTTTTTGATAACCAGCCTTAATGTACAGATGGCAGCCACTACCGGCAATACTATAATCAGCCATTTGGAAATAGAAAAGGATGTGCTTTCCAAAGCTTGCATAAACGCTATGTTTTCGGCAGCATGACGTCCGTTGCCCCATATGCTGTCCGGTATCATCTGACAGCGTACAGCAAAAAACACCGCGGTGAGTAACAAACAGAGCGAGGCGAAGATATAAGCCGATACTTTGAACACTTTCGCCCCTTTTTGCATTAACGCCTCCAGATACTGGGCAATCAGTACAGCCATAAATGGATAGATAGGCAACAAATAGACGCTGCGTTTGCTTTTAGGAATACAATAGAAGACAAAAATAGCGATAATCACTATCCAGATAAACAGCTGTATGGGGGATTGTGAGCGGATGTTATCCCAAACCTTCCTGATGCGTCCGGTGAAAGAGTTTCCTGCGGGCAGCAGGTGCATTTCATTCCATTTCAGTCCGAATAGTGAGATAAGCAAGACCAATGTCCAAGGTGTCCACCCCCATATAATGGTCAGGAAGTTATACCATAAAGGGTTGTGATGCGACGGGTATGACATTTTGCCGACAAAGCGTCCGGTGTTTTCCTCCAGCATCAGGTTCATAAACGGCTGTCCTCCCTGTAGCCAGGCCGCATAAAACCAGATTCCCAATGGAATAAGGGAAAGCAGCCCGATTCCGAATAAGGAAAGGAAAGTCTTGCCGAATGAGCGTCCCCGTATCAGCTGGTAAATACCGATACACATACAGGGGAATATAGAACCCACAGGTCCTTTGGTCAGCGTGCCGCATGCCATCAGCACGACAGCCGTCCAAGGTATTCCCTTGCAGCCTTTTTCGTCCCAGCGAAATAGTAAGCAAAGTGAGATGACGATGAAGGAAACCTGTAGCATATCCAGCCTGCAAGCCACCGCCGCCCGGTGCACTTCGAATGAAGTGAGCAGTAAAAGGGAGGTAATGACTGCTGTCTTTGTATCCTTATAGCGGGCTACGAATCCGAAAAACACGAACTGCATAGCTAGAAAAGCGATAGCGGACGGCAGACGGGACGAGAATTCGCTCACCCCTCCGAAAATGGCGGAAATAGCTGCAATAGACCAATACAGGAAAGGAGGTTTATAGGCGATGTCTGTTCCGTAGTTCAAAGGCAATATCCAGTTGCCGCTTTCCAACATCGAGTATGCCACAATTGCTTCGCGCGGTTCCCCTTTAGAGTAAAAAATAGTTTCTCCCAAAAAGGGGATTATTACAAGTGTGCTTAGTAAGGCTATGAACCAAAATGCTTTTTTCTTGTCTGACATATATTTTTCGGTCTTTTATATTTACTGTCGCAAAAGTACGAATAATTCTTTAGTAATACCTAACTTTGCATTTTAAATCAATGAAAATGAATAAACTGAAACAGATACCCGAGTTCCTGCGATTTGTAATGGTAGGCCTTTTTGCTACAGGGCTGCACTATGGCATTTATTTTGTCTTGCAAAAATTCATTCAGGTCAATGTAGCCTATACCTTGGGATATGTGCTGAGTTTTGTTGCCAACTTTTATCTTACGGCTTATTTTACTTTCGGGCAGCCTCCTTCCTGGAAGAAAGCTTTTGGCTTCGGGGGGGCACATCTGACAAATTATCTGATACATATCGGATTGTTGAATCTCTTTCTGCGGTTGGGTTTTTCCCGTCCGTTGGCTCCCATCCCAGTGTTTCTCATTGCCATTCCGGTAAATTTTTTATTAGTGAGGTTTGTTTTCAAACAAAAGTAATATCTTTGAGGAGTCTTTATGATAGTGAAGAATGATATGAAGAAAGTGACTCTTTTGATTCCGGTATATAATGAGGAAGCGATGCTGCCCACTCTGTATCAACGTTTGATAGAGCTTGTCAACCGCAATGCCGTTTATGAGTGGGAAATCCTGTTTGTCAATGATGGCAGCAGCGACACTACGCTGGAATGCCCTGAATCCGGTGCTATATGGTAAAAAATAATTGTTCAGTGATTTTTTCCCGACCATTAAAAAATATCTTGATTATTCGGCTTTCTGCATTGGGAGATGTTGCGATGACTATTCCGGTGGTTTACTCGTTGTGTGAAGCTTATCCCGATGTGAATTTTACAATGCTGACTACTCCTGTGGTATCTCGGATATTCATAAACCGACCGGATAATTTAAAGATTTATCCGGCTGAAATTCGGGGACGGCATAAGGGGATAAAAGGTATTTATGTACTATATAAAGAGCTTCGGGAGTTATCATTTGACGGGATTGCCGATCTTCATAATGTTTTACGTTCACGACTGTTGTGTGCTTTATTGCGTTTTTCAGGAGTGAAAAGCGTTCATATAAATAAAGGTCGGATTGCTAAATGTGAAATTACGGCGCGTCGACATAAAAAGTTGCGGCAATTACCTACATCCTTTCATCGTTATACGGATGTGTTCAGGAAACTCGGCTTTTCTTTTCCTGAAAATTTCGTTTCGATTTATGGAAAGCAAAAAGCCGCTTTACCGGAAATCTTATTACCGGAGTACTCTTCTGAGGAGCATTGTATAGGTGTAGCGCCATTTGCAAAACATCAAGGAAAGATATATCCGGAAAAAAAGATGGAACAACTAATATCAATGTTGGCAAAAACGGGAGAATATAAAATATTTCTTTTCGGCGGAGGGGAAAAAGAGTCTTTGGTTTTAAACCGATGGGCATCTGATTTTCCGGATAAGGTTGTTTCTTTAACGGACATGAAACTGGGTTTCTCCGGAGAATTGGCCTTGATGAGTCATTTGAAATTGTTGGTTTCGATGGATTCTGCAAATATGCATTTGGCTTCTTTAGTCGGACTTCCGGTTATATCTGTTTGGGGTGCGACTCATCCCTATGCGGGTTTTTTAGGGTGGAGACAATCTCTGGATAATGTTGTTCAGCTCGATTTACCCTGTCGTCCATGCTCGATATTTGGAAATCGTCCTTGTTGGCGGAATGATTATGCTTGTTTAAATGAAATTTCTCCTGAAGAGATAGCGGATAAGATAAAAAAGGAAATATATGCCCAAAAATAGTTTTGTAAAAAGCTATATTCAAGAAAATAGGTATAT
>ENA-USUK01002763-USUK01002763.1-human-gut-metagenome-genome-assembly--contig:-NODE-2763-length-11247-cov-15.695166_pt1 | contig 11247 bp, 10 predicted proteins | sample MGYA00250062_ERZ773400 | MGnify/ENA primary metagenome ERZ773400 (study PRJEB29103, sample SAMN06111961) | human gut metagenome | biome: human gut; feature: ankylosing spondylitis patient; material... | reverse complement strand
TGGGGCATCAACCTTCTTTGGAGAGATATAGTAAGACCTGCTATTTTAGTAGGCAAGTATCGTTTGTATCCAAGAATTCCCTGCATTTAGGCATGGGGAGTATGTCAAATTAGTAATGAAGATATGTGTGCTATTGATAATATAACTACTTGTGGTGGCTCTTATAAAGATAGTGATAATATTAGTTTTTAACTATATTAAATAAAAAAACTGCACTTAAAGTGCAGTTTTTTTGATTTTAAAATTTCTTCAATCTCTATAAATTCATTATCTAAAAAATACACATATTTTCTTTAATTTAACTCACAAATTGACAATATTGTTAACACTAAGTATAATTATTAGCTGTGTGTGTATTTATATAAGATATATGTACATAATAAATTCATCGAAAGGACTATTTTTATCTGTATGAACACTTCTTCTCAACACCAAAAATCAATGATTAATACTATAATTGATGGTATCGCTGGTATATTTTTACCCATTGTCAGTTTACTAAGTGCCGCTGGTATCTTAAAAGGTATTATTGCTGTATTAATTGCCACAGATGTATTAATTAAAGAAAGTGATAATTACCTTGTTTTAAATGCCATGACTGACAGTTTATTTTACTTTTTACCCATGTTATTAGCCTATACATCAGCTAAAAAATTTGGTGCTAATCCCTTTACTGCTGTCGTTATTGCAGGTATTTTCCTTTATCCTTCACTAAATCATATCTTAGAATCTGGTCAAACTGTAGAATTCTTCCATATTCCTTTAAAAGGTGTTACCTACCATTCTAGTGTTATCCCTATTATTTTAGCTTCAGCATTATTAACTTTTGTTGAAAAATTCTTAAATAAAATTTTCCCTGATATGGTAAAAGGGTTTTTGACACCTCTTTTGTGTATTATTTTTGTAGGATTTGTAACATTATTCTTATTTGGCCCTATTGGTATGGTTATAGGTGATTTTCTCGCTAATATCTATGAATATATCTATAAATTTTCCCCAATTATATCAGGAGCGTTATTAGGTACAGTCATTCAACCAATGGTAATCTTTGGTTTCCACTGGAGTTTTATTTTAATCGGTATGAATAATATTGCCGTATTGGGTTCGGATACAGTTTTAGCCTTAATGGGACCTGCTGTATTTGCTCAAGCTGGTGCAGGACTTGCTGTATTCTTAAAAAGTAAAGATACGAAATTTAAATCCATTTGCGCATCTTCTATTTTATCAGCATTATTTGGTATCACTGAGCCAATTATGTTTGGTGTAAATTTACCTCGCAAAAAGCCTATGATAGCCGTATGCATCGGTGGTGGTATTGGTGGTGCTATCGCTGGTTATTCAGGCGCTAAAGCTATCGCTTTTGCCTTTCCTAGTCTAGCTTCTCTTCCTGTATTTTATGGCGATGGCTTTCTATTGTATATTTTAAGTGATGTAATTGCTGCCATTATTGCTTTCATCATCGCTTATTGTTTAAAATTTAAAGTTGATTTAGCAAAATAAAAAGATAGTACAAATGTACTATCTTTTTTTATTTTCTACTTTATCTATATTTTAAACAATTGGATTTCGCTCTGGTGTACCTGCTTTACGCGGATATACTTTAGGTGTTGCTTTTTCTTTTTTGATATAGACAACAGCTCTTTTATCTTCCAATTCAGGGAGTTTTACAGGCATAGATTTAACTAATTTTCCACCTAATACAGAAAATGCTTTTTGCGCTTCTTGTATTTCTTCTTCATATTGACGACCTTTTAAAGCGATAAAAGTACCACCTTGTTTTACAAAAGGCAAACAATATTCACAAATAATAGGTAATCTAGCTACTGCTCTTGCTGTTGCTAAATCAAATTTTTCACGATATTTTTTATTTCTTGCTGCTTCTTCACTGCGTGCATGGATTACTTCTACATCTTTTAAACCCAATTCATCAACTACAAGTTGTAAAAATTTCACACGCTTATTTAAAGAATCAAGCAATGTCAATTTTAATTCTGGATAAAATATCTTTAATGGAAGTCCTGGAAAACCTGCTCCTGTCCCAACATCAATAAGACTTATCTGTCCTGTCTGTCCTGTAAATAATTCTTTTTGATAGCAACTAAGTGAGTCTACGATATGTTTTATAGCTACTTCTCTAGGCTCTGTAATCGCTGTTAAATTGATTTTTTCATTCCATTCGACTAATAACTCATAATATCTATCAAAAGCGCTTATTTGGTCGTTAGTAAGCTCTAAACCATATTCTTTAGCTACTTCACTTAAGTCATTTACAAAGCTCATGCATTTTCCTCCTGTCGACGATATTGTTCTAGATAAACAAGTAATACAGAAATATCTGCCGGAGATACACCAGAAATACGACTTGCTTGACCTATGGAAATTGGTCTTATCGCATTTAATTTTTCTCTAGCTTCATCGCGAAGGCTAGATACTTCATCATAATTTATATCTTCTGGCAATAATTTTTCTTCAAGTTTTTCCATGCGTTCAACTTGTTCTAATTGTTTTTTGATATAACCTTCATACACTAAAGTAATTTCTACTTGTTTTTTCACATCTTCACTGATTTCAGGAAGCTCTACGATATGTTTTAAATCATCATAGCTGATTTCTTTGCGTTTTAGTAAATCCGCTGCTGTAACAGTATTGTGAATAGAGCCTAATTCAAATTCCTGCATTTTTGCTAGCGTTTCTTTATTTGGATGAATGCGAATTTCACTCAATAATTCAATGGTATTTTTAATGCTATCGCGACGTTTTACAAAGCGAGCATAACGTTCATCAGACACTAAACCAACCTGACGGCCTTTTTCTGTTAAACGTAAATCAGCATTGTCTTGACGTAAAAGCAAACGATATTCTGCACGAGAAGTCATTACACGATATGGTTCATTAGTACCTTTAGTTACTAAATCATCAATCAAAACGCCAATATACCCGTCAGAACGTTTTAAAATCAAAGGTTCTTTTCCTTGAATTTTCAATGCGGCATTAATACCAGCAATAAGACCTTGTGAAGCTGCTTCTTCATATCCAGATGTACCATTTGTCTGACCAGCTGAGAAGAAACCGCTTATTTTCTTAAATTCCAAAGAAGGTTTTAATTGTAATGGATTAATACAATCATATTCGATAGCATAACCAGGGCGCATAATTCTCACATTTTCTAAGCCTGGAATAGTGCGTAAAAATTCCATTTGTACATCAATAGGCATACTTGTGGACATACCTTGTACATACATTTCTTCAGTATCTAAACCTTCTGGTTCAATAAATAATTGATGACGTTCTTTATCTGGGAAACGCACAATTTTTGTTTCAATAGATGGGCAATATCTAGGGCCTACACCAGTGATAATACCATTTGCCATCGGTGCACGTTCAATATTATCTCTGATGATTTTATGAGTTTGTTCATTTGTATAAGTAAGCCAACAAGGAACTTGTTCACGAGTTTTTACATCACTCATAAAAGAAAAATTATGAACTTCATCATCACCAGGTTGAATTATCATTTTAGAAAAATCTAAAGAACGACGGTCTACACGAGCTGGTGTACCTGTTTTAAAACGCATGAGTTCAACACCAGCTTTTAATAAACATGAAGATAATTTTATAGCTGCTCTTTGACCATTAGGACCGCCATCATATGTATTTTCACCAATGATAATGCGTCCTTTTAAATATGTCCCAGAAGCAAGCACTACAGCCTTACAAGTATAAACTTCACCAGTTTCTACTACAACACCTGTTACTTTATTATCTTCAAACAAGATTTCATCTATCAATAATTGTTTTACATCGAGATTTTCTTGCAATTCACAAGTATGCTTCATTGTATTTTGATATAGTTTTTTATCTGCTTGTGCTCTCAAAGCCTGTACAGCAGGGCCTTTACCAGTATTGAGCATACGGTACTGAATACAAGTTTTATCAGCATTTACGCCCATTTCTCCGCCTAAAGCATCAATTTCACGGACTAAATGACCCTTAGCTGGGCCACCTACAGATGGATTACATGGCATCATTGCTATATTATCCATATTCAAAGTTGTAAGTAAAGTATTACAACCCATACGAGCACTAGCAAGAGCTGCTTCTACGCCAGCATGACCTGCACCAATAATAATTACATCATAATTGCCTGCAATAAACAAAAAAATTCCTCCTATTTCAAACTATATCGTTTTATTTACCTATGCAAAATTGACTAAATATCTGGTCAATAATATCTTCATCTACTGTATCGCCTGTTATTTCTCCCAATTTTTCCCAAGCAGAGCGAATATCTATGACAATAAAGTCTTCTGCCATATCCATTTCAATAGTATTTAAACAATCCTCTAAATATTTTTGTGCTTCTTTTAACGCATTAGCCTGACGCACATTATTTACAAAAACGCCTTCAGCTTGTTTTACTGTACCACTATATACGCGATTTACAATCTCTTGCTCTAATTCTTTTATGCCATCATTGTTAAATGTAGATATCTGCATATATTTAAAATTACCCTGCAAACGTTTTTGTAAATCTTCTAGATCTAAAACACAAGATAAATCATTTTTAGTAAGTAAAACTATACCTTCTTTACCTTGTAATAAATTAATGATTTCCTCATCTTCTTTTGTTAAATCAGAAGATGTGTCAAATAAAGCTAAAATCAAATCTGCCTTTTGTACATAAGACATGGATTTTTCTACACCAATTTGTTCTACTTTATCTTCTGTTTCACGAATACCAGCTGTATCTATAATCTTTAAAGGAACTCCACCGATATTTGCATATTCTTCTAAACTATCTCTTGTAGTCCCTGGAATATCTGTTACAATCGCTCTATCTTCACGCAAAAGTGTATTTAAAAGGCTAGATTTACCTACATTTGGCTTACCAATGATAGCTGTTACTAAACCATCACGCAAAATCCTACCAGTATTAAACGTAGATAACATTTCTTCTATGCGATTTTTTATACTTCTAACCTTTGCACTAGCTTCATCTTTTGCCACATCTTCGATATCATCTTCTGGAAAATCTATGGAAGCTTCTAAATGAGCTATGACTTCTAAAATATCATGACGCATAGCTTTGATTTCATCAGAAAATTTACCTTGAAGATGACCTGCTGCCATGCGAAGTGAAGCATCTGTTCTCGCTTTTATGATATCCATTACAGATTGAGCTTGTGATAAATCCAATCTACCATTTAAAAAAGCACGTTTTGTAAATTCACCTGGCTCTGCCATTCTAGCGCCATTTTGCAATGCCAATTCTAAAATACGGCGAACAACTAATGCACCACCATGACTTTGAATTTCCACCACATTTTCTTTTGTATAAGAATTAGGTGCCCACATTGCTATACATAAAGCTTCATCAATGACATTGCCTTTTTCATCTACAATCTTACCATATACAACTTTATGACTTTCAAAATTTTCTACAGTCAAATCCTTTTTAGCGCATTTAAATAACTTACTAGCAACAATTCCAGAATTTTCACCACTGATGCGAATAATACCTATACCACCTTCTCCAGGTGGTGTAGAAATTGCTACAATAGTATCATTTTCCCCAAAGTTTTTCATCAAAAATCCTCCAATTAGACACAAAAGGACTGCCCCAAATAATATAAACAATTGGAAACAGCCCTTTCACAGCTTTATTTTCACTATTAAATTACTAAATCTTCGTTTTTATTATGTTTAATATCCACAACTATTTTACGATGAGGTTCAACACCATCACTATAAGTTATGATATCAGCATAATCTTGAAGTGCCATATGAATAATTTTACGTTCATGGCGATTCATTGGCTCTAAAACTACTTTTGTGCGATATTTTCTAGCTTTATTAGCTAATCTTTCTGCTAATTGACAAAGTGTTTCTTCACGGCGTTTACGATAGTTTTCCACATCTAGAACAATGCGAACTCTCGCACCTGTAACATTTTTATTAGCAGCCATATTTGTTAGATACTGCAATGAATCAAGTGTCTGACCATGTTTACCAATCAATACACCTAAATCATCACCAATGAGATTGAATTTATAATTTATATCTTCTTCAATACATTCAATCTGTATATCTTTGTGCATGGATTTGAAAATCTTCTTTAAAAATTCTTGACCTTTTTCCAATGGTGTTAATTCCTTTTCAGTTGCTCTTATTTTAGCAACTCTAGCACCAATTAAACCGAAAAAGCCCTTTGAAGGTTCTTCTAATACTTCAAAAATAACACGTTCTTGAGGCAAATCCAATTGACTTAAAGCCAATTTTTTTGCTTCTTCAATGTCTTTACCAGTTACTTCGATAACTCTTGCCATATATTATGACCCCTTTTTTGCAGAAGTATCTTCATGTCTATACATCCACCACTGCTGCAATATCTGCATAATATTATTGACAATCCAATAAATAACTAAACCAGCTGCAAAATTACAACTAATCCAACCAATAAATAAAGGCATTACTACAGACATAATCTTCATCTGCATTTGCATCTGTGGAGAACTAGAAGCTGAAGATGTTTGTTTTTGTACTACATAAGTACTTATTGCTGATAAAACAGGCAAAATGTAGTATGGGTCTGGATTAGATAAATTCATAATCCATAAAAATGTTGGATCTCCGCCATAATCAATGCTTTGAAGAGCATAAAACATTGCCATCAAAATAGGCATCTGAGCTAAAAGTGGCAAGCAACCAGCTAAAGGATTTACCCCAGCATTTTTATAAAGCATACCCATTTCCTGTTGTAATCGTTTTGGGTCATTTTTAAACTTATCTTGAAGTTTTTTCATTTTTGGTTGCAATTCTTGCATTGCCTTCATAGATTTTACCTGTTTCACAGTCAACGGATAAAATGCCATTTTTATAATAATAGTCAATACTATAATTGCCACACCATAAGATTCCAAACCTACTGTGCTTAGAAAATCATGGAAAATACCCAAGATAAATTCTAATAACTGCACAATTGGATTAAAAATAGAAGAAATAAAATCCAAATCATCACATCCTATAAGTAAATTTCAAATTACCAACGAATAACCATAAATAAACATCTATTTTACAGGGTCGTATCCACCTTTATGAAAAGGATGACAACGCAATATGCGTTTTATTGCCATCCAGCCACCGTGAACGACACCATATTTTTCTACCGCAATTAAGGCATATTCTGAACAAGTCGGAATATAGCGACAGCAAGGCGGTTTCAATGGAGATATAAAATTTCGATAAAATAAAATCAAACCAATGAAAATCCGCTTCACTTTTTTTCAACCTCTTTTTTCAAAATGTTAGCACGCTTACATAGTGAATAAAATGATTTCTCTAAAGCTGTAGACTTTAAATCTACAGCTGCCGCTCTGCCTACAAGTAAAAGACAATAATCATCTTTTATTTCATGACGATGTAGTCTATATACTTCTCGAAGCAATCGCTTTACGCGATTTCTAGTAACAGCATTTCCAAGTTTCTTACCAGCAGCAAAAGCCACTTTGTGAGAAGGGTGAAATGCTTTGCAATAATACATAACCATGTTCTTATTTGCTAAAGAACGGCCACAACGATAAATTTTTTGAAAATCACTATTTTCTTTAACAATGAGTTTCTTTTGCAAACTATATTTCATGTTACCCTCACTTGGGAAGTTAATCTGGCGTTTATGCTCATATATATTAAGCAAAATACAAAAAACTAAATCATTCCCAGTTGTAGAGATAGTGAAGAGCACTATCTCTACTTATGACAAAAGGAAAAAGAGGCCACCGTAGTGACCTATTATTATGCGGATAACTTATGTCTTCCTCTAGTACGTCTTCTTTTTAAAACAAGGCGACCACCTTTAGTTTTCATACGTTGACGGAAACCATGAGTTTTCTTTTTCCAATGAGTATTTGGCTGAAATGTCTGTTTCAATTTTCACACCTCCTTAAAAAACACCATAATAGTTCAAATTATAGCTATTAGAATTATAGACTACTGCTGTTTTTGTGTCAACAGATTTCAAAATACTTGTTGATATATCATACTCATTTTGATAATATATTTATGCACTTATCCACAGGTTTTGACAAATTCTGTGGATAAGTTTTATAAAAAATTTTAAGAAAGGATTATCTCCATGACGGATATTCAATTACAGGCAACTTGGGAAGAAATATTAAAAAATCTTGAAAATTCACTATCCACGCGAGTTTGTAATAATTGGTTAAAGCCATTAAAACCGATAAAACTCACTACAGAAATGTTAGAACTAGGTGCACCTAATGTTTTTACCAAAAATTGGGTAGAAAAATATTATTTACCATTTTTAACAGATTCTTGCTATGAAATCACTAAAGCACATTTAGAAATTTCCATCACTAATCTTGAAAGTACAAAAGACGCAGAAACTATTTATCCAGATGAATTAAAACAACAACAATTAAAAAAACGCAATACTAGAGTTAGAACGAAGAAAAAAGCTACCAGTTTGGCACAATCAAATGATTTATTTCAGCCAACACTAACAGAAGCGATGCAACCACCTAGTGAAATGACAGAGACACCTCTTCCTATCAATCCTGGAGATAAATCTTCACTTAATCCTAAATATACTTTTGAAAGTTTTGTAATTGGTAATTCTAATAGTTTTGCTCATGCTGCAGCACTTGCTATTGCTGAAAATCCTGCAAAAGATTACAATCCATTTTTTATGTATGGTGGTGTAGGATTAGGAAAAACACATTTAATGCATGCAATAGGTCATAAAATTTTGCAAAAACATCCACAAAAAAGAGTGTTATACACAACTAGCGAAAAATTCACAAATGAATTAATTAATTCTATTAAAGATGGCACATCTGCTGCTTTCCGTCAAAAATATCGCAACATTGATGTATTACTTGTGGATGATGTTCAATTTTTGGCAAATAAAGAACGAATTCAAGAAGAATTTTTCCACACCTTTAATGCTCTAAAAGATGCTAATAAACAAATTATATTATCTAGCGATAGACCCCCTAAAGAAATAAAACCTTTAGAAGACCGTCTTTGTTCTAGATTTGAAGGTGGATTACTTGCAGATGTTCAAGCACCAGATTTAGAAACAAGAATTGCTATTTTAAAGAAAAAAACTTTAATGGATAATTTAGATGTACCTCTTGATGTCATGACATATATCGCTAGCCATATCGACAATAATGTTCGTGAATTAGAAGGAGCATTGACTAGAGTTGTAGCTTATGCGTCATTTAAACATTATCCTGTAACTAATGAATTAGCTGTTGATGTTTTAAAAAATACCATCACTAAGCAGGAAACGACAATTAAACAAGTGGATAAAGTTATCAACATAGCATTAATTCAAGAAACAGTTGCTAAATATTTCAAATTAACATTAGCAGATTTAAATGGAAAAAAACGCAATCGCAATATTGCTTTTCCTCGCCAAATAGCGATGTTTTTAGCTAGAGAAATGACTGATGCTTCTTTACCGAGAATAGGTGGCAACTTTGGTGGTAGAGACCACACAACTGTCATGCATGCCCATGATAAAATCAAAAAACAGTATCAAGATAATCCAAAAACAGCTAGCGTTATTGATGAAATACGTAAATCAATCACAAGTTAAAACTTATTAACAAGGGTTGTGGATAAGCTTGTTGATAAGCTGTGCATAACTTGTGTATAACTTGATAATATACACAACGATGTGGATATGTGGATAATTAGTCACAAAATATCCACAAGATATCAACAGGCATAAAGCCATATACCGTAAGCTTTTAAGCCACTTATCAACATATCCACAGATACCTACTACTAATACTACTAAAATATAATATATATATAATAATAATAGAATAATAACATAGGAGTGGATAACTCATGAAAATCACCTGTGAAAAGAAAGAACTTGTACAAGCAATACAAACAGTTTTAAAAGCTGTACCAAGTAGACCACAAATGCCTATATTATCTGGCATATATATCAAAGCACATCAAAACTATATAGAATTACAAGGAACAGATTATGAAATCAGCATTATCTGTAAAATAAAAGCAATAATTGAAACAGAAGGTACTATCGTATTACCAGGAAAATATTTATACGAAGTTGTTCGTACTTTACCTGGTGAATATGTAGAAATAAAAAATAACGACAGTGATAACTCTGTAAACATTCGCTCTAATTCTGCACAATTTAATTTATTAAATATGCAAGAAAATGAATTCCCTATTATTGAACCATTAAAAGGTCAAATTAATTTTAATTTAAAAAATGATATATTCTTAAATTTTATCAAAAAAACATCTTTTGCTTGTGCAACAGATGAATCAAGACCTGTATTTACAGGCTGTTTAATGGATATTACTGATGAAAATATCGTAATGGCTGCAACAAATATGCACAGATTAGCATTAATAAAAGGAAATATAAATTATATATCAGATAATAATATTAAAATAATTATTCCTGCAAAAATATTAAATGAATTTACACATATATTTAATTCTGAAATACCAACAGATATTCAAATTTCCTGTACACATAATAAAATAAGCTTTTCTTATGAAAATATATATGTAATTTCACGTTTAATTGAAGGTCAATTCCCAGATTATAACCGCGTTATTCCTAAAGAATTTAAAACACATGTAAATATTAATAAAAATGAATTCCAATCTGCTTTAGACCGTGTATCTTTAATATCTCGTTCTGGTGATTATAATATTATTCATTTTGAATTTGTGGATAACATTGTAAGAATTTCCTCAGATAATCCAAATATTGGTAAAGCAGAAGAAACAATAAATGTGGATATTGAAGGTCCTGGAATAAATATTTCTTTTAATGCTAAATATATTATAGATGTATTAAAAGCTATTGATGCTGAAAACTTTATTTTTTCCTTTAATCAACCATTAACAACAGCTTCTATTACGCAAAGAGATAATAAAAACTTTGTTTATGTTGTTACTCCTGTACGAACAAAGACTATGTAATAATTATGAAAATAGATTTATTAACATTATATAATTATCGTAATTATAATAATTTAAATTTAAAATTATCTTCAAATATAAATATTTTTACTGGTTTTAATGCACAGGGAAAAACAAATATAATTGAAGCTATATATTTTTCTTCTTTAGGTATATCTCATCGAACTCGCACTGAGATCGGAAGAGCGTCGTGTAGGGAAAGAGTGTAGATCTCGGTGGTCGCCGTATCATTAAAAAAAAAGAGTGTAG
>ENA-USUK01002760-USUK01002760.1-human-gut-metagenome-genome-assembly--contig:-NODE-2760-length-11271-cov-3.293103_pt1 | contig 11271 bp, 5 predicted proteins | sample MGYA00250062_ERZ773400 | MGnify/ENA primary metagenome ERZ773400 (study PRJEB29103, sample SAMN06111961) | human gut metagenome | biome: human gut; feature: ankylosing spondylitis patient; material... | reverse complement strand
ATTCCGCTTATATGGCGATGCCTTACGGCGATACTGAGTTTCATTCAGGCGAATTCGGCAACGAACTGGAGCGTTTTATGTTAAAAATCACTAGACAAGTTACTCTGCTCTTGCTCGCCGGTGCACTAAGCTTCCCAGCTTATTCGTATGCAACGCAAGCCACAGAAGCATTGGTTCCTGAAGTTACTCAAGAAAAAGTAACAGGAACGGTTGAAGATGCGATGGGCCCGGTTATTGGTGCCAGTGTAGTACAAAAAGGAACAACAAACGGCGTTGTTACTGACATTGATGGAAATTTTACTCTATCACTTCCATCAAACGGTATTATTGTCATATCTTTTATCGGTTATAAAACACAAGAAATACCTGTATCCGGAAAAAAACAAGTTGAGATTATCTTAAAAGAAGATACAGAAATGCTGGATGAAGTCGTAGTCGTTGGTTATGGCCAAATGAAACGTTCGGATTTAACAGGTTCAGTAGTTTCAGTAAATGACCAAGCCATAAAGAAGTCAGTTCCAACTTCTATCGATCAAGTCTTGCAAGGTCGTGCAGCTGGTGTACAAATCCAAGCGAACTCCGGTACGCCTGGCGCTTCAACTTCTATACAGATTCGTGGTATTAATTCACTAAATGCTACTAATCAGCCTATTTTTGTAATTGACGGCGTAGTAGTAGATTCTGCAACAGATGATGAAAACAGTAACCCTTTGTCAAGCATCAACCCATCGGATATCGTATCAATGGATGTATTAAAAGATGCCTCGGCAACAGCGATCTACGGTTCGCGAGCATCTAACGGAGTCATCATGATTACGACCAAACGCGGACAAGCAGGTGAAGCAAGTATCACTTATGACGGTTATGCAGGCTGGCAAGAAATGCCAAAACAATTAGACATGCTGAATCTACAGGAATATGCCCAACATCATAATGCGCGAGCTGCGCTTGGACTCGTAGATCAAAGCAGTTCTTTTATTCGTCCCGATATGCTTGGACAAGGTACCAATTGGCAAGATGAATTATTCCAAAAAGCTTTTATGAACAGCCATAACTTGTCTGTAAGTGGTGGTAATGAAAAGACAACTTACGCTTTCAGTGGAGGTTATCTTGACCAAAATGGTATAGCGATAAATTCCAGTTTCCGTCGTCTGTCATTACGTTCCAATATTGATACACAGATCAAATCATGGCTCCGTGGTGGAGTAAACTTTTCATTTTCAGAATCAAAACAAAAAGTTGGAACTGATAATAATACCATTATCAGCGCTTTGATTCAACAACCTACCGTTGCTGTTACATCTCCTGACGGCACATATGATGGTCCTGATGATACATGGATGCCTGAAAACCCGGTAGGTCTTGCATCCATCCGTACAAATGAGAATCGTAAAACGAATTTTCGCCTCAACACTTATTTAGAAGCGACCATTCTGAAAGGTCTGACTTTCAAGACAGAAATATCAACAGATTGGAATTACAACAACTACTATTATTACCAACCCGACTATCAATTTGGTATTAAAACAAGTGATACACGTACTTCTAAATGGACTAAAACAAATACTAAATATTGGTCATGGCGTAATATCTTAACGTATAATAATACATTCGCAGAAAAGCATAACATTAATGTTATGATAGGCCAAGAAATGTCACACTACAATTATGAAACTCAGGTTGGTACAGCTACCGGATTTCTAACAAATACAACTCCCGACTTAAGTGCCGGTGACGTTACATCATCTACCACAACAGGTTCCCGTATTGTTAATTCCCTTGCATCATTCTTCGGACGTGCATTTTATTCTTTCGATGAACGCTACCTGCTCACCGCTACCATCCGTCGTGACGGTTCATCCAAATTTGCCAAAGGTAATAAGTGGGGCTGGTTCCCATCAGTAGCTTTAGCATGGCGCACCTCTCAAGAAAGTTTCCTGCGTGACAACCCTGTCATTAATAATCTGAAAGTACGTGCAGGTTGGGGAGCTACAGGTAACCAAAACGTTAGTGATTACGCGTACATGGCATTGCTCTCTTATAAGACAACGGCATGGGGTACCGGCGTACTGACCGGAAACACTGCCAATCCCGATTTAACTTGGGAAACAACCAATTCTTATAATTTAGGTATTGACCTCGGTTTATTCCAAAATCGTATTGAGCTTATCGCTGATGTATACTATAAAAAGACAAAGAACCTGTTACTCCAGCTTCCACTTCCTTCATATTTGGGTTCAAGTGGGCAAGGTGCCGCATCCAATCCTTGGGGAAATGTAGGTTCACTGGAGAATAAAGGATTTGAACTGACACTGAATACCACTAATATCATCAAAAAAGACTTCCAGTGGACATCAAATATTATTTTCTCCTTAAACCGTAACAAAGTAGTGCAACTCGATACTGATAATTCATCCATCGAAAAAAGTTATCAACCCAGTTCCACATCCTACATTGTAACCAAGACAACTGTAGGCCAACCTATCGGACAGTTTTGGGGTTACAAAGTTATCGGACGCTTTAATGAGCCAACCGACTTCTACTATAAGGATGCTAACGGTAATGTAAAACAAGTTGCCATTCCTGAAGGTAATACCATAGCCAAGAACAGTACATGGATTGGTGATTATATTTACGAAGATATTAACGGTGACGGTGTAATTAACAGTGAAGACTGTACGTTTATCGGTAATCCCAGTCCCAAGTTTACTTATGGTATAGGTAACACTTTTTCTTACAAAGGGTTTGACCTCACTATATTTTTCTCCGGCTCTTATGGAAATAAAGCACTGAATCTGACTCGTATGCGCATTGAAGATCCACGTTCTAACGGTAATATTCTGAAATCATCGCTAAACTATGCACAGGTAGATTTAATAGATCCCAACGGTTCCGACAGCGATTACCGTAACCTCCACGTAGTTAATGGCGCATCCACTACAATGCCGGCTTTACAAGCATCAGATGCCAACCAAAACTTTACGCGCATCAGTGATATGCTTATAGAAGACGCCTCATATCTCAGACTACAAAATATATCTATCGGCTATACATTCCCCAAGAAGTTAATCAATAAGATACATCTCAGTAACTTGAAACTTTATGCCAATATACAAAACGTATGTACTTGGAGTAAATATAGCGGACTTGATCCGGAAGTGGGTGCAATGTATGGTGATGCACTGATGACAGGAGTCGATTATGGACGTTATCCTTCACCGCGTATCTATACATTCGGATTAAATGTATCTTTCTAAATCACTCTTAAAATGAATTACACAATGAAAAATAAAATATTTACCCTGACAGTAGTTGCCGGTTCACTGTTTATTTCTTCGTGTGAAGACTTCCTGACACACGAAAACACAACCAATGCCAATCAGGAAACATTCTTCGACAGCGAAGAAGCGTTAGAAACGGCCACGGCTCCACTTTATAACTATGTATGGAACAGTTTTAACGACAAAGCATATTATAGTATGGGAGATGGGCGAGCCAATAATATTACCGCTCGTTGGTCCGACTATATTTATCCGTACACTAATTTCACAGAAACAGCATTAAGCCCGGGGTTGGAAGATGCATGGGGTTCTTTTTATTCTGTCATAGCACAGGCTAACTATACCATTAACAACATCAAAGATTATTCAAGTCCTCAGATTAGTGAAGAAGCCAAAACACAAGCCTTTGCCGAAGCACGCTTCATGCGTGGGCTTGCCTACTGGTATATCGGATCTCTATGGGGAAAAGGTATTATCTATGAAAATACAGCCGAATTAGTCAGCAATTCCGTTGTGCCCGCCAATCGAGGAGTAGATGTAATAGAATTTGCAATCCGAGATCTTGAATATGCAGCAGTCAATCTTTCAAAAACAGCCTCTAATGAAGGAAGAGTCACCTGTTATAGCGCTTACGCTTTTTTGTCGCGTATATACCTGTCTATGGCAGGGCTCACTACTGACGGTCAATATGACGGAAGCAACATTGCTACCGATTTCAACCGGGGTACCCGCAACAGTTATTATCTTGAGTTGGCACGTAAAGCAGCCATGAAAGTTATAGAAGAAGGCCCCTACCAATTACTCGAGAATTATGGTGATCTCTTCGCCGTTGCTACGACCAATAACAATAGTGAATCTATTTTTCAACTGCAATGGTTAAGCGGTAGCACTGATGCAATAGGCTGGGGATGCAACAACTCCATGACCACTTATTTTGGCTGGTCTACCATGGTAGGTGAGCAGAACTGGGGCAATGCTACGTATGCTTCGTATGACCTTGTCCGCACCTACGACCCGCAGGACCGTATTCGTCGCCATTACACTATTGCGACTGTGGGAGAATACTATCCTGACCTCAATACAAAAAATGGCGGATATACATACAATGTAACTGAAACCGGTTATGAAAATAAATGCAATTTTAAAAAGTATGTAATCGGTAAGATCGATGACAATGGACAAAGTTATTCACAGAGTAGTGGTTTAAACACCTATATGATGCGCTTGGCTGAAGTTTATTTAAACCTAGCAGAAGCAATTATGGGTAATAACACTTCTACCAGTGATGCTATTGCTTTAGAGTACTTTAATAAAGTGCGCAGACGTGCCGGAATGCCTGAAGTAAATACTATTACATACGATGCTATCCACTACGAACGCCGTATAGAATTTGCTCTCGAAGGACAATACTGGTACGACCTCTTACGACGCTCTTACTATCAGCAACAGGAAGTTGTAAACTACCTCAACAATCAAGAGCGCAACGCCAGTTACAAATGGGATGAAACAGAAGATTGCCAATATGCCAAGACAGACGACGGAACTAGTGTGGCAACAGCTACTGTCAGTAACCTCACTCTACCTATATCCGACGTGGATAGTGGTCGTAATCCGCTGCTAAACCAAGAACCCGAAGCCTATACGTTTGGTGAAAGGGAAGTTTCAGAAGAAGATTTGTTCAATTGATTAAGCCAGACAGATATGAAAAGTACAAAATATATTAAGTTGTTGTGCATGTTATTACTACCTACAGTTTTCATTTCATGTAATAAAGATGACGAATACTTTGATGAGAAATATCAAAGTACCCCGATAACCGTAACCCAAGTTTATTTGGAAGACTATGAATCTTCCGTACCCGACCGACCTATTACCTATGCACGTCTCGGACAACTGATTCGCATAGAAGGAAGTGGATTCTATGGTATGAAAAAAGTCTATATCAACGGATACGACACATACTTCAACCGTGCTTACGTTACAGACAACTCTATGTTGGTTTCCATTAATAGTGATACCCCCGTATCTGATGCAGAACCCGAAGAGCGTAACATTATACGTTTCGTCAAAAACAACACGGAATTATCCTACAATTTCACGATACGCGCCGCTTCCCCCACCATCACAAGTATCAGCAATACACTGCCTGCAGCAGGTGAAAAAGTTACGGTATACGGTACCGGATTGGAAGAGACTTCCAAAGTAACCCTGCCCGGAAGTATAGAAATAACAACCGGTATAGAAAGCGATGAAGATGGAGAATGGTATTCCTTTACTATGCCTTCGGGAGTGACTACCGGGGGAAGTATCTATTCGGAAGGAGCCAATGGTCAAGCTGCCACTCCTGCCTGCTTCAATAACGCAGATTGTATGATACTTAATTTCGACGGTAGCGGCACTCAAGGTTTTTGGAGTTGGAGCGAAACCGGATCTATGATTAATGCAGATGACTTGGTTACCGACCCGGTTTCCGGCAGCAATCGCGGCAAATGCCTGCAATTAATTCCCGAACGACTGATTGCAGCCGGTGGAATCATGTCAGGTAAACCTCGGGCATCCGAATGTTGGACTGCCGGTAATGATGACGCTGCCGATGACTGGAGCCGGATGTATCAATACATACCGAAAGAAACCCCTCTTACGGAAGTCGCATTGCAATTTGATATCTATGTAGCGGAAAACGAACCCTGGAGTAATTGCGGACATATACAAATCAACCTGTTCAATAACTTCAACTTTGCAGGAATCGGTTCGGATGACGACGGCTCTTCTAACCAGGTGGCTTTCTATGTACCTTATATACAAGACGGAGAAATCGTACCATTCTATACAGAAGGCTGGCAAACAGTTACAATCCCATTCAGTGAATTTAATAAATATGCCACATTAATAGCTGATAAGGAGACACCTACCTTTGAAGACGTGGTAACAGACCGGAATTCTGCCAGCTACCGGAACTTCGGTATCGGATTTGTTAATACAGATTTTACTTACAAGGATGTTACTGTGGAATCCAACACCTTTGCAACCCACATCTATCTTGATAATTGGCGCGTAGTACCTTGCAAAGACATTATAATCTCCGACTATCCGGAAGACGAAGAAGAGACTGAATAAATCAAATAGAAAAACATTAAAGATTATTGATTATGAAACGAAATAGGATTATTCTTTCGTTAATAGCTTGCACGCTTACGTTGACGGGCTGTGACGACCAGATAATGGAATGGCAAAAAGCGGACGGGAATATCAACAGTTCGGAAATACCTTTGGAACTGAATGAAAAGATAGCTTTATACAACAGTATCAAGACATACGCAGAGCAATATACACCTAACATGACTATAGGTTTGGGCTTAGGTGCAGAAGAATATATCAGCAATGCCGATTACAAAAAAATTGCCGATGAAAATTTCCAAATGTTTACAGCTGGCAATGCAATGAAACATCAGTCAATAGTGCAAGGTGATGGTTCACTTGATTTCACTACCGTTGACGCTTTTTTGGAAGTTGTACCGACAGACATCAAAATTTATGGGCATAACTTTATCTGGCATACGCAACAAAATCAAAATTACCTAAAGAATTTAATTGCACCCGAAGTAGACTTTGACAGTAGTGGAGATGGCAATTACTGTGTTAACGGTTCTTTTGAAAACGGAATGGAGAATTGGAGCTCAGAGAATAAAGGTGCAGGCATAGAAGTCATTGATTCCGATGATGCTATTGAAGGGGAAAAAATCCTAAAGATGACAGCGAGTAGCACATCTACAAAGGAATATGACTTACAAATCATTACTGATCCAATGCCCACTTTAACCAATAAAAAAGTACAGATTTCATTCTGGGTAAAATCTGATAAAGATGGAGAAGGACGTTTGTCCTTCTCAGGTATGACTAATAATTATCCATATATGAACTGGACTGGATCTCAATCAAGCTGGACTAAGTCATTTAATACATCTACAAATTGGCAATTAATTAATGTAATCCCACAAAACTTCAGTACAGATTTTGAAGAGGGAGGAACGACTTGGAAAATAAACTTTGATTTTGGTTTTAAGCCAAATGTCACTTATTATATTGATAATGTACAAGTAGTAGAGTATACAGAAGGACAAGCTAAACAATTTAAAGCCCAATTTGCTACTCGTGGTACCACCATAACTTATACCCCAAAATCTGATGAAGAAAAGAAAAGAATCCTATTAGATGCTATGGAATCCTGGATAAAAGGTATGGCAGAGCACGTAGGTAACCGTATTCAAGAATGGGATGTCATTAATGAACCTATAACTGATGATGGCCGATGGCGTGGTATAGACGGTGCCTTCGGTAGCACAGACAGCGAAGGGAAAGCTGATACAGCACCTACGGAAGATACTACTAACGGGCTAAACTTAAACTGGTCGAACGAAGCCGGCAACGGTCATTTCTACTGGGGTTACTATCTTGGCAAAGATTATGCCACCAAAGCATTTGAATATGCTCGAAAATATTGCGCGCAGGGTTCCCGTCTTTATGTCAACGATTACAACTTAGAAACAAGTCCCAACAAATTAGCAGCCCTAATTGACTTTGTAAAATACATTGATGAAAACAATGCAACCGGCCAGCCTATCGTCGATGGTATCGGCACACAAATGCACGTAACCGCAAGCAGTATCACCCGTGAACAGATAGATGCCATGTTTCAAACAATGGCCGCTACAGGCAAGTTAGTCCGCGTCACCGAACTTGATGTCGCATTAGGAACAGCTTCACCGTCCGCCGAACAATTGGAACTTCAGGCAAATGTATATCAAATGGTTTTCGAATCATACAAGGCAAATGTTCCCGAAGCACAACAGTCAGGTATCACCATCTGGACATTAAGCGATAATGCAGCCGAACATGAATACTGGCTGCCCGATGAATCGCCCAACCTGTTTGACGGCAATTACAACCGTAAACATGCTTACAAAGGCGTATGCGATGGAATTGCAGGGAAAGATATAAGTGAAGAATTCAGTGGGGATGATTGGAAGAACATCTCTTCAAAAGAAGAAAGTACTTCTGAAGAATAAATAAAATCACCCTATACATCATCTATCGACGCAAATAAGACTACATCATATTCTTATCATTCGATAGATGATGTATAATCCCCCTAAAAAGGCATCCTAAAACCGATTGTTACATAAGCAACATTTTATGTAACATCCGGCAAACAGTATGTAACAAAAACAAAGCATTGTACAATAGCAACGAAAGCCCCTTTATAAATTACCCGTTATCTTTGTAACATGAAAAGCATATTCAAAACATATCGGCAAAACATCGGAACATATTTCCATAACTTCGAAGCTTATCCGCAAAAGATAGGAGGATATTTAGTTCTACTTTTTATCATCCATTTCTTTACTGTTGAACCGGCTGTCGCTCAAAAAAAGTTTCTTGCAGTCACAAGGCACTGCCACCCAACTTATCGTAGACGGTAAACCTTTCCTCATATTAGGCGGCGAGCTCGGTAATTCATCCGCCTCATCCGTACAAGACATCGAACGGATTTTTCCTAAATTACAAAGAATGGGATTAAATACCGTTCTCGTTCCTGCATACTGGGATTTAACAGAACCAACCGAAGGTCACTTCGATTTTACACTTACCGACAAAGTCCTGCAACAAGCACGCCGGAACAATCTGAAAGTCGTCTTCTTATGGTTCGGAGCCTGGAAAAACTCCATGAGTTGTTATGCTCCTCTCTGGTTCAAAGAAAACCATAAGAAATATCCCCGCGCTTACACGCAAACAGGTAAACCATTGGAAATAGCCAGCGCTTTCTCCGAAAATGTCTATCAAGCAGACAATCGTGCCTTTTCGGCATGGCTACAACACATCGCTGCAATTGACAAAGAAGAAGGTACCGTCATCATGGTACAAATAGAAAATGAGATAGGCATGCTGGAAGATGCGCGCGACTACTCTCAAGAAGCTGACAAAGCGTTCCGTGCTCCTGTTCCCACAGAATTAATGAACTATCTGCAAAAAAACAAAAAGACGCTGCATCCCCAAATGATAAAAAAATGGGAGAGCCAAGGCTGCAAGAAACAAGGCACATGGCAAGAAGTATTCGGTGCAGACATCTATACCGACGAAATTTTCATGGCATGGCACTACGCCCGCTACGTAGAACGAATGGCACAAACCGCCCGTTCCATCTATAACGTACCTTTATACGTCAACGCCGCCATGAACAGTCGCGGACGTAAACCGGGTGAATATCCTTCGGCAGGTCCGTTGGCACATCTTATCGACGTGTGGCGCTGCGGAGCACCCAATATCGACATCTTAGCGCCAGACCTGTACGATGACGGTTTCACCAATTGGGTAGCACAGTACAAACTGCATAACAACCCTCTTTTTATCCCAGAAATCCGTCTGACAGATAATAACGGAGTACGAGCTTTCTATATTTTCGGCGAACATGACGCCATCGGTATCAGCCCGTTCTCCATAGAGGATGGTTCCGACTCTTCCGATTCTCCTTTAGTTCAAAGCTATGCCAGACTAAAGGAACTAATGCCTTTACTCACTGAATATCAAGGCAAAGGTATGATAAAAGGAGTTCTTTTCAACCAAAAAGACAAAGAGCGTATCATTACGGATGATGACTTATCAATAACCTGCCGACACTATTTCACATTACCATGGGACCCACGCGCCACAGATGGCAGCGCATGGCCCGAAGGTGGCGGCCTCATCCTAAAACTATCCAAGAACGAATATATTGTAGCCGGTAGCGGTATCGTTTTGGAATTTACCAAGGCCTCGGAGAAAGCTAGTTCCGAGATACGGAAACAACTGGGTGAAGACGGATTCGCCTTAAGTAACGAACAGATAAAGACAAAAAAAGAAAGGTTTCAAGGAATGCGTTGCGGCATCGGTCATGTGGATGAAGTAGAGGTGGACAAAGAAGGAAAGTTCCGTTATATCCGCCGATTGAACGGCGACCAAGACCATCAGGGGCGCCACGTACGAATATCGGTAGGAGAATTCAAGATACTGCATGTACGATTGTACGAATATCAATAAAATTGATAAGTATATACCATAAAAGGATTTGAAATATGAAATATTTGATTCATGATAAGATTAGGTTAGGAGTAGCAGTGCTGCTTTGCTTTTGCACCGCCTTACAAACGGATGCAAAGGTGAAGCTGCCTGCTTTGATTTCGGACGGGATGGTATTGCAGCGTGAACAGCCTGTAAAAGTATGGGGAACTGCTGACGCAGGCGAAAGGGTCAGTGTAACATTCATGAAAAAGAAGTATGCCGCCACCGCTGACAACAACGGACACTGGAACGTAACACTACCGCCAATGAAAGCAGGCGGTCCGTATCTAATGCAAATCAACGACATCAAACTGAACGATATATTGATAGGCGACGTATGGCTCTGTTCAGGGCAGTCGAATATGGAACTGCCTGTCAGCCGGGTGACAGATATGTTCGCCACAGAGATTAACGAATACAGCAATGAAAGAATCCGGCAGATTATCGTACCTAAAGTCTACAACTTCCATGCACCGCAAGAAACACTTTCCACTACAAGCTGGAAACCGATGACGCAAGAAAACGTAATGAACTTCTCCGCCCTCGCCTACTTCTTTGCCAAAGAGATGTATGAGAAAACCGAAGTGCCCGTAGGTATTATCAACTCCAGTTGGGGTGGTACCCCCATAGAAGCTTGGATCAGTGAAGAGGGATTAAAGGAATTTCCCATCTACATCAACGATAAACGCCTGTATGAAGATGATATCTATTGCGCACATATCAAGAAGCTGGAAGGCGAATGTTTCTATCGCTGGAACTCATCACTTTATCGCAGCGATGCCGGGCTACACGAACGGACTCCCTGGTATGCCTCAAACTATGATGATAGCGATTGGAAAACAGTGAACATGTTTTCCCGTACATGGGGCAATAACGGATTGAATCCCATTCCCGG